>Ga0307509_10003984_pt1 | contig 21755 bp, 20 predicted proteins | sample 10_EM_MG_FD_202245 | JGI IMG/M metagenome (GOLD analysis project Ga0307509, IMG submission 202245) | Populus trichocarpa ectomycorrhiza microbial communities from riparian zone in the Pacific Northwest, United States - 10_EM | ecosystem: Host-associated > Plants > Roots > Unclassified | place... | reverse complement strand
GAAACATTTAAGGGTTTGGGTAAAGTCATGTGATGGTGTTACACTTGGCGTTACATTCAAAAGTGTCACATTTTTTGTCAGAATCTTAGTACAGAGTATAGGCTTCCGGAACCATACTTCAATTTGCCTCTTATTTTTTCTTCTTATTTCTTATTTGATTATTTATTTTTTATTATTTTTGGAAAATTGTTTATTAATGAAAAAAATATTCTCGTATTTGATCTCTCCATTCTGCTCCAGCCCGGCGTTCAGCTTCAATACCAATAACCTCATCTTCTTCAATTTCAGCCATCTCATCCCTTATGCCAGAATCAATAACCCAATTCTCATTATTTTCAAAATTATTCAAAAAATTGTGAAGAAAAATACAACTCATAACCCAAGCCAGAACTCTTACATGATCATGTCCACTTCGTATATTAATAGGAATGCCCTTAAGTGATCCCCACCGACTTTTTAAAACACCAAACGTATGCTCAATCTTGACCCTTGCTTCTGCCAGACGTAGATTAAACTCCCTATATCCCCCGGCGATTTGGCTTGCAAGTGGCTCTTTGTAGGGTGTTATGCAGCGTCTCATATACCAATAGGCTTTATCTGCAAGAATGTATTCTTCTGGGCAGGAAAAGAATAAATTTGGCTGCTTAAAAAATGAGGTCCCACCGAACACAGTTGCATCACCCACAGATGCAGGATATCCCCTGGATACAAATGTGAATCTTCTATTGCTATTGCAAATTCCCTGTATATTTAATGCATATTGTTTTTTGCCGTTGAAATACGTTTCTCCATGGTAGGATGGACTGCGCTGTAGTACCATGTCTGTCCTATCCAAAAATCCCACACAGCCAGGAAACCCACTCGCGTTCTCCACTCCAATACGTAACTCTCGAAACTCTATACTCCCTGGTCTTGGCCATGTAAGAAAGCGGGGCAGTAGATGAATAAGAGCCGTAATACTGCGATCGCAGTATAAACGAGTTGTTCCCTCTGCAATCCCCAATTGGGCGGCCCCTCGAACAACCGAAGCTCCAGAGGATCCTAAGAAGTATAATGCAGTGGCAAGTTGAATTTCGACTGGAGTTTGGGGATTTTGTGAACGATTTGTAAAAAGTTGAGTCATCTTGTATGAGTATTGTAAGAGCATTAAATGACTCTCGGCTCATTCGAAAAAAACTCGAAATCTTGCTGCTGACATTGTATAAAACTAACTTTTGTCAGAATTTTAAAAATTAAAATTAATTCTTAATTTGTTTATTAACTAGCAAAATGGCTAACATACATGATGTGTGAATAGGTATTCACTACAGGGAATTGGGACTCGTGGTGCCAAATATCGAATCTCTTGTAGAGCGATTCCCAAAAAACCAATAAACATCTCAATTTCCTTCTCTTGCTCCTCACTTTCCTCTAATACAGAAGCTGTTCCTATCCAAAGCACCCCTTCAAGCCCCATGTCCCCTCCTCTGATCTGCCTTAAACTATCAGAATAGATCTGATTCTCGAATGCATAGGCCTTGGGTTAGTTGCTAAAAATCTGTATCGGACCAGGACCAAGAAATTGCTGAAGCAATTCCATATCCTCATCATTAAAGAGTGTGTTCAGGAGAATATTGGCCAGCCAGGTATTCTGAAGTTGGCCAGCCAGTTGAGTCTTTTCTCAAGTGCGAGGCATTTCGTTGACAGAAAGGGTTGTTTCTTCGTCTTTATTGGTGCTACATTTTATTCTACGTCACCCATCTACGAAATCCTTTTCTTAATGCTTTGCCCGTTACCGACCCCCCGACCACTGTCTCTACCTAAACTAAAAGTATTTTGTGGTATGGTAAAGCCACTGTAAATTAACTCTTTTTGTCAATGCCAAGCTTACTTGAAACACAGAAGTACACTACTTATTTACAACTTTTTTAACTTTGAAAACCCCTAGTAGGGGTATTCAAAGTTAAAAAGCTGATTTCTCAGTAACAAGTAAATGCGGGAGGTTGCATTAGGTTACTTTATGGCATTAGCCAATAGTGTCCTCACATTGTGTGTAAAATATTTGAATGCACTGAAGTAAACCAAGGTAAGGTCTCCAGGACAGTGCAATTGTTTCTCAAGTATGCTATAGCATTCTAGAAAAATTTCCCATTTTTTAAAAGTTTTCTTTGTGCTTTATGTATCATGTCTAAGTTATGGGAGACTCTTGTTAAACAGAGTTTTACAGCGGTTACGGACCTCCAGACCTCCGTCCCAACCCACAAAAAAAGTATTGTATGGTAAGGTAAAGTTATGGTAAACTAACCATTTAGGAACATGCCAAGCCTACATGAAACAGCAAAGTAAGCTAAGTTTTTTCCACATTTTTGACTTTGAATACCCCTAGTACAGCACAAATACCGGTACTACGCTCTAACGAATAAATGCCCCAGAATAGCTAGTGCTAGGCAGGCTAGCTCGGTAAATATCCAAGCAGACGGAGTCTTACGAATGAAGCAGTCGAAGCTTGACTATCACTTACCTTAAAAACTCATAGCCTAGTCCTTTATGATGCGCTTCTCTCTACCTCACCCCAGGTATCTCATGATAGGGGTATACATTTCGATACTCACAGGTCCGCCTAGCACAGTATTCGCAAAGCCCCATGAAACACAATATAGTTTCGCAGTCCCTTGCGTCATTTGCCATAATATACCTACAGATCACTGGATGAATTCGTCATAACCAAATAGGTTCAACTACGGTACCCCCCAAGCAACGATTCAAAGAGTGAGCAAATATACGGATAAACCTTCTCCCGTTAGAGCCCAGGATAAACCCCGGATCTAAGATTCGCCACTAAACTAAGCGAGACAGTCGAGCGAATCTCCGATAAACAGCTCTAAGGTAAATCCCCGTATGGAAGACACTCCCAGTACACTGTACTCAGAAATATAACTACGGTAGAGCTACCACGGCTAGCTTGGCACAGTACTTGCAAAAATGAAATGAGATGAATAAAATAAAGACAACTCTGCTTTGGATAGTTCATACACATCACTGCGCCCACTGACTATGATCTCTGCTTTTTCGTGGGCAGTTTTGTAGCGCCGTCACAGACCCTCACTCGTAGAGTAACCTCAAAGGCCTCAGTTCCGGCTGGGATTGGAGCTCTTCCTTATCGGTTGCTTTGATAAACCTATGCCCCACTTACTCTCCTAAGGATCCATAACCTCTGCAGCCGGGAAATGGGTAATATATGTATCATACGCGACATATTTAGCCATTGATTAACTCAGACTACTAGGGTTAGTAGCTGGCGGGTTTGTTACCAATGCCCGAGTTGGGGCCCTCGTGCCTGAGGTTCCTGGGTGCAACCTCCCGTGGGTAGTCGTTCCACCTCCTCCTGCCCCAGCCCCCAAAATAAGCACTCGCCCTATCCGAGCCCCTGCACTTTCCGTGTCTACCTTCTCTTATAAATTATATGATACCCTATGTACAGTATAGTACCAATCCAGTGCACAAACTCGATTTCTTCTTATCATACTATTATTTTTCTTGCTCAATCAGCAGTATGGATACTCATAAGTCTGCACGACAATTCTGGTACTCAAACCCGAGCCCACTTGGTCAAAAACTAAGAAACGAGTCAAATTTATTTTTGTATGTTTTTTTTATTCGGAAGCAGTGAAGCCTCTGACGATACCTGCCTGGCGCAGGGGATGGGTTGTAGTAGCGATCATATAAGGGATCGCCTTGGAGTAACGAAGCAAGAGGTGGGTATCGTGATATCACAATACTTCGTCAACCAGAAAAGAGAAAAGGAACCTTATAATAATCCGGGTTTCAAGGTGCGCAATCCACCCCTGGCTCTGAGGATAAGAGTATCCTGGATAATACTTCGCTTGCCAGCAGTAACACCCTCTCGCACCCTATCCCCCTCACATCCTACCTTACCTTGAGGTCTTTGATCCACCCATCCTCCGACCTCTGCGGTTGACTATTAAAAGTTCGTTTTATATTAGAAGAGTTTAAAGTATCATATTCAAAATGGTCAAAAATACGGCACCGAAATAGCACCCGGGATGGATAGCGCGCAACGTCTTCTCTTCGTTCTTGCTTGCTAATCCAGTGTGGTAAGGGCAAAAGTATGTATCAAAAACAAAACAAAGCTCTGATCACCACACATCTCCGCTTTCTTTCCTCTGTGTTCCAAAACAAAAGAAAGAAATATTCTGCCTAATCTCTGAACAAAAGAAATGCATCACAAAGATTTCTGCTCTCCTGAGCCTTTGATCCAGTGTCCAACCCCCGTTCCACCTTCATCTCCTTTTGCCGTCATGCGTTCCTTTAACAGTCTATGCTCCTTCCCATCCATCAACAGAAACATATTTCCAATGCTTCCGCACTTGCATATAACAAAAGAAATTATAGCATGCTGAGCAGAGTTGACTGATTTCTGACATAAGGAATCTTGATCTGTCGCCACTTTCAACAACATGGACCCCATGGCAAAGGACGCCGTTACTCAGCTCCAAATTGTATAGTGCGAGGAACTGCTTTCGGGCACTGTACCTTCCTGGAAGGGTGCGGCTGAATTTGAGAGCGGGACAAATTGTTCAAGTGCATTACAGATTGTTTGGGAGAACGATAAATGGTTTTGATTCAGGGAGCAGATTTTAACATGTCGTTTTGTTATCACGGGAACGTACGGAAGAATGAGGGCATGAGGGAAAATAAGGAGATACTGTAGGTGTGGTGATCCATGGGAGGATCAGGTTGAATTTTTTGTGTAGCACTCGTACACCTGTCCTCACCCATAGTTTCGCCTCTAGGCGGTGGAGAAGCGAACGAACTAAGTGCGAGTGGTTAAAGTTATGTTTTTATATCCTGCAAAGTGTCTAGGTTCTAGGCAAATTATCGCAACCTACCATCTACTACTGTGCGACCCTTATTTCACGCTTTGACATAAGTTACCTTACATCTGCAATTTACTGAACAGTATCAGCTGTTTAAAATTGATGGTGCGCTGTATCATTTGGACACTAAGTTAAGGGGGTGTTTGACACGGCAAGGTTGGTGTGGTAAACCCACTCGAAATGCGGCTTAGGAAACCACTAAAACTACGGTTTCGCAACTGCAGTTTGAGTGAGTTTACCACTCAACCGTCGCTGTGCCAAACAGCCCCTGATGTCTTAGGCGTAGCAAGGTTTTGCATGTTGGGCGGTGGAGTACAGAAGCCCGTGATGCCTTACCTAAGCATCAGATGCACAGGGAGGGGGAGAGAAGAAGCTGTGGTGGGCGAAAGGAGAATAAGGGAGGATGGAATATTCCTAGCTCGCTAGCGAGTCAATACTGCATAGCGCTGTGGACTGTTCGGTAACTCCTAGCAGGTTGGGGCTAGGTACCCGTAGCGCAGGATGGGAGCTGGAAGACTTCTTACACTGTTAGATTCCTTCATCGAGGAAGACAAAAAAGTGAAAACAGCCTCCCAGCGTCTCGTTTAAGCTCATTCCTGGGAAGCAATAGAATACAAGTGATCTTGATTTAACCTGCCAATAGTGGGAACTAGCCGCCATAATAACCCAGTTAACAGCAAGCACTTTCGTCGCTTTTCACAAGTGTTAGAAGTACTTGAATTCATATCTGAAAAACTGTTGGGGGTGGGGAAAAGGAAAGAAAGGAATTGTATAATAGAAGGGATAAGTGAACGCTAAATGTATAAAAGGGTTTATATGATAAATAGAAAGCACGTATGCGAGTAATCACGTTTCAAATTTCGAGCTATGGCGCAAGAAGTGATAGATGGAAAGTGTGTAACCTCCCTTACGATATATCGGCTTGCGTGCAAATATTGATTCCGTCATGGCAAAATAGTCTAGTTGACAGCCCCCAGCCAATCAAAAAAATCGAAGTTGGGAGGTTACACACTTCCCCTCCACGGCTTCCGGCGCCATATAAGGGCTTATCTTAACACAACACCCTAGAAGTCGCTCCCCCACCCACTAATGACAAGCTGTGAATTTTAGGAAAAGCCTGACAGGTTCCCATTCGACTATATATGGATATCAGGGTAGAGGTTTAAATGGGTATTTGGTAGAGTTGTCCTCCTGGGCCTCCCCATCGCATAAGATACCCTTCAACTAGAACAAGATATTTGACCCGAGTTTCTACGGCAGACCTGAATCGGGGGGGGATAAAACCGACAGTTACTTCAGGGTGTCGTTTTGAACTGAGGGAGGAGGTGGGGTGGGAGAAGGGAGGTAATGGCAGCGGTAGGTATGTTTGTGGAGCTGTGGCGGCCAGTGTTCCCAACCGGACGGTACGGCACGAGTGATGTCTCATGATGTCACAAGAATCCGTTTGGAGGTATGATATCAACTTAGCTAGTACCGGAGGTCCAAGCGCTAGGACTATAGTCCCTTATAGCCCGTCCGGTCCTCACCTTCCCGGGCGTAGTCCGTCATAGCACCCCAAAAAAGACGGACTATGGGCCGTAGTCCGTCCCGTCCTCACCCGAAGACGGACGGACTGGACGGTTGGGAAAACTGGTAGCGGCCCTTGAGGAAATCGCGCGTAGGCAATGCGTATTTGAAGTTGGTGAGGAGGGTGATGCCTCCCAGGCCTTAGGCCGTGCGGGGGGGGATGCTGGGGGCAGTAGTAGCGCTACTACTCCAGTATGGCCACCCTTAGCGGCCTGCTACAGTGGTGCTAGTCGGTCTGTCCAGCTTGTGAGGGTTAACGCCGCCCCATCCGAGTAGTGTTCGGCTGTTACCGAGTCTGTTAGGGCTAATGCCGTCCCGTCCAAGTAGTATTTTGACTACTCCGCCGTGCCCACACACAGCAGCACAACTGAGTGGTGTTCGGCCGCGGTTATCTGGTTGGTCGTGGTTGACGCCGTCCCGCCCAAGTAGTATTTTGACCACCCCTTCGTGCCCCTTCCAAGCAGCGCGCCAGAGTGGCGTTCCTCCTCCAACATCAGGTTTGTTGGGGTTGACGTCGTCCCGTCTGAGCAGTATTCTCACCATTCCCTCGTGGCCACGCACCGCAGCACAATTTAGTGGTGTCCGGCCGCTGTTATCTGGTGTGTTAGGGTTGACGTTGTCCCATCCGAGTAGCATTCCTACCACTCTCTTGTGCCCCTCCCAAGCTGCCCACCAGAGTGGCGCTCGGCTGTCGCCATCAGGCTTGTTGGGGTTAACGTCGTTCCGTCCGAGTAGCATTCTCACTATTTCCTCGTGCCCATACATGGCAGCGCAACTAAGTGGTGTTCGGCCGTTGTTGTCAGATGCATCGGGGTCGACGTCGTCCCGTCCGAGTAGTATTTTCACCACTCCCTCATGCACATTCCAAGAAGCCCACCAGAGTGGAGTTCTGCCGTCGCCATCAGGAGCGTCGGGGTCGACGCCGTCCCGTCCGAGCAGTAGTTTCACCACTCCCCCGCGCCCTTTCCAAGCAGCCAACCAGAGTGGTGTTTGGCCGTCGCAATTAGGTTTGTTAGGGTTGATATCGTCCCGTCCTAGTAGTATTTTAACCACCCCCTCGTGACCACACAAAGCAGCACCACTGAGTGGTGTTTGGCCGTCGTTATCCGGCTTGTCAGGGTTGACATCTTCCCGTCTGAGTAATTGTTTCACCACTCCCTCGTACCCATTCTCAGCAGCACAGAAAAGTGGGGTTCGGCCATTCGTATCTGGTTTATCGGGGTTGATGCCGTCTTGTTGGAGCAATGCATTCACCACCCCTCCGTGCCCATTGTGGGCAGCCCAAACCAGTGGTGTATTACCTACACAATCGTTTTGGTTGATATCACAACTTTCTATTCTTACCAAACCAGCTACAATCTCAGAAATCCCGAAAAATGCTGCACAGTGTAGTCCACTAAACAGGGAAGCTGTATCAAAATCCACAGTGCCCAGATGTGATCCCCGTGCTTTCAAAAGGATTTTAGAGGATATGTGATTACTGTAGTCGTCAAGTAGCTTCAGCGCCAGCGATTTCGCGCAATCAGAAAGATCCTTTTTTGCGTGCATGCCCCAGAATAGAGAAGAGTATTCAAGAAAAGGGGTGTCTTGGAGATTGGGAGAGGGGCTAGTTGAAAGAGCCCTGATTTTCCGGGAATTTAGATAACTTAAGCAGGTTTCCGCCATTGTTGAGTGGGCTGTACCAAAAAGCTCGGGATGACACCGGAGGTACTCTTGAAGAGTAAAGTGAATTAACCGGACTATAGAAGCCTCCTTGTCTATCGTAACGAGACCTTGACAACAGGCTAGCAATGTCCCAATTGAAGAAATATTGTCGGTGTTGACATCCGGAGATCCAATTTCGACTGCAAGAGCCTGGCACAGTTCACTAGCCTTCAAAGGCCGCTCCGAATGAGATACCCACATCAAAGCGGTCATGCCAAGCCGTGCTTTCTCGCCGCCCTGTCCCTTTACCCTCTCCAGTGTTGCACCATATGCTCCCCCCAACCCCAAGCCATTAGTCATTGTGCTAAGCTTTTGTCGCCTACGATGGACTGTCGGCTCCTGCAAGATCGCATCGATATTCAGTGAGACTAACAGGAATCTAAATGTGCACCTATCAGTGGATAACTTGGGCAACATTCCCAGTGTCGCTGGTTCCACGTACATTTCAGAAACCTCTTCTGGAATTTTCTTCGGAAACCTGCCTCCAGACTACTGTCCATCGCATCTGGGGTTGTGTCTTCAGCCAGCCTCGTATGAAGATATGCAATAATATCATCTCTCTTGGGACTTATGAATAGATCCGCTACTCTCCCAGCAAGGCGCCTTCCGATCTCAGGCCGAATGTGTGGTCTCCCGGTCACGAATATCCGAGTCCCTGGAGACTTCTGGAGAACCTGATTTAGTGAATCGAGAAGCTTGACTCGATGCCCTGCCACGCATTCATCCAGAGCGTCGATGCATATGAATGTGCGCTTTTTGCAAGAGGCAGTCTCCATCATCTTCACAATATCCGATAGCAGCGGTCCCCGCCCCCCAACGGCACTTCTCTGGTCCCGGTATGCTCGCGATATCTCCTCCGGGGTCTCCTCTAGCCCGTAAACCAGCTGTTTCAGCAGGGCGCCTAACATGTTTGTGGCGGTCTGTTCCTTTTGGGCCGCGAAGTCAAAATAAAAACATGCAACCGTTGCGTTTTGTTCCCTTGCCTTATCACACAACCTGTCTATCACCAATGAGCTAACATCGCGGCTCGTCAGCACTTGCCCTCTTGCTTCCATCCCTCGATGCTTGTTACCTAATAAACGTCTTGCCCACCCCCGGATTCCCAGAACAAAACAATACTGTTTTATCGGATTCATCTCCCCCGCTTGTGGCGTACCAGTTTCTAAATTCCTCGGTTCGTAAGATCCATTCACCTACATTTTCGACTCGCTGGTTTCGAATATCTTGATGCCGTAACCTGGGATCTAGTGGTGACAGCCAGGCAAGGATATTAGATCGATCATCGGCAACAGTAAAGGTATTCGACACGTTGACAGTCGTGTTCAAAGAATTGATATTATTATTGAACAGTTGAGGCATTTTCTGTTTTTGTTGCTTTGGATATTATCGACGATGGATGACAGAGTTAGCCCGCCCACGATTGGATTGCTCGGACTGAAAGCGGGGTTTTTTGTAGAATATTCTGGCCTCTTTAGGACCGCCCAATCAATTTGTTCCAATATCATCACCCTTGTTGTGCCTACCGCATTGGTACGGTGCTATGTAATAAGAAAACCAACACCTCTTTAAGCACCCTTAGGTACGGCATAGTGCCTTACGTATAATACTGTACTAGGTACTAGTACTCGAGTACGATAGCATAAATCCCCCACCCCAACGAACGAACACCCTTGAGCATCTACGGTTTGACTAGATACCCTAGAATATATACAAACACTTAAGTCCTATGATTGAACTGGCCGAAAATCTCACCTATTGCCTAAAGGCTCATGACTTAGTCTTTCGTAGTGTTGACCCGGGTAGGAAAGCACTTACCGCAGCCTACCAGGCACCATAAAGATCGAGGCTACACACTTTAATGCTAACCAGATACTAATCAATCCCGCCAAGCACAATGCTCGCAGAGAGCAGTCTAACACACGGTAGCATCGTAGTACCTTATTCCTTTTGCTATAATCTACTCTATCTTTCAAAAGACCAAGGGGTAAGTTCGTTAAAACCAAATATCCTTCCACTGGTAGCTTAAGTGGTAATTTAAAGAGCTATTGAATGTACTGATGAATAGTCTTCCATCAGAGGCCAGGGTAGCCCAGAGACCAGGGCTCACTACCGAACCAAGCCAAACTAACTAAGCGAGGTAGCAGAGTAGATCTCGGATGAACTCCGGGGGGAAACCGCCATATTGGTGAGATGCCTAGTACACTGTGCTCCAGAACATAAACAGAACCACAATGCATAGTGCAGTACATGCAAAGAAAATGATTCTACTTTGGTCAGCTCATACACACCCTTACCGCCACTATATTCAAGCTATTCTCTCAACTTTTCCCTCTACAATATTCTCAAGTGGTCATAGACCCTCACTCGCTATGGAACAGCAATGCCCACAGAAGCTGTAAGTATTAGAACCCTTTCTGATCTATTCCTTTCGTGAAGCTATACTCTCACTTTCTTCTCCATACACCTATCTCCTTGCAATGAAGCAATGAGCAATTTTCGTGGCATGTTTAACTTTTGGTTATTCTTCAACTGCTACCATCTGCTGGTTTATTTCAATACCCCCATTGGAAGTGATCCGTCTACTGTTCCGTTCTAGCAGGCAACCTCCCGGAGTCAGTCACTCCACCTACCACTACCCAAAACACCCCCAAAATAAAAATCTGCCCCGCCCGAATCCTCGCACTTTCCCACATTCTCTTATCTCCGCCGTTGCCGATCAAGAAACCGCTTTTTTGTATCAAACGAAACCTTATTCCCCCCCCACTATCAGTTACATGAACTTTACGGCAAAGGACGCCATTACTTGGCATTAGATTATATGGTGCGATACTGCTTGCCGGTATCGTGCCTTACATCTAGAATTTACTATATAGTATTACCCGTTTAAAAGTGGTAGTTCAGAGTAATATTTGAACACTAATGTCGTAGGTAGTGGCAAGGTTTTGCGCCCTGGGCTGGCGAGATGATGCAGGTTCGTGCAGCCGGACCTGCGCATGAGATTGGCGCAGAAGGGAAGAGAAGAAATTGTGGTGGGCCAAAGGTGAATAAGAGAGGATGGAATATCCATCCCACCTCGCTCGCGGACCGATGTTATATAGCACTATGGGCCTTTCGGTCACTCTCGATCGGCCGGGACTGGGTATAATGCTGGGTCACCAAGAATGGGGACTAATCCCAGTTAAAATACTCACACCGTATTAATTGTCCTTAATGGAGAGACTAAAATGTGGAGACAGCTTCCCAGCCGCACGTCCAAACTTACGCCTAGTGAGTAGTGGAATATAAGTATGGTTTTCCGACGATGTGCGATAGTGGGCTAATGTTGAGGGTTGACCACACAAGCTGTATTTAGTTCTCTCTCTATGCGTTCTTTTCTCTGTACATCGGCACTTGCATCGAAGAGCAAACACACTCTTTTGGTTTCCTATCAGACTCTTTGCTCCGGGGCGGTTGTGTCCCCCCCCCCACCGCATTTGATTTCTTTAGGCCAAAACAGGACATCTATGGTAAGCACCGTTGATCGAAACGGTCTGCCATTTTATGACCCCACTTGGAAACTCTTATGTCGGAGGAGGATGTCTTGGTTTTAATTCTTACTTCGCACTTATGGGGAGAAGGGCATCCTGATACACATAAATCAGAAAAACTTCCGTGTTCCTTCTTTCTTTCTCATCCTACCTGATACGCCCCTTCTTTTCCCATCTTACCACACCTAATCTCTGCTCTTCCATTCCCCCTTCGCCCAGTCTCTCCTCTCCTCTCCTCTCCTCTCCTCTCCTCTCCTATTCTCTTCGCCCCGGCTCCTTTCCCTACCTCCTAGCCCCCACTTCCTTCCCCAACTACGAGATTATTCCTCTCGCCCTTGGTGGGGGAGAAAATGAATTACAGATTCGTGGTCGCCGGTCTCGATGCTCCAATGTCATGTTATCGATCAACACCGCTAAGCGTCGGTGATTCACAATGCTAGGTCTCTGGGGTGGGCTTACTCCGAAAAGAAAGGAAAGACGGCAGTTACGAAAAGGCGGAGTCTCAGACCGCGGGAGGAGGAAGGGCGGAGATGAGAGAAGGGAGGTAACAGTAGTGACAGAAGTGTTAGTAAGGCTATGGCGGCCCTCGCGGAAATTGCGCGGGTCATCAGTATTCGAAGGCGGCGGGGAGGGCGATGCCTCCTCGGCCTAGATCCGGGGAGGTAGATACCCGCGGCTGTAATAGCGCTACCACTCCTGCATGACCGTTCTCAGCGGCCTTCTGCAGCGGTGTTAAGCCGGATTTGTTTGGCTTGTGAGGGCTGACGTCGCCCCGCCCAAGAGGCATTTTTACTACTCCCTTGTGCCCCTTCGAAGCAGCCCACGAGAGTGGTGTTTCGCCGCCGAGTTGAGGTTCGTTGGGGTCGACGTCGTCCTGTCCGAGTAACATATTCACCACTCCTTCATGCCCGCCCGAAACAGCATAGCTGAGTGGTGTTCGACCGCTGCTATTGGATTTGTCGGCGTCAATGTCGTCCTGCCCGAGTAACATTTCCACCACTCCCTCGTGCCCATTGTGAGCAGCCCAAACGAGAGGCGTATTACCCACACAGTCATTTTGGTTGATATCACAGCCTTCTACCTCTACCAAAATAGCTACAATCTCAACGATTCCGAAGAAGGATGCGCAGTGCAGGCCACTGAACAGGGAAATTTTATCAAAATCCGCAGAGCCAAAGGGGTGCATTTGCGTTCCCAAGAGGATTTTAGAGGATACGTGGTTACTGTAGCCATCAAACAACTTCAGTGCCAGCAATTCCTCGCAATCTGAAAGATCCCTTTTGCGTGCATCCCCTAGTAGAGAGAGGGGTATTCAAGAAAGGGAGTGTCTTGGAGATTGGAAGAGGATGTTAAAAGAGCATTTATTTTCCGGGGGTTCAGATAACTTAGGCAGGTCTCTGCAATTTTTGAGTGAGCCCTGCCAAAAAGCCCGGGCTGAGCCCGGAGGTAATCTTGAAGGGTAAAGTGGATTAACCGGACTGTGGAAGCCTCCTTGTCTACCGTAACTAGTCCTTGACAACAAGCTAGTAGTGTCCCCACCGAAGGAACGTTATCCGGACTGAGATCTGGAAATCCAATTTCGACTGCAAGAGCGTGACACATTTCGTTGGCTTTCAAAGGCCGCCCCGAGTGAGAGGCCCACATCAAGGCGGCCATACCAGGCCTCGCTTTATCCCCGCCCTGCCCCTTTACCCGATCCAGTGTTGCAGCATAAGCATCCCTCAACCCCAAACCATCAGTCATTGTGCTAAGCCTTTGTCGCCTACGATGGATTGTAGTTTCTCGCAAGATCGCATCGATATTCAGCGAGACTAGTAAGAATCTAGATATGTATCTGTCAGTGGATGACTTGAGGTAGCTTTCCTAGTATAAGTTAGTTGCTTCCACACACATTTCTGAAACTTCTTTAGGAATTTTCTTCAGGATGTCTGCCTCCAGACTACTGTCCATCGCATCTTGGGCTGTATCCTCGTGTAGCCTACTATGAAGATATCTAATAATAGCATCTCTCTTGGGACTTATGAATAGATCCGCTACTCTCCCAGCAAGGCGCCTTCCGATCTCAGGCCGAATGTGTGGTCTCCCGGTCACGAATATCCGAGTCCCTGGAGACTTCTGGAGAACCTGATTTAGTGAATCGAGAAGCTTGACTCGATGCCCTGCCACGCATTCATCCAGAGCGTCGATGCATATGAATGTGCGCTTTTTGCAAGAGGCAGTCTCCATCATCTTCACAATATCCGATAGCAGCGGTCCCCGCCCCCCAACGGCACTTCTCTGGTCCCGGTATGCGCGTGATATTTCTTCCGGGGTCTCCTCCAGTGCGCAAACCAGCTGCTTCAGCAGGGCACCTAACATGTTCGCGGTTGTCTGTTCCTTTTGAGCAGCGAAGTCGAAATAAAAACATGCAACGGTTGCGTTTTGTTCTCCGGCCACATCGCACAACCTGTCTATCACTAATGAGCTGACATCGCGGCTTGTCAGCACTTGCCCTCTTGCTTCCATTCATCGATGCTTGGTACCTAATAAATGTCTTGCCCACCCCCGGATCTCCATGGCATAACAATACTGGCTTATGGGATTCACCTCCCGCACTGCTGTTGGCATACCAGCTTCTAAATTCCTCGGTTCGTAAAATCCATCCCCCTACATTTTCGACCCGCCGGTTCCGAATATCTTGATGCCGTATCCTTGGATCTAGTGGGGATAGCCAGGCCAGGATCTTATACCGATCATCGGCAACAGTAAAGGTATTCGTCACGTTGACGGTCGTGTTCAAAGAGTTGATATTATTACTGAAGGATTGAGACATTTTCTGCTTTTGTTTCTCTGGATTATCGACGATGGATGATGAAGTCAGTCAACAGGATTTCTTGGGGCTGAAGAAAAAGCGGGGGGTTTTCCTGGAATCTCCCGGCAGTTTGGGATGGCCCAACCAGTCTCCCAAAATTTGCTCCAACAACCCCTTGAGTGTGCATTGGTAGTGATAAATGCTACACCTTTTAAGCACTCTCCATCACAGCACAAATCTTGAACTCTAATAATGAGCGAACGCACTTGCGTTTAAATTAGCCAGGTTTGCATTTATACGAGTACCGTACTTGTACTGTATTATTATTTTTCGCTGACATCTCAGCAGACCCCATACCTACTAATATCTCAACGCAGGTTTGCCCCCTGTTTCATACAGCTCTATTCAACCGTAGAGTATGATATATACCGGCACGGTGTCTGCACATCAGTCAGTTTTTCAGATACCGGTATGATACTGTATGTAAGCCCCCTTTTCAGCGGGCACGACATATCCCTAGGAGGGGGGTAGACGAGTAGGCTATCGGGGTCCTATGGGCGATAATACGGGCAACGCACATCTCTTGGCCTCAACCCTTTAATCGGCTAAAGGTTGGTGATTCAGTTTGTGTTATCATACATGAAGTCCAATTCTGTATTGCAGCTGGAGCCCCACCGTTCCCAATACCAGCAGGGGCAGACAACCTCAACCCAGCTCTTGCGACCTTACTTACCCATCTACCGGTATCATGCGCTCAGGCGCTCAGGTCGCTATCATAGGCCGAATGACTCACTCACTCCAATCACTCACTCACTCTCTCCCATCCAAACATGCTCTCCAAAACCCCACTACTCAAACCCCCATCCCCATGTCAGTACAGTCCATACCAAGATCCCAAGAAGCCAGAAACCCCACCCCCAAAAGCCAGAAACCTACCGTTCCTTCTCAATGTACGAGTACATCTTCGAATCCCCCCAGCTCGGCTTCCGCAAAATAACCCATGCAGACGTCCCCGTCTTCCACGAGATGCTCTCGAACCGCGAAGCGACGCGCTACTGGTCCACCTTACCACACACAACCCTCTCAGAGACCCACACCTGGATAACGGGATCCGCCGCCCTCGCCCATGACTACGCAATCCTGCTCAAGCCAACCAACGAAGTTATTGGCAAAATAGGCTACTTCGGGCCCGAGATCGGGTTCCTGCTGCACCCACGGGTGTGGGGACGGGGGTATGCGACTGAGGCGCTAGAAGCTTTCCTACAGGTGCTTTGGAAGGGAGAGGTAGAAGTGATTAGGGCCGATGTGGACCCTAAGAATGAGAGGTGCTTGAAGTTGTTGAAGAGGTTTGGGTTTCGGATTGTTGGACAGGCGGAGGGAACATACGTTACCTGGGAGGGAGTTTGCGGGTCGGTTTATTTGGAACTTAGGAGGCCAGGGGTTGGCAAGGAAGGGGAGAGGCTAGAGAAAGCTGGAGATGTGAATGGGGGAGAGGTTTGCAGTGTGGCGGTAGTAGCCGATGCTAAAACTGGAGATCGAGAGGGGGGGGGAGCAATGGGATAGTACCTGAGCCGGATTGGATTCATTAGACGTTATCACACTAAGGTCCCTGTTTTGCATGCCACAGAAACAGCACTCTCCCGACCCCATGCTGTCTTCGCTGCAGTCGAAATATTTTATATAACATTGCACTTTGTTGGCTACGGTTCAGCTTGCGGGCCTCCTACTAGATTTATATTTTGATCACAACTATCAGCGGGGCGGATACTACGTGGATATGACTTTTTCGCGCCCTTTGATGAATAGGATTCGAGCTTTATCAAGAATTGAATCCACAAGAACAATCGCGTTTTTTATATCGCGGCCTACCAAGTGGGTCAAAATATCCCTCGGCCACCTAACTATTTAGGCCAAGACACCCTTCATCACTCCCATTGACTCCTTTCGTACTACGCACCGGTTTATACCTCCGCACGCGTACTGTATCGTCAAAGAATCGGAATACTTGAGAATCGCGCTAGGACCTACATCCAGAGCTCCCTCTTTTTCCATTAACGAAAGAAAAGAAAACACAGAAGATGCCTTCAAGAACTTCTTCTCGGACAGATGGAAAGGGAAAGTGAAAAGGAGGGATAGACTATAGGAAGCTCTCCTGTGAGTCTGGTGTTATTTTCTCTGGATAATTATAAATATTCAAGACAATGTATTCGGAAAAGGCAAGAAGAAAGACAAAGGAAAATAAAGTACGATAATGAAGAGAACAAAAAAGAAAACAAACATAGAATCCTCTTGTCTACCCTCAATCCTCAAGTCAACGAAAGTTAATAGTTAGATGACAGGATTAATAGTTTAGGTGACCATCTCCCTCTTGGCCCTTGTGAAAAACAATACTCCCGCGATGCTTTTACCTTAAAAATAATACCATACTAACTCTCGTAGTAGATAGGACACTGCAGTGATGCGGCGAACATCGTGGCTGAGAGCTATTCAATTTCTGCGTCTTACGAGGCCTTACTAGGGGAGAAGCGAGCTTAACGCCCGTGATAGCGAGATCCTCAATCCCTCCTAGCCCTCACGGTGGGGGGGGGGGCATACTTTAAATCAAAATCCGAATAATCGTAGCATCCACTAAGATCCCTTCAACAATTGTCCCCGGGAGAAAATGTTCGATATCCCCTCTACACCACCCCAACACGCCCTACTCAACCCCTTCACTCCATCTACTCTCTTGCGCACAGCTCAGATGTACTGTATATCTGCTAGACCTAGCACCGCATGTCTCATTCAATCCAATTATCCAACCACCATAATTTCTAAGACTACCTCCCCGGCCGACCGTAGCTCCTATGAATGTTAGCGTCCCTCGACTTGGATGGAAAAAGACAATGGAAAGAAGACTAGACAGTGAGATAAATAACTGAGCTATTCGTGAGTTTCCCCTTTCTTATATTTCAGAATAGTTAGTGCTGTACTGCTTAGAAGAAACGAGAGTCACGTTGGTGGTTGTTATCCGAGAGTTGGCATAGGCCCTTCGCATACCGGCGCCGGAGAAACCAGCCCGAGCTAGCTCGTGGCAATCGATCCGAACATCTTCCTCCCGCAATAGACTCCATCTAGCAGGCCCCCACAGTGGTGTTCTCACCCGAGTGATATCTCATGCAGATACACACACATCACAAACACAGTCGAACGGTTCAAGACTATTTTTCAGAAAGAGTCCTCAGACCCATCTCTCGATTGTCACATATCATAGCTAAATGTATCCCATCGATCGCACCCAAACAAAACAAGACAGAAAACAAACACATCAAATAACCCCAACCACTTAATGCTTACGGTTCTTCAACCTCCCAACCGCAGTCTCAACATCAGTGGCGGGACGGGGCTTAAATTCTTCATTGTTCGCATCAATCTTGTTAAGTTCCTCCTCGGTGGCGTTGTGATGCTTAAAGCAGAGCCAGAAGGCAGTGCCCACAAGAGTTGTAACGCCAGCAAGACAAGCATAAAAGGTGACGAGGTGCGGGTTCTTGCTAGTAGGGGAAATAGCGATACCGATGGCGGAACCGAAGGCGTTCTGCAGAAGGAATATCCCCATAACGACTGACTTCATTGATGGCGGGGCTTTGGTGAAGGCGTACTCGAGACCCGTGATGGAGGCGAATATCTCACTAAGGCCAATGAGCACGTATGCCGGCGTTTGCGCCGCTACGTGCACTTTGTTCGGCAGCGCACCGCCTTCTGAAGCTGGGCAGGTGAGCGGAGAGTCGAAGCAGGGGCCAGTGTTGTAGATCCAGCGTTGGATACCCGCGGCGTACGCCATCGAGGAGGCAGCAAGGAAGAAGCCGAAGGTAATTCTAGTGATTGGCTTGAATGGGATTCTCAGCTTGCGGAGGAGTGGATACACGCCGCGCTCCATTATAGGGATAAAGATGATGATGGAGATAGGGTTCAAGTTGAATAGGAGGTCATTCGGCAGGCCGTGGGTTTCCATCGTTCCGGCCATTGAGACGAAGTTGCTGTTCATCTGGCCGTAGAGGAGCCAGTAGACTGGGTAGAAGCAGAAGACGCGACAAGCGATAAGTGCGCGCTTAAGTTCGCTGATAAATTGTTCGCCGAATTGTGGGATTGCGGCATCCATCTTAAAGCCGTTGCGTGCGGCGATGCTAAGTGCTTTACCTGCGTCTAGAAGGACGGAACCCTTCGGTGGGCGGATAACATAGCTCTTGCGGCCGATGATGAGGGTGAAGATGCCAACGAAGAAGAAGCAAAATGGAAGGAGGTACGCCGCCCAGAAGTCAATCTTAAGCTCCATCCAGACGGTCGCGATAGAGGAGAGAGATCCGATGTTGATACACCAGTAGAAGATGTTGTACAAGCTTTGGATTGTAACGTTGGGATCGACAATCACCCGCTCACCGCTTGGGAGGACCTTGATAGTGGGCTTGGTGCGAGTGTACTGTTCGGCGATCAAGGGAGAGACGTTGGACTTGATACCACCTGTCCCGAGACCTAGGATGATCATGCATCCGATTAGGCCGCCGAGGCCAGCGCCGTTATCTAGCGACGATGGGAGAGAGGTGACGAACAGGACGAGGAGACCACAGATATAAATGAGGGCGAAGAACACAATTGCGTTATAACGACCGAGCCAGGCGTCGGCAACAACAGCACCCAATAACGGTGTGACGTAACACCCTATCATTCCTCAATCAGTAAACCGTCTGGAAAAAAGCGTATTCACTCTCCGGAACTAAAAACTCACAGAATTGGAAAAAGTACTGCAATCCAGTAGCCGCAGACTGTCCAAGGCCCAGCGCACCAGGGAGGCGAGGATCGTCCCGCTTATTTTGCATGTAGTTCTGGAAAGGCCCAGTCAAACCGTAGTAGGTAAATCGCTCAGCCAACTCAACGACTGCTACCAGCCACGCGCTGTACGGGATTTTGTCACCGATATGGCGCAAAGTAGCCAACTCCTCTTCAGTCGGCTCGTCACTGTCCTCGCCCCATAGGGCCTTAGCCACAGAGTTTCCATCCTCAGTGGCTGCTGCGTATTCTCTGTTGCTTTTGCCATGTTAGCGTTCAACTACTGGAATGAAGAATTTCAGAGAGGAATGTTGCATACAAGCTCTTCTCATTATCGAGCACATTGGCCTTTGGGACCATTTTCTCAGCTGGAAGTTCAGACATTTGGCTGCGGGGTTTTCTCGTTGCGGTTGAATGTCTGGCCACAACAGCTGCTTGGGTCCTGGGAGAAGTGAAGGAGGAGGGAGAGTTGACCGAGGTTGGGTGCGCATGGCCTTTTATTTTTAGTGGGGGCCCTCTACAGCGTGTATAACCTACAACCACACCCTCCCCGGGCAGTCGCCCTGGAAACCCATTTTTTGTGCGGGCTGTTGATAAGAGGCGTGCTTTCCCCACCATCCATTTGGGGAGGGTGATTCCAGATCCAGTAGATAGGCATGGCCATTAAGAAACCCTATTGATCCGCTAAACTACTACTTTGTACCACAATGGATCAAATCATTATTAGCTGCACTGGAAGCTGTGATACGCAGCCTGGCATCCCCCCCCCCCCCCTTACTCACCCACCCGATTATCCCCCCTCCTTCATCGTATAAGCTCGAGCGAGCGGCTTCCTTCCATTCTCTCGCCATGATTTCCTGGTAACCCCGACTAACCAACCTCCACAAACCTATGAGAGCCAGAGTTAACGGTGAATTTTCACTCCCAGAAGCCTCTGTTCTCCTCATATTTATTTATTTATTTATTTATTTATTTATTTATTTATTTATTTATTTATTCATTTTTCATAGCCCGCACCCCGAAGTTCCCTTTCGCCACTCTACCGTCAAATACCGAACACAAACTGGCCAGTCCCACCATACGGTGAAAGCACAGCGCTGTATCAGAGTCCCAGACTTTCTTGCCTACGATCCGTTCACTTGATGTGGCATTCCAACCTCCTTCCAAGAACAGTCGGCCTTCATTTGACTTAGCACTCCCTAAATACCACCAAGCCCATCATATTCCTACCCTTAGACTATCAGTTACCGCTCTTGGCAGGGGACCTGCCGGTACCTTCCCGGCTATGATACCAGATGCGCCGGGGATAACAGACCCGACTTGACAGGAGGGCCAACTAACGGAAGGTTTCGCCCACAAGAACAAACTCAAATCACCATAATGATCCACTAGTCCCCCAACAAGGTTTAACCTAACACGATCAGGACATAGTTTAATCAGACCTCCGAGAGCTACTCGCAGCACCGGTTTGCTCTGCCAATTTCTACTGGCATACAATGGCATCACTTATCCTCGAGCCTTCTAGCCAACAAAACTCACCGGAGAAGCATGGCTGCAACCTAGCTCAGTAGACTCTGAACTAGTCTACATCACTCAAGTACTCTACGAGCTCAATGTAAGTTTCTTCGTTTCAACTCATTTGATACATGCAGCCAGTGTAGGATTCATTTTGCCCCTAAGGTGGGCTTTGCCATTTCACCATTGTCCCAACTATGGCTATTTGACGTATTTTATTGGCTGAAACCCCCGAGGATGGGCGACACAATTATGGGAACTGAGAGAGCAAACCGGCGCTGTGAATGCCGTAGCCCAGTAACCCCTCAGTGAGGCATACTCGACGCAATAACAAAATTTCAACAACCCCTAGACACAACCCCACCAAGATTTTTAATAAATAAATAAATAAATCTTCCGCGAATAAGGTAAGTTAAACTCCCCAAATCACCGGCAAGCAATGGAAACGGAAGGAGGGAGTTGGGAGAAATCTCCGCTTTCTGACGTTCGCCGTGATAAAGCAAGGGGGAGGTGCTGGGGCAAACATGTGAGAAGGAACAAGCATTGAGCTTCAGTAGAAGTGACCCTTCCATTCGGTGGCCACCTTCCGATTGGGTATATTCTCCGGTAGCACGGTTCCGATAACGTGCTGCGGTGATCCCGACCGTTAGCAAAGTGGCGGCGGGAGGTAAAAATTTCCCCTGTACCACCGTGGTAAGAATGCGGGAGGGAGGGATTAGCAGTTCGCTGTTACATGGGGAGTTAGCAGGTATGATACTTGTAATATCTTCAGAAACCACCTTGTTTGGTTGCAACATTTCCCTCCTGGGCAGCTGTGCCAATTAAAGAAAACTCTACAACATAACTTTCAGGGTGAGCTAGCATTGGTATTGTTTTTTTTTTTTTTTTTTGTTAAATCCTCGGTTTATTTGTAGCTAACTAACGGGAAAATCCATGGTATCGACCCTGAGGTATGACCTGAAAACCCTAATA
>Ga0307509_10003983_pt1 | contig 21757 bp, 21 predicted proteins | sample 10_EM_MG_FD_202245 | JGI IMG/M metagenome (GOLD analysis project Ga0307509, IMG submission 202245) | Populus trichocarpa ectomycorrhiza microbial communities from riparian zone in the Pacific Northwest, United States - 10_EM | ecosystem: Host-associated > Plants > Roots > Unclassified | place... | reverse complement strand
CGACTAAAATTTACCTGAATGAAACCTTCAAGCTTCAGCTTCAACACCACCTTCTGACTTCTCTGCATCCATTCTCGAGTCGTCATTTCATTCACCCACCCAGCTTAAACTTGACTGTCGGTAGACTTGGGAGGGAGGCCATTCAGAACGGGGGTTCATCGACATCCGCTCCATCCAGAGTCGGCCCTTCACCCGAGATGGTTCCAGCTGTCTAGGTCAATTCACTATATTCATACTACCTATTATACGGCGGGAGCGCGTTGGAAACGAATGAGCTTTACCTTTTTCTGTCGGTCCTTCCTGCCAACAATCTGGATGCCTGTGTCAAAATACCCATCGAACCTCTTCTAAACATTAATCAATGGATCCCAAACAGGCTGTCAAGAGCGCGCCCTAAGATTCCAAAAAACCCATTTCCTCCGTGAGACCCCCTATTCTGTAACTCGTCAATCCTACGAATCAATTCAGCTCTCTCTGCTGCAGAAGTCGAAGAGGTCGTCTCAAGTTGAGTCTGGAGGGCAGACATCTGACGCCTATACTCCGCGCTAGCCCTCTCAGCCTCCTCACATGCAAGTTGCGAGAGTTCTTGCATTCGCTTCTCCAATCCTTCTTTCTCTTCGCTGTATTTGGAGGCCAACTTCTGCGCGTCGTCTTGTATTCTTGTCATTTCGGTTTGAAGCTTCGCAGTCTCGTTTTCCAATTCGCGCCTCGTCTCTTCGTCTTTGGTTCTGATTGCCTCTATTCCGCGTGCACTAGGTCAGCTCAAGATCTTGAAAAAAATTACAACTTACCTCTCATCTCCTCTTGAACCATCCTCAATTCCCTTCGATGTTTTTCTATCTGTTCCTTCAATTCTTTGTTCAACTCTTCGCCTGCAGCAGTCTGCGATATATCCATTTTCTGGTCAACGAGCTCGCGCTGAATCTGAAGTGAAAGTGGATGATTGTTGATGATTGTTCTGAGTATCTTGTGTGCAGAAGCCGCAGTGTTTTCGTGACGCTCCAACAATGCACCCTTTTCCAAGACAGGCTTGAAAAATATATCTTGGGCGATCAACTCTTGTTCTCGAGCTTCCCCAATCTCTTTCGAGACTTCTCCCCACATATTTGTAACGATAACAACGTTTCTCAGTGAGCTTTCTCCACAGAGTTGTCGGAACATCTTGAAGTTCCTGGTCGAAATTCCTCCCATGCGAAAATCTGAAATACGGTGAATGTAAATCACCCCTGCCAACTTCTTTCCGCTTTCGTATCTGGATCCTTGGTAAGGTTGTAAAATACGACACTTTGAACAGAAATTCTTACGCTGTTGCCAGGAATGCCGCGATCATACGAAGGATGTCAGAGTCACTCTTAGTAGTGTCGTCGAATCCGGGGGTATCGATGAGGGTTACTGACCGCCCATCGAGTTCGAATGCCTGAGCGATTTGGACAAAACTTGTGCAAGATTTCAGGCCCCTTCCAATTCTAAGGTTTGATCCACTGGCGAGGTTAATGAACTACCAAAATTTCATGATATCAGGTCCCATTCCGACTGCTGTCTTCAGTTCACACTTACAGTCGTCTTGCCGCTTCCTGTCGCCCCCATTACTCTGACAATTACAGTTTGATTCCATGAGCGTGATCTTGAAATTAAATGGTGGCTAACTTACGCGATGGCGACATCGTTAGGATCGAGGACGAGCGTCTATTGTTTAAATTTGAATCAGATTTCCACAGTGGGGAGTTCCATTAAAAAAACTAACCTCTCTAGTCGTAGAGGTTGATTCAGTCCATGATCTTAGCATTATATTAAATGTGATATCTTGCTTGCCATATATTTGATACTCACGAAATCTCGAATTCCTCATTTTCGGGTACTTGCTGGATGTAAATCGGTTTGGACCAACCGGGATGAGCCAAGGTCGATGTTTCGTTATATCTCATGGTGGTAGTCATCGTAAGGAAACACTATCAGGATCGCTTGTGGGTGCCTAGAGGAAAAAATCTTTTGAACACTGCGGCGTGGCACTGGGTATTTAAATAAGTAGAGCACGTGGATGCAACGAGTTTGGTTCCAACTATTCACGCCTTGCAGGTTCCAGTAAGGAGAGGCTTATACGACGAAAATTAGCAGATCGGACATAGTGGGCATGCAGAAATCAATCGCCATTTCTTAGGTGGGGCTATTCATCCGAACAAGACCAAGAAAAATTTAAGCGCTCATACAATTATGCCAGGTGTACACATTGGGGGTCTGGAAAAAAAAGAATAAGGACACTGATTATATATGTGACTTATTTATTTTTCGACACTATCTCCCCTCTTCCTCTGCTGTTTTATTTAACCACTTAACCTTTTTTCGGTGGGGATGTATCTGTATCACGTGTTTAACGCGTGATGTTTTGATTTGCAAACACCCAACATTGAACACTTCCTCTTTTCACGAGCCTACGGTTGGATCTAGACAACGGCGAACGAACTACGGGCGCAAGTATATTAGGGAATCGCCCATACACTCTCTTGTTACACTACTTGAGCCGCACCATTCAGGGCAAGATGGGAACAGTGCGAAAAAGACGCATATCTGATCTACTTAATCAAGATCCAAATTTAACCCCAGAAACCTCTGACGAGCCTCCTCGCACGCGCATTAACTTGGACGATATCACATCCCAAGAAACAAAGAGGCCAACCAGCGGTCTCGAGAAAGCTTCATCCCTTCCAACATTTTTAGCATATCCTGAGATCTCGACATTCAAACCGAAGCCAATACCATTTCAGAAGCCCAGTGTGCTTACGTCCTTTTCGTACACACCAGAACACGTCCAGGAATTCACAGACTCGGCGTTGCGGTATTTTGTGGATCCTCCTCTTGGATCAAACCTGTCGTTTGGGTATGACCGCTGGGTAAGGAAATCGGACGATAGAGGTCGGATTGATGCGCTTTTGAAGGCAATATCGAAAATTAAGGCGGAGGCGAATGGTGGCAGTCTTCCTGAAATCGGGGTGGTTTCATGGAGAGGCATAATGACCAAGTCCGTATCAGATTCAGTCTTGATTTCCATTTGCTCTAAATTGACTTACATGATGACCCTTTACTTGATGAGACAGGATTCTGACAGCACCTTATGAGACTCGTGATGGATGGGAGTTGAACGTGATGCTCCTGAACGGGACCCTTTACCTCGAGGAGCACTTTACAGAAGACCAGCTGAACGAAAAGTGAGCACCTTGTTGGGCGATGAAGTCTTATTCTTGTTCTGATCAACCCATAACATTATGAAGAAACAACATGAATGCTAGACAGCGGTCTCAGACATATTACGGTTACGCATTTGAATCGTATTGTACTTCGGACACACCAACAAGAGATACATCTACCAGCGGGCCGCGCCCGGGTGCACCGCCAGGGTGGGGAGGCGACGTCGACACCAACATCCAGTGGTGTAGTGTTGTGCGGACAAAACTCGGCGACATGAGAATGATCATCGGAGGAGAGGTCGATTGTGTCAGAGGTGGCTCACCACTCGCGCCGATCATCTCACTTGGCTAACCTTGAAAGTTGGGGGTTAACAGGAAATTACGCGGGGGAAACTGATACCTTCGTGGAATTAAAAACTTCCCTGGCAATACGCGGACAGCGTGATGAAGCCAATTTCGAGAGGTATGATTGCGCGTCGCGTTTTAGTTTTTGGATTCATGCTGATGGATGGATATCGCTCATCAAAGGAAACTACTGAAATTCTATTTTCAGTCGTTTCTCCTTGGCGTTCCGGTAAGTGTTCCACGTTTTCATTCTCATGCCGTTAACATTCCATTCTTCCGTCGGTAGGAAATTGTGGTCGGATTTCGGACACCTGCTGGGGTAATTTCAATTGTCCAGTCATTTAAAACGATCCAGCTGCCACGCCTTGTCCGAGGTAAACCAGGCGCGTGGGACCCGCTTTTGAGCCTTAACTGGGGGTACCAATTCCTGACGTTTTTGAAAGACGTGATCCGAAAAGAGGCAGGGATAGAGAATGAACTGGCTGTCGCGGTGTGGCGAGCTAAGTTTGTTCCTCGCTCAGGTGTTAATGTGGAAAGGCTCGATACCCCCGCAATCGAGGATGTGGTGGGCGGAGAAGATCGCGTCGGATTTCTACCAAGGTGGTACTGGGACGAGATCCAAGCAGAAGTGGGTGGGAATCCTGAGGAGGCAAATAGCGCGAGATCACCCGCGTCAAGGTTTACGGGATGGCAGTTATGACACACAGCACGCATGGAGGTTGATGGCACCAGGTGGCAGACAGACAAATTTATCCAATGGTTCGCGCCGGAACGCGGTCTGCGTGATCTGGGAGCACTTATCCAAGCTCACTGCCTTGTGGCGAGTCATCTGACCCTGGATCTCGAATAGCCCCGATTGTGGCCGAGCATGGGCTGGACGGGACAAGAAGTAGAGAGGCATAGGTCGATTTGAGAGTCAATACAGATTGTTTCTCTATTACTAGGCTGAATTGAGGTTGCAAGCTCGAGCGGGATTGAATTCAGTTTTGAAAACGGGCGGGTTGATCACAAAGCCGAAACCCGGAGAATGCCGATACGCGTCGTCGCGTTTCTCGCAGGGACCACTGACTGTCCCTTCCCTCTTACCACGCAACAAATCCAGAACATCGCCGTTCCCGCCGTCCACAACAGCGACGAGCACCCTTCTCTCGTTCCGTGCGTCCTAGAGCACACCTCACGCGTCAATGGCGACTCCGTCGTCCTCTGCCACGTCCCCTTCTCCACCTATGCCTTATCTCCATCCTGGGGCAGGCTCCCAGCAGGCCTCTACTTCGTCCATTTCCGACCACTCTCTTGACCGGGAAAATAAGCAGAAGGCAGTCCAAAAGTTTTTGGCCAGAGCTGAGATTGCAATGGTATGTTCCTTTACCTTGTCCTCGACGCGTCCACGGTCCCCGCCCTTCTTGACATGCCGGCACTTCCGAGATGCGCGGAATTCAAGTTCACATTCATCCTGTCTACTGTATTGACGTCTTTAATGGACTTCGGATCCAACACCTCTCCTCCAACGTCGAATATACCCTTCTTACTCATCATTCCCACAGGTTACCCGTGCGTTGCGAGCGCGTCTCGCTTACGCCTCTTACAAGGCACAACACAACATCCCCCACGTTTCTCTGCGCGACCTCGAAGCACAGAGTCAAAGTCAAGCAGCATCGTTTAGCCGCACTATCGCTGCCAAACGAAAGGCTGTCGGTGCTACCAACTACTACAACAACCCAGCTACCCAAGGTTCCAGCACCTCAGGCGCAGGTAGCCTCAGGAGAGGTGGATCAGGAAACATGCCTCCCCCAGCTTCTGTGTCCTCACCCCGAGCGCAAGCGGCCCCCAGCTTAGGTTACTCCACTTATGGTGAAGTCGCGTCAAATTTAAGGCACCCTTCCCAAGCTTCGAGCCTTTATTCCTCCATTCTAGCCCCTCCTCCGACCAAACAGGCGCGAACAGTACATAATCCCAGTGATCCGCCAGTACCAGCCCCTTCACGACCAGCTCAATCACCGAGATCGCGCGCCCCCAAACCATCACCGAGAGGTGAGGCGGTCCGTCCTCAAACGAAGGCCAAGCAGGCGAGCAAGAGCACGAAAGTTGTCGCGTCCCCTGACAGGCGGAGGACGAAAGGGGGGTCCATTGACAAGGGCAAACAAAAGCAGCGGGCTGACGACATGGATGTCGACGTCGACGGCGATGTGGATATGAAAGCTGCTGCAACCCTAACCTCCCTCCTCATGCATCACAAGAGGCCCTCAATTACCGGTAGTGCATCTTCTCCGAGGTCGAGTATTGATGGTTCGGAGGTAGGATCTGCATATTCATACTTCGTTCAATCCTCGGCTCGCACATCTGGCATAAACACAGTTGTACCCCCTTCTGTCGTGCCATCTTCCTCAGCCATCGTTGCAGAACCTCTGGTCCGAAGTCAAACCCCTCCTCCTCCAGCTTCTGGTAGTTCGATCAAACAACACACGACTCCACGCGCTGCGCCAACCGACAGTGAGGCCGCCAACCTGATGTTATTCCTTGCAACTTCCCCATCCCCTCTGCGGCCTGCCAACAAAGATACGAAGGACTTCGCCGCCTATCGTGCTCTCGGGGGGGACTCTGGCCCTCTGCGGTCAAAGGGCAGGGTTCTTTTCCCTTCTACTTCCGCGAGTGACCCTACTCCTTCAGGACACGAGGATGTGTCAGCAGGCGCGTCATATAGACCTCCTGCTTTGACTAGGGGAGGCGAGAATAGCTTCACCTCCAGTATCTCCAGTATCGGTGCCGAACTTGGCGGTACCATGAATGAGGCAAATGATGCACCTGGTTCTCCACCCACGACGACAAATACAGGCAATGGCATTCCTATCTCGTCACTTGGATCTGCTCTCTCTCAGCTCCTCCCTCCAGCTCCTTTGCCTTTTCCTTCAGCGCCCTCAAGTCCGTCTGGAAGAAAGGACTCGAACTTGAATCCGAAAGCTACGCTTCTCGGGGCTCCCAGTAGCAGCGCCAATGCGCCGCCGCTTGATTTTAATTTTCATGAATTCATCAACGCCTCACCTTCACCTTCCCGAGGAACTCATGGCCATGGAACTAATGTCCATAATAAAACCAACCTAGGACTTCGGGCTGATGTTGGTCGAAAGCTCTTCGAGGAAGAGCAAATACGGCAGGCTCATGCATTTCAGGTTGCAGCCGCCGCCGCCGCCGCTATTGGAAGTCCTGGCCATAGACAAGAAGAACGACCACTAGGGGCAGGGATTGACTTGATCCAAAGTTGATGGGTCGCCCTAAGGCCAGGGCGATGATTTAGACTTTCTTCTCTCAATACTTATGTTTTGAACAAGTCTTCCTCCCTTTTTTTTCTTTTTCTGTTGTTGTACTAATCAAAGGATTCGTCACAAATACGCACGTTGTACCACCAGCCAATCCACATGCAAAACTCGCATTCGCTCCTTCCTTGTTTCAACAATCATACCTCTATCCTCGGCCCTCTACTCGCGTCCATTGGTCCTCTCCGTCAAATGTAACCCCAAGTTCGCCCTATCAGAATGACACGGAAACGACGCATATAAATGACCCCAAAGAACCACACATGTTTCCATCTTCATTATTCCTTCCTTTGTCCTGTTACGCATCTAGCATTCTCTCGATGATCATTGATGATGTATAACTCGCTTTGGTTTCTTTACCAAATATCCGTCTCAGATGGACGGTGTCTCCAACATCTATTTATCAGCCTTATCTCTCGCTTTCATTTTCACCTTTTCTTTAGTATGTGTTTCTTGATTTGTGTCTTCCTACCTTTTTATATTTCTTAGCACTTGTTTCGAATGTGTCCCCGCGCTTTCTTATCGATTGTTGTTTACGCTATTTCTTACTTATTCGTTTTGCATCGACATTTCTTTATTCTCTTTTCACGTCTTACGATGTCTCTGGTTTGCTTTACACTTGTATCTTACGGCACCTAATCTCAATGACTGCTTGGGGGAATTCTCTTTTACCTGGCTGTGGTATTTCGCCTAGATTCATCAGAGTGCTCCCAAGTTGCCGGGTGGTTAATTATTCAGAATTCCAGTTTGACTATCATCTCCAACTCTCGCCACATTTGTCACCATATGGGAAAGATTCCTTTTTGGGGAGTTGTACTTGGCTGCCTGTCTTCCGTCACCTAAATTGGATTTCAGGCGAACCTCAGATTGCCTCAATGATACTCTGATACCCGTCCTTACTCACAATCATCCTTACGACCTCACGACCTCCATTCAGCTGGGATTCTGGACAAGCATCATGATCATTTATACCAAAGCATTCTACGTCTTTTTGGCAAGCTTCACTGCTTTCATTCTTTTGTATAATGCTTTTTTTATATGGTTTTTTATGTGCTGAATACTTCTAGGATGCTTACGACATTCTCTGTTCCTTTGATATCGAAGCTTTACTTCTTGCATTCAACACAGGCGAATGGGGTCCGTTTTGGGATGTATGGATGGTGTTTAGACGAAGGTGGAATCTGCTCGTCCCTGAGGTAAGTAAATTGGCATGTATCACCAACCCGATTGCTCATCGTACGTTAATTACAGGTTGGGTTATACATGGGAGCCTCAACTTGCGGTCCCAATTTCGAGCGCGTTAGTCCTCTATCCCATAAGTATGTGGACTCCTTCCCCGGGCTATGGCTTTGACCACCCATCATTATTACCTCCTTACTAGGTGCTGGCTTTACTTTCTTCACCATGATAACTCTCCTTCCTGTTCTGTGTGCTCGGAGCGCAAGAAGCGATAAGATATTTGCCATCTCTGCTTGGATCTCATTCGCCCTTTCATTTCTAGCCTTTCTGTTTATGATTGGGATGTGGGGTGTCGCGAAGTCTAGGTTTGAGAAGCGAGGATTTGATGCCAGTTATGGGAATTTAGTATGTTCTTCTTGGTCTTCATGATTGTGCTTGAATGTTCATAACTTTCTTTTGTCAAGCCCTGGATGTCCCTTGCTGCGTTGCTGTTGCTACTCATTGTTGCTCTCAGTCCATACTCCCTTGGACCTTTACCGAAAGAAAAACCTCGCCCCACTCATGCTCGCCATCGATATCAAACTAATTTGGAGGCCCGTCAGTCGACTCGACCAAAGCACCACCCTCTAACGGAAAAAAGCGAAACTTGAAAGTTTATCATGACATCTTGTATTAGTAAGGACTCTTACGGTCGTCACTTTGACAGGAAGCCCGAGTTTTTCATTTGTTTTTCAAAATCGATAAATCAAATGTGCTGTAAAAAACAAATTGTATTTGCACCTGATTGGCAATTTGAACGGATTAATCAATGACTCATTGATAATTACATTTGTAACACTCTTTGACCATGACCTCTTATCTGCAAAGCTGGCTTTACAGCGGAACCTCTGCAGTTGAACCCGCCCCAACTTCAGTGCCCACTATCCAGGAAATTTCCCCTCCAGCCTCTGACCCGGAGGACGGAGATGTGACAGAAACAGAACAAGATGATGACATACCGCCAGCTTTCCCGAGTCTTAACAGCGCTCAGCGAGTGCAATCTTCGAGAATGCTCGGAATTTTTACCGACTCTCAACTTATGCCGCCCCCTCCAGTACCATCACTTACTAGGAAAGCGGGTGTACCGAGTATGCGTGACAACTCGCTCGCCGTTCCTCCCTCAACAACGAAACCACCACCTAAACCGAAGAAAGGAAGGAAGGTCGCTCTTGCCCCGGGACACAGTCCTTTGGATTGGGCGGCATTAAAGTCCTCTGGGGCAGATCTACGAGTACGTCGATCCCATCGTTATCTTACTTTTGGCTTGGTTGAATGAAACAACCAGGGCGTTGATGGATTGCTGCGTATACCCCCTTCTGTGTTAAAACAACATAACAAGCGCGGCGATGTCTGGTCTGCTTTTAATGGAAAAGTTTATAATGTGACCGCCTATTTACCATTTCACCCTGGAGGAGAAAAAGAGCTGATGCGCGTTGCGGGTCGTGATGGGACACAACTCTTTGGTGTGTGGGCCAGCTTATAACATGATCCCCTGGACTTATCTATCCAATCTATGCAGCATCGACGCATGGTTGGGTAAATATTGATTTTATGTTAGATTCTTGTCTCGTTGGATTCCTGGTGCCGGAACCATCTTAGAACATAGCCTTTCTTGGATATATCATATTTTTAGACAAGCATTTGGCAAATATACATTAACTAACAATACACAGCAGTGATGACAAGTATTAAGTTTACAATATGTTATTTGAACTAATTTGATCACTCTAAAGGCAATACTTCAACAACACTGCTCTGGGTTCCAATGGTGATATCTTCCTTGGAGGCATATGTCACATCTGGCTTGATATTCTGGTTTTTGGTTGCACAGAGCACAAAGACCTTGTCAGCCATATCAGAAAGCTGGATAAACTGGACAATATTTTGCCCTTGGTGTACAAAGTCATTGATGCAAATAGGTGAACTTGTTGGACCCTGCCACATTTAGCAACTTTAAAGGGCAGTAATATCCAAGGACAAACTCACAAGTTTTTCAGGTAGAAACACCTGTTTTGCATAATTTTCTTTATCTTGAGGATTGACTACAATGATCAAATGACCCTGTGTTGGCCATTCCATTTTGAGTGAAAATATAGCTGAGGCTATGTCTTCAGGTGTTGCATTATGTTGAAAAGAGTGAAAAGTTTCTTCTACAAGTTCTGTGGCAAAGCAGCAGATTTGCAGTGATAATGTATGGTCTGTTATATCAGGCTTAGCATCATTACTAGATATCACAGTTATGTCTTGAAATTTGCTTTGTGAATAAATTTCAAGAAACACACACCCAATCCTAGAAAAATTCCATTTGATGGCTGTTTCAGAGTCTATGTCAAAGGAGCATTCCAGAGTTCCCATGTCATTGAGTGCAACCTTGACAAACCAAAGGCCAGGGACATGATGACAAGGCAAGGTATCAAGATTGCATTCAACAGTGGCAATTTCACCAGGTGCATTTTGTTCAGAATAAAAAGGAGGTATTGGTTCAAGAGATTTGATATTTTCTGAAAGGTTGTCCTTTCCGAGTCGATTGTTTTTTGATGGGTCCGAAATCGACATCGGCTGAGAACTGAAGCTATCATCGGGTACTTTTTTAGGTTGCCTCTCTGGAGAATATCGGCCAGCTGGTACTTGGTCGGACATTTGTTGTGAATCACAAGATTGCGAGTGGTGTCGTGGGCTACGAGAGCCTCGTCGATTGGTTGAATAAGGTTTGTAAGGTCTCCGTGGGCGAGGGGAAGCTGATTTTCGGATTGAATAGTCGTCCTGGCGTCCGTGCCGGCGATAATCTCCTCTGCTTCGCCCACGTCTATGTAAAGTCCCTCGTCTATGGCGTGTAGATTCGTACGGTGATCTCGATCGGCTATCTGGACTGCGCCGGAATTTATCTGGAAAAAAACGCGATCTACTCGCCGACGCAGGCGAACGCGACCGGCGAGGGGACCGTGAACGAGTGCTAGGTGGTTCGGGGGAATGATATTCGTGAGCGTTCAATGGGAGTCTGCGCGTGTATTCACCAGGAGGGGACCTACGACGACCTGTGTGGCGCGAGGGTGATGAAGATCGTCGCCCTTGGCGAGAAAATTGTGGTTCAGGGGAATGATATTCATGAGCATTTGGTGGAAGTCGATATCTGTGCGAGGGTGATCGGTCTTCGCGAAGAAATTGCGGTTCAGGAGAGTGATATTCATGAGTATTTGGCAGAAGTCGATATCTGCGTTCGCCAGATGGGGACCTACGACGACTGGTGTAATGTAGGGGGGATGATGATCGACGGCCATCACGAAGAGAATCGGTTTGTAAAGACCCAACTGAAGAGCGGGACCAGTGATGGCCTTGTGGGCTAGGAGTATAGCGGAGGGTCGTGTAATCTTTCCCATAGGTCAGAGGTTCGTTCGAAAGGGAGGATTCTTCCCGGCGTGTCGCAAATTGAGAAGTCGAAGCTTTAGGTTGGGGTGCTGGGTCTTTCTGTGTGCTCCCTGCTTGTTGGGGTGAATCATTTGCGGCGCCTGGTTTAGCCAGGCCATCAAGGACTGCAACCGCAACTGGATTCGTTCCGTTTTCTGTGGTGCTCAAGTCCATGCTCTTGCGGAGGTCCTTGACTCTTCCTTGGAATGAAGAACAAACATTGTTGGTAAGGGTATCCATGTCGAGGGGCATTGGTTGCGATCTTGCATCGTGGGCAGTACTAGTGCGACTTGCGGCATTTTGCAGCATGAGAGGTGCAAGAAGTTCGCGAACTTTTTCTGGAGTCTCGAGGTCGCGAACCTCTCCATCTTCAGTTGAAGAGCTCTGGAGGGGCGTGGCAGTGCGTGGACTGTGAGTGTTGTGCATATCGACGTCGTTTGAATAAGAATCGGTGCAGTTTCCGTTCTCAGACTCAGTGGGGTTACACGAGCTGCGTGGGGGTGCGGAATTGGTTGCAGAATCACTTTTGCTTTTAGAGCGTTCGCCATCCTGAGGATGGTCCTGAAATACGCCATGGGTCTGAGGTGATAAGTCGTCTCTGTCTGTGTTGCCGTTGGCAGGGATATTCGCTGTGGCAGTGCCTCCATTGTTCTATCGAAGCACGACATGACGATTGAGAAACACAATGGAAAGTAAGGTTGACATACGGAATCACTAGCAAGTGGAAGGACATCCAAAGGCGGAACCTTCACAGATTCTTGCTCTTTTTCAAAAGGATCAACGTTATCGGGTGTCTGTGCCTTTGAAAATTTTTTGTAAGCTGATTCAATGTCTGTAACCAGTCCCACCCGTTCGATTAACGATTTTGCGACAGCTTCGGTGTCTTCATCATCGCCTCCAGAGTCGATACCAGGGCTTAAACCCATGCGTTCCAAAAGCGACGTTTTTCTTGCAGAGTTACGAAAGTCAGGATGGGAAGGATGCGTGTCACGATGTCCCGAGTCTGCTTCGTGACTGGACTGGTCGCTCTCATACCCAGCTGTTGTCGGGATCTGCTTCCTGGTCTGTGACTGCTTGGAGGACGAATGTTTGACCTGGTAGCCAGGCCTGACCCACGACTTGTTGTGCCCAACCTTGCGACCAATCCGCTCTTTCAGGTTTGACATTGCTGTTCGAATGTCGAATGAGGTAAATCAATACAACATGGGAAGCAAAGGGAATGAGTTGACAAAATGCCCTTACGGCGAGTAATTCGGGTCCCACTTGTACGCGTGAATAACCTGAATGAGACCTGGCAGTAAGCCCTGAAAGTAGAACAGTTTTACTTAATGATAATTTGATCGTATTAAGCTTCACAGGCTTCTGACCACTTCAAGTTGAAATCATCGCAAAGCAAAGCTACCTAAAGTGCGGTCCCAGTTCTCAAGCTTGGAGTAAGTATTCGAAAAATACTTCGTAAAGGCAGAAGTAAATTAAACAAAACCTCGGGTGGATATGTATTCCTCCCTGCCGAGTCCACAAAATGTCACTACGTGTGGTAATGCGCTTGCCAGGGCTGCCCTGAAGAGCATCCTTTCAGATACGTCTGTATGTAAAGGTTTGACGTTCAGGCTGCGCAATCGCCACTGCGAAAAATCCAAGTCTCCCATCTCTGCGCAAAACTAGAAATATACCGCAGACAAGGCGAAGACGGTGTCAGATAAAGAAGTTTCCGAAAATTCAGGGACTTAAATAACTCACCCGTGGCACAAACTTGCCGAATGGATATCTACTGGAATCCGATTCAACCTGACCCTCAGGAAGGACTTTCTGGAAATCAAGACTTAAGACTTCGAGATTAGGTAGGTTGGCGGCCAATGTACTGAGAAGATCAGGACTAAACTCCAATATTGAAACCTCTAGTTCTCCCAGTAACCTACTGGATGTGAACCCCTCGACGAGGGACCGCAAGTTTTCGGACGTCCACTGATAATGGGAGACCTTGAGAGACCTCAATGTGGACCTGAATCGATGGATATAAGGCAACATCCCGCCAGCATACTGCTCTGGAAAATGAGGTAAATGGATTGAGAGATGCACGAGTCTGGGAAGAGGTCCACCGAAGCAACCTTGAGTAAAGAAAGTATACGGGACTGGGTGATGTGTGAAGGTGGATATGATCTCAAGATCAAAACGGGTCAGGTAGGAGCGGTGGACCTTGAAGAAATGGTGCAAGCCTGTGAAATTGGTGGACTGTTCGTCAACGAAGGGCTGCTTCAGCTTGAAGCACCTGAGAGACGGCATCGGCACCAGGGCCTCCAAGAGGGGGGAAATATTATTTTGATCCGCCACATCGAAAGACAAAGATCGCAGGCCCCTGTGGTGCGTGTTGATAAAGGGGATAAGGATCCCTCGAAAGATCTTTATTTCGTCCGTGGTAAAAAGGGCTCGGGCTATGGACAACGACAGGCCCTCCAAATTGCCTAGGTGTTCGGGGAAAGAGGGGAGGACCCTAGCAAGGTCCTCAAGCGGTATTTTCAACTGCAACGATCTCAAATTAGAACCAAAAGCTTCCCATCCAGGGGCAAGAAAGTCAATAGTAGAATTGTTGAGATACCAATGTTCTTGCCCACGTATCTCGATTTGCAACGTCCTCAACAAGCAAAGCTGACCCATAAGCTCCAAAATACTGTCTACAGCAGCTTCAGGAAGGATATACGGTTTCGGTTTCGGAGGACCCCTCGCAATAACTATCCCTACATCTGAGCCTCGCATCTGGGTGAAAGAATTGATGTCGCCGCCGTGTGGTGTTGACAATTTTTGTTGCAAAAGGTGGTAGATATGTCCAGGTTTGAATACGAGTGTACGCACGCGCGACGCCACTTCAGGATCTCTAATGTTTAAATACTTGGTACTTTTCAAACTGCAGCCCACGGAAAGTGAACCTACACTAATCTTTTTAGGCTCCTATACGTGTGATTGGAAAAAAGAGATCCAATGACAGCTTCTTTGTACCGCTCGTCCATGGCGATAGAAAATAAGACGCGGTTGACGGAGAGCAATCTCTTCACGTCTCTAGAAGACATAAAGCTAGCGATGTGTTTCCAAATATCATATGGGATATCTTCCATGATTGAGATGGAATTGATGTTCAAGGAATGGTTGCCGTAGGGCTTACCGATCGATGTGCTGGGCATGTTATCTGCCCGGCAAAGCCCGAATGGCAGATAACATAGGTGAGAGGTTTTGCGGGCCTCGTCTCAGATTATTCTGGATGTCTTTCCTCATTTTCTTTCCATGGTTATGTAGCTAACAAGTTCAAAAATATATTTTTTTCTTAAAAATGATGGATGTCATCCCCGATCGTGCCGTAAAAATCAGAGTGTTATCTGACGCGTCCCAATGTTATCTGCCACTGCACAGCCACAGCCTCTGTGTTATCTGCCACACTTGTTCTGGGACGGGATCTTGGCCTCAATTATCAACAATACATGGTTCCAATGAATAAAAATTAGTCCTACTACGCTTAGAAAAATTTCCAAATTTTTTTTTTGCATTTTCGGAGGGCCCAAAATCAACATCCATAGCCCCACCTGATTGTTGGACCTTTCGTGCAACAAAAATAAGATCTCACAAGATTTTCACACATATATGTCGATACAATTAACCATTGACAGCTCTCAAGTGGTTTCCATGTGGTGTGACAAGGCGTTCTCGGCGCGCGCGTAGCGCGAAGAAAATTTGACATTCTGTTCACTTTTTTCAGCCTTTTTTTTTTTTCACTTTTCGTGGTTCAAGAAGGAAGTCTGGGGGAAGCACACTAACTAAATAATATTGAAATTGAATGAGGAGGGTGTGGCTGCACCGCTCGACAGATCTCCTTGAATTCTCCTTGAATTCTCTCTTTCTTGTAAATTTTCTTGCGATTTCCCATTTTGATACCCAGTACATTGATCGGAAAACCTAGTCAGACTCCAAGTCAGGACGGCGGCTTCTTACCGGCCCGGATGCTCCCTGACTTCTCGGAGTCCTTCCTTCACAAATTGCTTCAGATGTTTTCCCCAGATTACGCGAAACAAGGTTACAAGGACATCATTGTCACTCTCGAAGCTTGCGTATTAACTATCCTCATAAACCGTTCAAAATAGTAGGAGATTCATCTATCAATGTTCGTTCGAGCTTGAACTGGTTCATTTCCCAGCAGGAACACACTCAACAGAAGCCTCCATGGGGACCTACTCAAAGTATTCAACTTGGCCGATTTGGACGATCGCGTCCGTGTTGTGATATTGACTGCGGAACCATCAGCTCCTGCGTATTGTTCAGGTGTACGTCGCCATCTTGAATGACTTGTTTTGGCTAACCTTTCGCCTATCAGGCTGATATTTCAGGTGGCTGGGGAAGTCTTTGGGTAGAAGAGGCAGAGAAAGAGGGTGAACATGGTGTGTATAGTTGCTAAACGTTTGAATTAGCCTTTCGTTGCTGAACTCCCGGCATGGCTGTCAGCACACAGGGATGGCGGGGGTACCCTTTCCATGATGATCTATCGATGCCGAAAGATTACTATAGCTGCGGTGAATGGACATGCTGTATGTTATTCTCACATTCGGCTCTTTCGCTTGCTCACTTCGTTCTGAACCACCAGGCAGGGGTAGGTATGACCGCCCTGCAACTCCCGTTCGACTTTCGCTTTGCTTGGTCCGGAGCTAAATTTACCTTTCCATTTGTCCGTCGTGGCATTGTTCCTGAAGGTACTTCTTTTTATTATTATTATTACCCCCTACCGATAATGAAATCGTTTGACTCTCCTCAGCAACTTCTAGCTTCCTTCTGCCTCGGCTCATTGGTTCTTCACGTGCAAACTCGCTTCTGCTGACTGGCGCGACAGTCTCTCCGGAGTCGCCACATATTAACGCCCTATACTACGAGATCCTCCCAACCCGGGAAGCTGTATACTCGACCGCCAAAGCTTTTGCACAGGAGCTCGCAGCCAACACTTCCCAGGTTTCTATTGCTTACACCAAAGGCCTTCTACAACACCCTGGAGACTCAGTGGAAGAAAATCACCTTCTTGATTCCAGAGCCATGAGGCTACTAGGAAGCTCTGCTGATGGAGCGGAAGGTGTCCTTTCCTTCAAAGAGAGGAGGCTTCCCAAATTCACTGGCACGTTGTCGAAAAATTCGTCGCCTTGGTATCCTTGGGTGAGTGCTGTCTTTATTTTTATATTCAGAGTTCTGACTTTCCTCTGCGTACTTAGTGGAGGAGGGTGGACGTGGTGCATCGTAAAGCAAAGTTATGAGGCTGCATTAACAAGTACCATCAACGAATCTACGCGCCTTGTTGAATCTCAGAATTCACGGTAGGCTACGCGGTGGTTGGGATTATAAAAGGGTTTAAATTACAGGCATGGAAATAGGTGTACTAGCTTTCATCATGCCAGAATTCGCCCACAACTTCCCGTTCATCTGACGCTAAGATTTCTTGCCGATCTGGGTATAAGGCACTAACGACTTCCTTCTCTATCCAGCGTTGTGAATCAGCGCCACCAACGGGTTTCAGCGTATAATGTACTGATAAGGCAGACAATACTCCGCCGTATGCATGCGAAATACCTAACAGATTCAAATCAATAAGTTGTCGGTGTTCGCCCTAGAGAAGATGTTTACCAGTGTCAATGATGATAACCTTGCCATTACACCGAGATTGGATGTTCTGAACGATGGTTAGCTCAATATTTGAAACGAGAATTCAAGCACGTACATGAAAATCGGGGGTATGGCCCATGATCATCCTTCTTGTGCCTGTTTTTTCAAGTACTGCATCCACTTGGGAACAAACAGTTTCTTCATCCTCCGTTGCCCACCCTCGATACCAAAGAGGCCCGTTGGCATTGTATAGTCTCGCTTCTTCCACCGTGGTGCCTGATAGGGGAGAATATAAACATAAGCAACTCAAGGAGTTAGAGGATGACCACACCTTGTGGGAGTCCAGGATAAGGATGAGGTGGGTGCGGTGGTGGTTGCGGGCGCCTCTGTAGTTTTGTTAAAAGCGAATCCGACAATTCGTTAATCCGAGTCGGGAATGGTGTAAGTTCTGGATAACTCGGGGACAGCCCACCGTGCACGAATGATAGAGCGGCATGCGACATGGGTTTGTCGTCTTGATGGCTGGTCGCAAGGTGAAGATTGTCTTCTTTTTGGAAATGCAGTGCCGTCGATATGGGTGGGTATGGTGTATTTGGGGGGCCAATAGAGGGATGCAAGGGAAGGCGAGAGGCGGTTGTGTAGTTCTGCGCCCAGGCTCGGCCAATACGACCAGTAGTTATCATTCTTTGGCGAACGGCAATGCTGCCAAAGGTCTTGAGTTCCGATGGGTATACGTATCTTTCAGAAAGAAAGTCGAGTGAGGATATATGTATTTACAACCCCAAATACATTTACCTCCAATCTCCTATAATACGCGATCTGGTATTAGAAACAGCCTGCACATGATTATAAGGGCGAATTCACCAATGGCATTCATCCATTCATGGTTGCCAAGATGTGAGAGAACTGTTCCACCAACTTCAGCTGCTTGTGCGCGTAGTTTCTCCATCAATGTGAAAAGGAGAATCGTGTCATCTCCTCTAAAACAAAGTCAGAGGGATTGCCTGGTAGCTTGCGCCAGCCTTTACCTATCAATTATGTCACCAGTTTGGACGAGGAAATCCACCTCCCCAGACCAATCTCCACTATCATCGATAACGTTAGAGAACTTCAAAACACGTCGTGCGTTTGGCAGGTCGCCATGGAGGTCACCAACTGCGACTATGTGCCGAGAAAAAGGAACTCTCGTAGCCTTCCCTTGTTGGTATTCCAGTTCTTCATAATCTTCGAGTTGGTCTGCTTCGGTTGTCCAGGGCCATAGCTTATGCCGGGCAAAGGTGGTTAATTCTGTAATAATTTGCCGCTGAGTTGGCCAAGTCGTCAAAGCCGGGATGAAAAGGTGCAGCTTTAGGGTATATATGAGGTACAGAGTCATGATAGGAAAGAAAGCAAAGAAAATTGCTCTTCTACGTGTCGTATTCGAGATTATCATCGTGACAGAAGGAAAGGAGGGCCCTCTGGAGGAAGGCTGTGCTCTGGGATCAAGGACTTGATGTTTGGTACAACTACCTCCAGTCCAAATATGCACAAAACTTTTTTTGCATACACTTACAAAACGTTCACATTATTTCTTCTGCCCAAGGCCGCCACGAGGAAGCCTACGTGTGTTCGTTTGACTCTAACTTGGCACCGTGTGACTGAGCGAGTCACAGGCACACGGTTCCGGAATATAGATTGAAATCTTGACTTTTCACCACCACTTGCCCTCTCGGTCTTCCATTTCCCCCACGTTTCACATCTCCAAAAAGGTGCATAACACGCCTTTTGTCTCTTCTGACATTCCTTCTCACCCAAATTCCGATCATCATCTTAGCAGCATGGACGTGGATCCTAGACAAGAGGCGCAGGATGAGGACCAAGATTCCCTCTTCGGTTCACCTCCTCCGTCTCCTCATATAACAGGTAGGCCAGAGTCTCCATCCCTGGCTCTTCCATGCTCGGGTATCAGTGGGAGTAGATCGAGCACATCTACGGCCCCTGTGACACAAAACGTGGGGACCATTGCACTTCCTGGTTCCCATCCTGATTCTGAACTTGCAATAAATCCATTAGCCTTGTCGTTGAGCCACGGTATGGTTCATCGGCCTCCGGCCATGCCTCAAAAGCCATCAACATCAATTTTGGCCGCCCGCCGGACTAGTGCCCCGTTAACCAGGTCGTCAAGTCGTGTTGCTGCAAGTGACTCAAAGCCTAGACCAAAGGCCAAAAAGAAGAGCAGGCAGTTGTCTCGTTCCAGCACTAGTGAACCACCACAACCACAGGAACCAGAATTTACCTCTCCAGATCCCTCCTTTCCACCACCAGTGAATTTCCTTCGGAACCAGGAAAACTTACTAGGAAGAGCAGGTTTGGTGGGGGGCGTAAAGCCAGCTGCACTGACGCCCAGCCATATGCCGGGGTCCACTCCCTCAAACCCCATTCTTGTTGATGAAGAAGATGATACTCCCATTCTTGGTCGTCGATCTCGCTCGAAGGAGCAACCTTACATTGATCCAGCACTACTTACTGCCCCAACAAATCAGGAAATAGTCTCCGTATTGATTGGTCAGAGGGATATTTTCCCGATCCTCGAGGGCGTCTTGAAACTCGTCATGCGCTCCGCGACAGGGGAAACTGTTGCGACTGGATCGAAACAGCTATCAAATCCCAAGTCTAACGACAGCCGTTCGAAGGCTTCCACCTCATCTGCTCAACCAGTCAAAAAACGCAAACTTAATCGCGTTCCAGCTGGAGCGACCGACTGGGATGTGCCTTACCCATTTCCTGACGGCGAGGGCCCGGACGCCTATCGGAAGACTTGGGAACGAGAACGTGGCAAGCAGTTGATTTCGCAGTTGATTAAGCTTATCAAAACTGCTGCGCGCAAAGCAGCGACGAAAAAATATTTACAACAACGTGCTGAGAAAGAGGCCGAAAGCCCCCCGGTGGCAGAAGACGCTGGAGGCGATCATTGGGAGGCAGGCAGACGAGTTAGCGGGCATTATAGGCCGGAGACGGCATCCTATGGGTCGACGACTGATCAAACGGCACTTACAAAAGCCCCAGTGCTCCAAGATGCCAGTAATGCATCACGGACGTCAAGGAGTGCTGACGCCAACCCAGCTGCATCGCATTTCCCTCCGACTGGAATTCAAATTGTGGACAGTGCTCAGTCTTCTGCAATGACTACGTTTGAACAAATAAACGCCGCGATGGACGCTCTCGCACCAAACCAAGGTTCTTCTGGAAGTGTTATGACCCAGCCTGTATTCAACAACCTTTCCGGGTCTCCACAAAACCTGATGTTCTCAGCGCCAACAGAAGCGCCTTCGTTTGGAGCCGTTCAACCAATGTTTGACACTTGGATGAATTTTTTGGAACAATTTCCCATGTCATTTGGAGGGTCGTCGGACAACTTTGCAGCGTTCTCCAGCGAGCCGGTATCTCACAGTTCGACGCCTGGTCTAGACGATTTCAACTTGGTGAGTATGATGGGGGGGAATCCCAACTTGGACCCAAGTATTGCCTCATCGGAATTTGACGCGATGATGTCAATGCTCGGTCAGCCTCGTATGCCAGGTAATGATACGCCGATGATGGATCACAATGTAACATTCCCCGCCTGGGGTGACTCAGTTTTGGAAGAAAATATTCTTGCTTCGACATCTGGTCCTGTTGAAGGCATGGTGGATGGAGGCTCGGGAGTAATCGATCCAAGTCTTCAAATCGCCTCGCCGATAGCTTCAACGAGCTCCGTTGGAAGCAACGACCCTGTTACACCTATTCCAACAGACTGGGATTTTACTGTGCCTAATGTGACCATCGATGGGGTGGAGAATAATGCAGAAGGTCAAGGTATGTGGCATAGCCCTTTGTGGGAAGATATATCCGGTTCTCATCGAGATTCCCTAGGATGGGACGTTGGGAATGACGTTGGCCTGCAGTCGTTGTCTGACTTTGGAGTATTGCCTGAAATGACGGAGGAGGTCCCTGATGCGGCTTTGCCGATGGACAAAGGAAAAAGGAGAGCTGTATATCCTCTGCCAAACGTATCACCCGCGTTGTCGGCGGAGCTTCCTCTACCGCTTCCTCAGCCAGCAAGCTCTTCTCAAACCATTTTCCAAGCTTTGTTGGATCCTGGAACGAGGAAGTGCTTGTCATCTCCTCTGCACCCATCAGCGCCCGCCACTTCTAGAAAATTGCGGAAAAACGAAATTCTCCTCCGCGCACAGGAGAAGAGGCGGGTGATACAAGAGGAACTGGATAAGGTCAAGATGCGGCTCTGGGAGACGACGATTGAGCAAGCGAGTTTGGTTCAAATCGTCAAACAGTTAGAAGACGTTGAGAGAACCAAGAATATTGGGTCATAGTCCTTTATGTACAGTAATATCCTTAGAGACTGTATCTGAATTAACCAAGCTCAAAAATGGAGGGAAAAACGGTCACATGAACAACGGACGCGACGCGATCGGGGACTAAACAATGCCAAACGGGATCTTCAACTCGAACATTCGTCCAGGTAAGTACATCAAGAACTCCATGGCGCCCCGTACCAATAATGGTGTCAATACGGATCGTGATCATGAACGGCAGCGATATCAGTCTCGGCTTGCCACAGCCCTCAACGAAGAGGATGATCCTCTTGCAACATACCATCAATTTGTGCAATGGACCATCAAAAGCTATGGAGAA
>Ga0307509_10003982_pt1 | contig 21760 bp, 19 predicted proteins | sample 10_EM_MG_FD_202245 | JGI IMG/M metagenome (GOLD analysis project Ga0307509, IMG submission 202245) | Populus trichocarpa ectomycorrhiza microbial communities from riparian zone in the Pacific Northwest, United States - 10_EM | ecosystem: Host-associated > Plants > Roots > Unclassified | place... | reverse complement strand
TTTTTTTTTAAATCAAGTGCGTTTGTTTTATTAAGGTACAAAGACAGCATGCATCTTTAACGATATGGCCGACAAAAACCCTAACCTCCTCACCCCAGGAAACATCCAAACCCCCAAGTCCCTCTGGCATGAGACCAACCGCACATCTCGCCTATCGCCCAGCCAAATCCTACGAACATACACGTACATACGAAGGAAGTAGGAAGGAAAGAAACAAGCAGGAAGGAGAGGAGAACCCTTAGTGACATCCACAAAAAGCCAAGAGGGCAAACAAAAGGAACGTATAAACCCCTGACAAAGGAAAATTACGTCTGATAAGTGACGCAAAACAGCCTGAGCTAGGAAATGAATGTATGGACCTGCACACCAGAGCGGTGCCGGGGGACGAAGCGGTGCCCGATGGTAGGTTAGGACAATGTATGGAGGCGACTCTGGTGAGGGGTCGCCGGAGGGTGTGCCAAAGCGGCATTAGCGACGGCCAGAAGGACGGGCGTAACCGACGCGGGTTTTTGTATAGCGACCGAAGATCGACCGCGGGAAGGGAGCAGTAAGGTGCCAGCTGAGGGGATGGGAAGGGGGGGGGTGTGTGTAGCTGTAACCGAGCAACGGGACGAAGACCAGGAGGGTGGAGGGAGGGGGATGTGAGGAGGAAGGACAGTCCGAACACTTGAGACGACCGACTAGAGTAACCGCGGCCGATGCTTTTCCGAATGCGAAACGAAAGACGAGGTGCTGAAGTTACTAACCGAAGTGTTCCCCGACAGGACTACACAATCGAGACGGAAAGGTACTTCTCAAAGGGTTTGGAAAGCTCAGTGCCGACCGTGAGCGAAGAGGACAGAATGCCGACCGTGCAAAACCTAAGCGAGGTGCAAAGGAAGTGCGGGGTAAAGGGGAGAACTGAGCTTCATCAGCGGGAGTCAACGATGAACAGGAACAACCCCGTGGAGGAGGGGGTAGACCCCAGAAGGAGAGGAGGGGATGTAGCATCACTCCCCTAGGCAGAGGCCATCAAGGGGGAGGAGAGGGGCTGGTGGTGAATCCCACGATGATTTCCCTGGTGTTGAGATTTCAATCGCCGGAGGTGTAGGGGAGATGGTTTGTGCACTAACAACTGTGACCGAGTCTCCTACTTATAGACTCTTCACGCCAACAACCCTAACCCGGGTGACTCATAACTCGAGTCACGCGGTCTTATGACTCATAATGAGTCATGCCCAAAATCCATCAGATGACTCCTATGAGTCCGTGCGCAACATACCGTAAACCAATCATAAAACATAAAACATATCAGGTGCGCAATGCGCGTCACCTGCGTGGAACTCGTGACTCATAATGTGAGTCACGCGCGAAAGTCATTACATGATTAAGACTCACAATCGTGAGTCATAGAAACATCATCCAATCATAACGTAACGATGACACGCAAGTGCGAGTCATGTGAGAACTATGAGTCAACTGACTACATAGCGTAAAACATAAACATACCTTATGACTAATAACTATTAGTCATATGAAATCTATCTTGCTTAGTCACGATTTGTGACATCCGGACACTATTGTAGCGCAACTCCAGATCAGTAATTTTACCCAGGAGAGGAACCGGGCCGTCTAGACAAAACCATTATAAATGCTGTTTGCTCCTTAAGCCAAACGTTAAGCCAACCGCCCATATCTGGGTATCGGCAACCTAACTGAAATTTGACCGACATGTGCGGACTGTCCTCTCGGGCCAGTGTCAATACTCAAGGCAGCAAAGAACACCACCTGGCCTCACACGTGGTATTAACACAGGCTTCGCGATACTCACGTAGGGCCTCTCGGCCTCTGCCCTCACAAGCCGTCCATGTCTAGCCCAGATTTCCCCTCGCATCACTGCCGGTCTAGGGGCCTGCCGGACTTACCAAACTCCCTGTCAGATTTCTCTTCACACAGGATATGACTTAAAGCCGAGCCCAGGGATGACCTGTCACATTCTCAGCTGAAACACTCTTACTGGCTTAACCCTACATGTGATTAATCACATCCCGTTTACAGTTCTCTATTCCAAGAACAACAGGCGCGAGGCTATAATTTAATACCACAGCAAATTTTCTCTCACCGACCGCAAGTAATCAACAGGTGCCCAGTCCTCAGACTTCACGACTTGAACGCGATGGGGTCTCTCCTTGTTGTCATTCTCATGTTAGTAAAATAATCACAGGCTGTCACGGATAACCAGGGATGAAGGAATTAAACTCTCATGAGAACGCGTCTGTTGGTAATCAGGAAAAACTGAGGGCTTGATCGCCCTGTCAGTTGAAGCCATTACTAGCTCCACCTTACCCCCAGTCCTATGATACTTGTCTCTTACCCCTTTCTCTAAACCCTCAATCATGTCCTAGACAAACCCACGCGGACCTGGTGGATGAAAATTGACACTAAGGTAAAGATATGAATCCATCGTGAGACGGCAACCGAGCATCCTCAATGGCCAATCCGCCAAATATGACATGTCACATAAGGTTAGGAGTTGGTTGTAAGAGACAGCGAGGATGTGCTCAGCCTTTAAGTTACCATAGTGTAAAAATTAAACAAAGTCACTCGTTCCGGAAGTCCTTTCGTGCTGTACTACCGGTACAGTACCTCATGTTGGGGTGTCACCGAGCATTAAAAGCCAAAAAGGGTTTCTGATTGGGGTAGTTCCGCAAATTCGAAAGTTTACTCGTGGCAGATAAGGAAAAGTAAAACCCGTCAAACACAGGAGAAGTCTACCAAGCACCATAATTGCTTCTTGGGCTCACAAATTAGTAAGATAACATATCCAAATAGGGAGAAAGCGTGTTGGGGCCAAGCGAGCTTTATTACCCGGTAGAGTCAACCCAGTGTATAGCCTCCAGGAACCCCACCCATGGCGAAGGAAACTCTCACATATATTTATGACTATCTGGCTTGGTGCTGGGAGGATTTCTCTATGTCCGGATACTTTGCGAATTGCAGTAGGAGTAGTGATGGAGTAAGTTGATGCGTAGACTAGATAGGCGCTCAGTGGGGAGTCCTGTACCCCCTGGGAGAGTTGGCGAATATTCTGAGTAATATGATATCCTGGCTCTGGTTAATTCGTACTAGAGTTTTGTACTAACTTATGCAGTTCCAAGCTTCACTAAAGCTATCGTCTGCGGACAAAATTAAGCGCGCATCAACGAACGTGAAAAACTCCGGCAATGACAAGAGAGCTTCCCTATCAACCCCAATATCATGAAAACCACAAAACAAAACAAAAATGTAAATTCGCAGAATAATATATTGTAGAAATTAATATTTAATCAAGAGAAACTCCTCCAGGTGGTGTTGAAAGTCCAGAGTGATGGGGAGTGCTGCGTTGCTCCTTGTATTGGAACCCTGACAAAGTGAGGATGCGATTTTGTGTCTAAAATTCCCTATGGGCCGGATATGCCAATGTGATCTCATAGAATGGTTTATAGCCATAGCCAATGTATATTTAGTTTCCCTGACTAGTTTAATATTTCGGCGCCCGTAACTTTTGTTGGACATACGGTACCATAATACAAATGCGCGCGGTATGCTTAGAGCGACGATCTGGTTATTTCAGCCGCAGGAATTGCGAAAGTTTTCTTGGAAATTTGGAAGAGGCCCATTGGAAGATGCTGGGACTTCTTGGCGTGAAACTATTGGGTGAAATGCCGAGCTGTGATATCTCTCAGCCTTACTCTCCAGCAAAGTTTTCTTCGGCTGTGAGGAGGCTCTTGAACACCTCGAGACCCTTATCCATCACCTTTCTGACACCATCTATCGGCCAGAATTCAGATAATATGGACAATCGGGCGATTATCGGATCTTGCAATGTCAACAGTTTTAACACAACTATAACCGATGACAGGAATCATGTCCTGCAGTGGTTGTCGCCGCTAGAGCCTCACAGGAGACATCAACATTTAAGAAGGAGCCGGCTAGAGGGAGTGGGAGAATGGATCTTCCGAACAAACGAGTTCAGGAGATGGAATACGAGAGAAAATGGCTCTTCTCATTCTGTACTCTTTTGCCACGGCGATCCAGGTGTGGGGAAGACTCATCTCAGGTAACACAAGAAATCGCGGGGGAGAACCCACATCGCTAACTCGTAATTTTAGCTCCGCGGTAATCGACCATTTCTACGGCAGGCGACCTGATATCACAGTCGCTGGGTTGTATTGTGACTACCTCGACCGAAAGGAGCAGACTACGCCGAACATGCTCGGAGCTATGCTCAAGCAATTGGTGGGGAGGGGGACTATCCCGGAGGACATACGCAGAGCTTTCGAAGATGCGAAAGAGCATTTCGGCGGGGTAGGCCCGCAGGTTCGGGAACTTCTTCTTATGCTAAAAGCGGCCATCGCGCAACGACAACGAGTAGTTATATGTATTGACGGGTTGGATGAATCCCTTGCGGAGCATCGGGCTGGCCTCCTTAGAGCTCTGCGAGACATCGTCCAGGAGTTGCCGAATGTTTGGTTGTTCTTGACTGGAAGGCCTTTCATCCGTAGCGAGGTTGAGGGATGCCTCCATGGCCCGGATACTATCGCAGTGAGCCCAGTGCGGGAAGACATTGAGGCATTTCTGAGGATGAAGTTAGATGAGGACCCGGAACCTGATGCCATGGATGAGGGTCTAAGAGCGGATATAATGGAAACTATTCCGAAAAAAATATCCGAGATGTATGTCTTAATGTCCAGTTTTCCTGTATCCGGTATAAATCATGTAACTCACTAATGGCCGTGCTTAGATTCCTTCTTGTCTCTCTCAGCATCGAGACGATCCTCGGGGAGACCACAATTCGTCGGAGGAAGGAGAAGCTTAAACAAATGTCAAACGGTCAAAACGTAGGGGATGTATACGCTGCTACTCTGGAAAGGATAAGAGCACAGGGGGAGGACAGAGCGCGGCTAGGAATGGATGCTATAATGTGGATAGCATATTCAGAGCGGCCGTTGGAACCAGACGAGCTATGTCAAGCCTTAGGGGTAGAAATAGGGTCCAACGATTTGGACAATGATAACGCCCCTTCGATCCGGACTATATTGAACTGCGGGCTAGGACTGGTCACTGTAGATTCATCGTCTTCCAAAGTCCGTCTCGTTCATTTCACTCTACAGGAGCATATCCTAGCCAATCCTACACTCTTTTCTAACCCCCATCTGATGATTGCGGAGGTTTGCTTGACATACCTTAACTTTAGGTACATCAAGGAACTTTCGCCATCTCTCCCTCCACCCTCACCTACAACTCCCTTTCTTGAATATGCATCTCGTTACTGGGGCGAACATTGTCGCAGAGAAACCTCGCCCAGCGTAAACCAGCTTGCGCTTAACCTACTCGATCAATTCGATTCCCATATATTTCGCAATCTGTTCTTAGATGAGGAACTAAAAAAGTTCACGTTTTCGAATCCTGACAGCTATACGAGGAAATTCACTGCCCTCCATGCTGGAGCGCTTCTCGGCGTTTTGGAGATTGTGGTTTCTTTACTTAAGATCAATAAATGTGAATTTAACGCACCTGATGACTTTGGTATGACAGCGTTGTTATGGGCTACCTGGCTGGGGCGTGATGCGATAGTGAAGGTGCTACTAGAACAGGAGAGTGTCGATCCCTGTCTTACAGATCACTCGGGTAACGCACTACTTTTATGTGCTGCCTGGGCTGGGAAAATGACAGTTGTGCAGATGCTATTGGAGCGGAACAATATCAATCCCGACACTACGGATGAGGGCGGCCGAACGCCACTTTCATGGGCTTGCGGGCCGACCTTTTTGGAACCGTGTACTGAGAAAGGGTGTGGGAGGGCTGCAGCGACACTGTCAGAGCGGAACGATGTCAGTCCACACAGCGCTGACACGAGTGGCGGAACAACGTTATCACGGGTTACCGCGAATGGGCGTGAGAAAATTATACTGATGGAAGACGGGGGCGATTTCTGTTCCCATGGTTATAGTAGGGGTGCCGAAAGCATGATCTCGTGGGCTAGCAGGAGTCAGCATGAGGAAGTTGTGCGGATCCTATTGGGAAGGAACGATGTAAATCCCGACCGCGCTGACAAGCGTGGCCGAACGCCACTTTCATGGGCTGCCGAGTATGGACATGAGGAGAGCGTGCGGATACTATTGGAACGTGACGATGTCAATCCCCACAGTGTTGACAAGTGTGGCCGAACGCCATTGTCATGGGCAGGGAAGAATGGGCATGAGAAAATTGTGGAGATGCTACCGCAGCAGAACAATGCCCATCCTGACACGGCAGACGAGAGTGGCCAAACACCGTTTCCATTGCCTACTGGGAATGACCGTGGGAGAGACGCCAATGAGCAAGCGGAGTCACATGACCTTTCAATATCCGAACTTGAGGAGGAATTATTCGGGCCCTTCGTATCAGACCCCTCCCCGTTACCTGAGCCACCCACCAAAAAGACCCGCCGGTTTTAGCGTACTACTGGCCACAAGTTGTCTCATCCTTTACATACGAAAAGCTCTCTCCCGTTGATTGCTGGTTCCCCACCTACATTACTCCAGATATGCGCACCCCACCCCCACAACTACTTGTCTCTCAACCGATTCGTTATTGCTTTCTAATAGTCGACTAAAAATGGAGTGGGAAAGCGATCCATGTTGTTATAACTAAGGAAACATATTCGTGAGAACTGACAATGGATTCATCTTCTTTTTGTTTCCTAGGCCTGGCCTATGATTTCCCCTATTCCTCTAACGCCTTATTCTTTCTCTCTCTCCCCTGTTCCTATATACATGTCTCTCTTCCAGACCAGTTTTTATCCTCCCTCTTTTGCCAAAGCTGTGGTTCGAGCTCTTATGGATGCCCCTTAGCGATACCCTGTAAGTCCAATCGTGCCGGAATCCCTAATTGATCGGCTTTTTGAGGGAGGGGAAATGGGCGAGAGCTAAGAACTGTTTAAGTTGGGGGAAGGTACTTGCATGTTGATCACACTGTTGGAAGTCTCCTTATGTCTCGAGAGTGTTGTATGTGGTCTCATTTGTTGCAAAGTTATTGTGATTTATGGAGGTAGTACTCTATATTATTCGTTTGTTAGCAGCAGTGTGCGGAGTAATAGAAATAATATGTGTGTGGCGATCTGTGCAAGAATCAAGATATTTTTCATTATGTTTTTCTATAACTTATATCGTTGCCTCTTTATATATATCGCCGTCTTTTTATATAATATATCGTTCCCTTTGCCATTGGCAATCGGATACTGAATAGGGTAGCTGGGTTTCTGATCACACTTTCCTACTTCTCCAGCTCAACGCCCAGGTACCATGACGCGGTATTCACCCGTTCGAGGGTGCAATATTAGAACTTGTCCAAGCGTAGTTAGTAATGAATATCTAATTTACTAAGGTTGTGTGGTTGAGAGGATAAATAGCTTGTAATAGGGATAAGTTTAGGAAAATTCAGTCTGCTAAAACACCCCAGTCGTTAAGCTCTATGTATGGTTGTTTTCCAGGTTTTTATAATTCTTCCCCCCCCCTGTACTATTAAACTATCTGATGACAACAGGGGAATAACTCTCAAACAAATGCTGTGTGACTCTTCTTTTATCTATCCTTTCTTCTTCCTCGTCTCGCTCCTTCAGCCCCTCCGGGGTGAAGTATCTCATTGGCCTATTGGAATATCCAGGATCTTGCACAACAACCTCTGTGTTGCAGCAATAGACGGCGACTCGATCTACCTATATCCTCTTTAAATCGCTTTAGTAAACGGGCAGGCTTCGATCTATAAAATGAAAAATAACAAAAAGCTTCTTAGGGCTTCCGGCAATTTCGAAAACACTTCAACAGCGGCTAAAACACAAAGAATGACAAATGCATTTTAGTTCATAAAAGCTCAGGCTGTAAGGCCGCAGTCGTCCCACATAGTCCGTCCGGTCCTACCATCCCCGGGCGCAGTCAGTCCTAGCACATCCGAAAGGACGGACTACAGGCTATAATCCGTCCTGCCTTACCCCAAAGTCGACGGACTGGAGGGTCAGGAACACTGAGCTAAGGAGAAAATGGAGAATTTATAGTCAGCATTCCCCAGATTTCTTTGGTCGATCGCAGTGGTGCTTTATTTTTGGGCGGTGGGGCATCGAGGGAACAGCACATGATGACCAATCCCTAAGTATCAGGGTACGATGATGGTTGCCCTTTGGGGACAGGGTCTCTTTCGAGTAATTAACTTGGAAGATGGGTGACTTAGCCGACTCTGCGAGAAACACGAAATCAGAAGCAGGTTTCCCTCACCTTCAAGTTCCATCGTTTCTTGATATATGCCCCCCGGTCAGATGCGGTTTGGGAAGCAAGAACCTTCAAGCCTGGCGCGATTGAAAGGACAGACATGTGCGATGTTCAAGCTCACGCAAAAGATTCTGGAGTCGCGAGGTAAAGTAATGGGACCGTATTGATGAGGGAAAGATAAATGAGTCGTCGCGTCGCTTGCTTGTCAATAGACACTCCTGGCACTGCCTTACCTAACAATCTGTAGCATGGGTATACATCGGCATGGCTCGTATCGTTTCTTACATCCAGTGCCCTTAGTCAGCCTGACAACTGACTGAGCATATTCGCACCTGCCGCGACACTGAAGCAATACTCCGGACATGTGATGTTCACAGTAGTCGAGTGAGATTTTGTGACTGCCGGGGGTCTCCGAATGCTGCCTCGAATCCGCCAGTATCGTAGGAGCAGCCGCCCATCCCTGTGGTGGGATGAGTGTAGAGTTCGCACCGTTGGCTTTCGCAGGGCGGCATCAGATAAGAATTCTAATAAATAGTGGCTGTACGATCTTGGAGACAAACGTTGTCAGCACCCCCCCCATTCGACACTAACAATGGCTGATTTTAAGCACCCACAACCCGACTATAAATGCCATGGTTTAGGTAATTCCTTAGACTTTCCAGGTAGAAATTATGAGAATCTTTCCACCCAACTGAATGGGCCAAGAGCTTTGGATGCGGACGAGAGATTCTTGCAATGCACCTTTTGTCCACTATCATTCTCTCAAGCATCAGACCATGGGCATTAAAAAATAGGGCTTGCCACTTATGAAGGATAATATATCTTGATCGCTCTGGAGCCTTTGGAACATTTTGGCAATTAAAATAGCTTAAGCGAAATGGTCACTTTTGGTGTAAAATGGGGGGGGGGGGACTGACGACTATTGTAGTAGGGATTTGAGTGTATCATACTTTGATTAGCAAAATGGAGGGGTAGTCTAACGCTTGAGCACTTGCGAGTGTCTTGGCACCGGGGATCTGCGCTTGGAACGGTTGCCCTTGCAGGCACAGTGCTTGGCTCCCGGGGCGAGTGCGGCTCTGTTAGCAAAGCTTTCCGGAAAGAGAGGACCCTAGCAATCTCCTGAGAGCAACAAAATTAGCGGTACTCGTACTTGAGTACAGTACAAGGCTTCCACCGTTCAAATTCTGGAAGGTGACGAACGTCGGATGTGATTAAAGCACAGGGTAGTCATTTTACGCATTCGCTACGAATTTTACATGTACAGTATTTTTCACTGAGGACTCGGGTATGCATTTATTTAGCACGTGACCAGCGATAAGGGCGTTATTATTCACCTACGATAGAGAGCCGAAGAGCGAAACCTAAATAAGGAACTTTCAAGCGGCTTTGATGACTTGCGGTTACTGTGCTCACCACCGCTCGTTTCCTCATTCAAAACCCACAAGTTATCATCTAGAAGGGCATGCTCGGGTGGACTGTGATGTGATGCCCGCCATTACCTAGCAAAATCTTGTATGACAGCACTACTTTCGTTGCCGCCAAGAAACCTGGGCGATATGATAGAAAAAAAATGGGGCTACCGGTGAAGAACTGAGTCTACAGTAAAACTCTGCCGATTCGCTATCCCCCTCAGCCCAGGACATGTATAGTTTGATAGATTTACAGGATTTCTGTATTTACTGTACCAATTAATGTGAACCAACCCATCCTGGGGCACCTTGTATAGTGAGCGGAAAGCCCCAGCCTTAAAGATAGATTGTCTCTTAATTCGGAGATCAGATGCATGCTAGAGATAGTGAATCGCAAGAGGTTTTTTTTAATGTTTTTTTTAATGTTTTTTTTTACTGTGCTGAACTGTAGCTTGCAACTCGGGTATATTCATGACCTCGAGTTAGCACGGTCGCGCTAAATTCACGTCTGGGCTGGGAAATGCCGCGACCCAGTATTGTCACAGTGCGGTTAGGTGCTTAGCCTTCAAGCTGCGGTAAAAATTAAACAAAGTCACTCGTTCTGGAAGTCCTTGAGTACTATGATAGCGTAGAGTTGTATGGGGCCGATACAGGCAAAGAGAACCAGCGGTGTGGCTGAGTTTGCCAAGCCCCTACCGTCAACCGACCATCCCTTCTTCTGCACTCAAGTACTCGAAACGGTAATGTAGCAGCACAGGAGTAGAATGGTCCCCTCCTTGCAGGGCTTACGCAGCCTGTGAATAGGTCAAGTATCGGTACTCGTAGAGGAAACAGGTCTTGTGCAGCCCGTTCAAGGGATTTTCTGCATGCCCTGCATCGCTGGGCTAGGAGGGGAACAGAGGGGGCTTGGTTACGGGTGCTCCGCTTTGCCGAGATTGGAGAGCACTAAGTGGCTAAAAGGGCGTATCATAGCACGGCAAATCTAAAAGTTTGCTTCTAGAAGCACTGATACTCGGACGCAAGGGGAATGTGCTACGGCACCGAAATGGCCACTAAGTCGCTTGTATTTCTTTTTACGCTTTTTGTTTTTGTTCTCAATTGTGGGCTGTGTTTTACCGCGATTTCTCTGCCTCTGCCTCAGGCGGCAGGCTTCAAGGACTTTCAAATTTCTCTCGTGTTCGAGCACCTCAGAATCCTCAGAATCTGGCATAATGCATGATTGGATTGCGAGCGAGAATTGCGACATTGATCTGCGATACCCGTAGTTTCGGTTGGACGGGTTACCAGAATCGCGGATACTAGTGACCGAGATCCAAAACACTGGGCTCACCCATGCCCCCCGCCATGCGGGGCAATCACTAATTATTCTCATTTATTATCGTGCATTTACTCCTCCCTTCCACTAATTTTTCCCAGGGGTTTTCATCGCTGAGTACCGAGACTACCGGTAGTGGACTGGTGGATTGAGTGATTACGAGATTTTATGGTACAAGTACTTGTACTGTACTCATACTGGACAGTACTGCTCGGTACCAGGGTGCTCGGGTAGCCGTGGTAGTTGAAAATGAAACATGCTTGCTAGATTCAAAAGTACCGCCATCCAAAAATGGTCTATCGCTTGGTGCTATGATCTCGAACCTGGATGGGAAGGAGGCGAACGAGTAGCAATTGGAGAAATACCGGCAAGGGTGAGTTTAATAACACTAATCGGAGCGTAGTACTGGTACCTGTACTTGTACTGGTAAAATATCAGGGTAAATACGGAGCAAAGAGAGAGGATTACGGCCAGCCAAAAGGGCTAAAAGCACAAAGTAAAAGGGCAAAAGACAGGAGGCGGGAGTGGCTGTGCATGGTATTATCCGACGCACTTGTCAGCTGAGAGCTTGGCACCGGGGCCGCATGAGCTATTTCCTGAGGCTGTGCTTTTGATCCGGCTGGCACTTGATAGTAAGCTGATTTGGGCGTGCGAGAAGAGTGGCTATCTGCTCATTTTAACCGCAGGAACTGCAGAGTTTTCTTTGAGATATAAGAATTTTCCCCTAGCGTTCCTACCTCGAGACCCCTATCCATTGCGCTCTCCGACACCTTCTACCGGCCAAACTTCAGACAGTATGGACAATAAGGGCATTACCGGGTCATTCAACGTCAACAGTTTCAACAAAATCGTCCACACAACCATAACGGATGACAAGAATCAGATCCTGCAGTGGCTGTCGCCGCTAGAGCCTCAAAGGAGACATCAGCATTTGAGAGAGAGCCGACTCGAGGGAGTGGGGGAATGGATTTTTCAAACGAGCGAGTTTCGGAGATGGAATACGAGAGAAGATGGATCTTCTGGCTCTATGCTATTCTGCCATGGTGATCCAGGTGTGGGGAAGACTCACCTTAGGTAATGCAAGAAACCGGGGGAGAGAGCCTGCGGCGCTAACTAGCAATTTAGCTCCGTGGTAATCGATCATTTCTACGGCAGGCGACAGGATATTACAGTCACCGGGCTATACTGTGATTACCTCGACAGGAAGGAGCAGACTACGTCGAACATGCTAGGGGCCATACTCAAGCAATTGGTGGGGGGGACTATCCCGGAGGAGACACGCAAGGCTTTCGAAGACGCGAAGGAGCATTTTGGCGGGGTAGGCCCGCGGGTTCCAGAACTTGTTCAAATGCTGAAGACGACCATTGCGCAACGGCAACGGGTAGTTATATGTATTGACGGGTTGGATGAATCCTTTGCGGTGCATCGGACCGGCCTTTTTAGAGCTCTACAAGCTATTGTCCGGGAGTTGCCGAATGTCCGGTTATTTTTGACTGGAAGGCCTTTCATTCGTGGTGAGGTTGAGAGCTACTTCCCTGGCGTGGATGCTATCTTAGTCAGCCCATCAAGGGAAGACACCGAGGCACTTTTGAGGTTGAGGCTGGATGAGGACACAGAGCCTGATGCCATGGATGCGAGTTTAAGAGCGGATATAATGGAAATTATTCCCAGCAAAATATCCGAGATGTATGCCCAGATATCCGGCCTTGCGATGTCAAGTAGAAATGATGCTTACAATGATTGGCTACAGATTCCTTCTCGTTTCTCTCAGCATAGAAACAATCCTCGAGGAGACAACAATTCACCGCAGGAGGGAAAAGCTCAAACAAATGTCAAGTGGGCGAGATTCTGGTGACGTATACACCGCCACTTTGGAAAGAATCGGGGCACAGAAGGGAGACAGAGCGCGGCTGGGAATGGATGCTATAATGTGGATAGCATATTCAGAGCGGCCATTGCAACCAGAAGAGTTATGTCAAGCCTTAGGGGTGGAGATAGGGTCGACAGATATGAACAGTGATAATGCTCCTTCGATCCGGACCATATTGAACTGCGGACTAGGGCTGGTCACAGTCGATTCATCGTCTTCTAAAGTCCGTCTTGTTCATTTCACTCTACAGGAATATATCCTAGCCAATCCTACCTTATTTGATAGGCCCCATTCGATGATGACGGAAGTTTGCTTGACGTACCTTAACTTTGGATGCATCAGGTCCCTTTCGCTACTTCTCTCTTCACCCCCACTTACTACTCCCTTTCTTGAATACGCATCTTATTACTGGGGAACGCATGCTCGAAGAGAACCCTCGGCAAAGGTAATACCACTTGCACTGGAGCTCCTTGACCGATTCAATGCGCACATATCTTGCAAGCTACTCTTATTAAGGGAATCAGGGTTTGAAGGATTCTTCGGCTCTGAGTCTCGCCCTTGGGGCGCTGAGTCAATCCTTTTCAACTCTACCGGTTACGGGATTTCATTCTCAGCTCTCCACTGTGGAGCTTGGCTCGACGTTCCAGAGATCATGGTTTCTTTACTTGAGACTAGAAAGTACGATCTGAACGCAACCGACTGGTGCGGCCATACGGCGTTATTGTTGGCTACCCGGAAGGGGCATGATCGGATAGTGAAGCTGCTACTCGAACAGGAGGGTGTCAATCCCAATCTCCCAGATGGCCGGGGTCGAAGACCATTGATAAGCGCTGTTTCAGAACTGCACGAAGAAATTGCGCGGATGCTATCAAAACGGAATGATGCCAATCCCAACACAAGAGATGAGAGTGACCGATTACAACTTTCATGGGCTGCCGGGGAGAGATATGAGAGGATTGTAGAGATGTTGTTGCTGCGGAGCGATGTGAATCCCAACATGGCAGATCGGAATGGCCGAACGCCACTTTCATGGGGTGCCGGGGAAGGGCATGAGAGGAATGTAAAAATGTTGTTACAACGGAGCGATGTTGACTGCAACGCTGTAGATCAGGACGACCGAACGCCATTTTTATGGGCTATAAAAAATCAGCGTGAGGGAGTGGTTAAGCTGCTATTGGAACGGAGCGATGTTGATCATAACAGAGGTGACAAGAGTGGACGGACGCCACTTTCATGGGCTGTGTGGAACGAGGATGAGGGGATTGTGACAATTGTGGCGATGCTATTGGGACGGAACGATATCAACCCCAACCTAAGAGATAAGAGTGGCCGAACGCCACTATCATGGGCTGCTGGGGAAGGGTATGAGAGGGGTGTAAAGATGCTGTTACAGCGGAGCGATGTCGATCTCGATGCTGCAGATGAGGATGACCGGACGCCATTTTTGTGGGCAGTAAAAAATCAGCATGAGGGAGTGGTTAGGCTGCTATTGGAGCGGAACGATGTTAGCCATAACAGTCGTGACAAGAGTGGCCGGACACCATTTTCATGGGCTGCCGAGAATGGATCTCCGAGGATTGCAACGATGCTATTGGAACGGAACCATGTTAAGCTCGACGGTCCCGACAAGGGTGGTCGAACGCCCCTTTCATGGGCTGCCGAGAAGGAGTGTACGTTAATTGTGAGGATGCTATTGGAACGTGACGATGTCGATCCCAACAGCTGCGATAGGAGTGGCCGAACACCGATTTCGTGGGCTGCTGGGGCTTGGTCCGCGAGAAGTGTGACGATTATTTTGGAACGGAATCATGTCAATCCCAGCACGGCAGATAAGAGTGGCCGAACGCCACTTTCATGGGCTGCTCAGACTGGATGCGAGAGAATTGTCGAGCGGTTGTTGGAGCGAAACGACGTTAACCCCGACGGTGCTGACAAGAGTGGCCGAACGCCGTTGTCATGGGCTGCCATGTTCGGGCGTGAGAAAATTGTTAGGATGCTGTTAGAGCGGAACTGTGCCTGTCCCGACACCGCATATGAGAATGGCCGAGCACTGTTTTCATGGGCCGCCAAGAGCGGATATAAGGGAATTGTGGGCATTTTATTGGACAAGAACGATCTCAACCACGGCACGGCAGAAGGGATTGGCCAAAGGCCATTTGCATTGGCTAACATACTTGGGCATGAGGAAATTGTGGAAACGTTCCCGCAACAGAATAACGTCGATCCCAACACAGCAGATAAGAGCAGCCGAACACAATTTTCATGGACTGCTAAGAATGGCTCTGCGAAAGATTCCCCAGGGCAAGAGGAGCTGCATGACACCAATTCTCTAGCAAGTCACTGGGAGGAACCATCCGAGCCCTCCACCACTGAGCCCCCCCAGATACTCGAGCCACCACTTAAAAGGGTCCGCAGGTTTTGACATATCACCCACCACAACTTGTCCCCCCCCTCCCTAAACATCCGAAGCTCCCTCTGCCGTTCATTGCTGGTTCTCCACTCTTGCATTTTTGAACTTATACACCACTCTGACCATTACTTGTCTGCTGACGAATTCGTTATTGGTGTCTAACAGTCAACTATCAAGTGGGATGGCTGTTTAAGCTGCCGTAGCTAAGGAGGTATATATGTGAGGGCCCCTAAAGGGATTCATTTGCTCCTTATTCTAGAGGTGTGGGTTGTGATTTCCTCAATACTTCCTATGCTGCCTTGTTTATCTCCCACTTCGAGTATTATATAGCTATCCCCCTGCCTATGATGGAAGCGTTTTTCCCTTTTTATGTATATCAGGGTTCCTAACGCTTCTGGGTTCTCCTCATAAGTTCCGCATAAATACCATCCTATTTTACTAGCGTTCCTTGATTTATTACCTTATGGGAGGGGAGGAAGAAAGGACTAAATCTGGGAGCCTTTGGGTTGGGAGAGGGTACTTGCATGTCAATCGTGCATTTGGAAGTTTCCTCATCTCTCCCGGGAGTGTTGCTTATAGTCTCGTTTATTCCGGAGCGATTGTGATTTATAGAGGAGCTACGCCAGTTATGTTGTTCCTTGGTCGTGCGGAGGTCTCCGGAGGAAGAGGGGTGATATGTGTCGCGATCAGTGAAAGTGGCAAGGCGCTTTTTATCATCTTGTTTTCTACATGTACATATTTGTATTTACTATTGGCGATCTGGTACCAAATAGGATAACAACTTGTATAATCATACCTTTTCACTCCCGTCTACACAACGTCCAAGTCCGGAGTGAATCCGCTCTGTCTACCGATGGATGCTTATCAAATATATCCCTGTGAAGGCGTTCACGAAAAACGAATCTCAATGAGGTTCCCCAAGAGGGCGGGTATCATAACCCAGCCGACCCAGAAGTCGTTTTTGGCTTATAAAATGTCTCTGAATCTTGGGGCTATTCCCACTGTATCAGTAAATCAAGGGTTGAAAAATGGGTCCCCTCCCGTGATCACAAGCGGCCGGGTATCCGGCTTTGGGCCAGGCCGGACTGACCCAGGCTTTTAAGGAGATGACCGTGCTAGGCTGTGGGAAAGCGGCCCCCCAAAACCAAAGCCCGGGTCACCCGCAGACTTCAGGTTATGAGCAATAGTGTTTCAACCCCGACCCTAATACATAAAAATTCTCATAATTGGGGGTAAATATCGATCGTAGATGTGGATGATCGTTTCAAAGAGAAAGGATGAGGTTTATAACAGATGGACTATATTGGCTAACTTGCATCTTCAACAATTTTCCGCGAGCAGGACCCTTAAGTACGAGAACAATAACTACTCTTCCAGGAGTGTTCCGAACACGATGATGCCATTTCTGCCACTCCATCTTCTAACCCCTTATTCCCCACTTTTCTTCGCCAGTGCCAGACTCGGCAGTGAACCCTCCGATATCCTTCTAGCATCTCCTACTATTATAACAAAGGAGGCGAGCACCCACAGGGTGGGGTAAGGTCCAGGAATCCCGAGTGAGCGCTGGTGATTAACAATAAAAATGGTTTTCTGGGTATCAGGGTCAGGGTTGAAACGGGCTATCACCCATAACCCTGTGTTGACCTTATATGAGCACAGGAAGCTCCCATGCTTGAGGGGGATATCTCAATTCTATCTTAGCATTTGTGGGAGAATGGGGGTGCGTATATATGCAAATCAGAAAAGGTCAAAATTAAGTGGGGGTTTTGTTAGAGAAAGTATCTCTGCTAATAGTAATCCACTAAAGTTAGAAGCGGTGGAATAATCATTAAGAGAATTTCGAAAAGGGACTAGAGGTAGGATGGTGGGCATGTAGGGCGGATACCAAGATCGTGGTCGTCGGTCAGTTTACGGCATTATTCTATCTTAAGCAAAATGGGTATGATAGCACGGTTGGCTTCTTACTTTATTCTCATATTCTAAATGATTCCCCATAAAAGGCGCTCAGGTCGTTCAGAAATATCTACAGGTCAAGCTGTCCAAAATAAAATTTTGAACAACCAGGCAGGTTTGGCCCGGGCTGCTTCGGGGGTTTGCCTGGGGGTTGCCGAGCTTTGGCTGCCGCCTGTGGTTTCCACTCGCTGACTCAGAATTTTTAAAACGAGAGTTGGAGTCACCGGTTGGGATCACTGATCATCTTCCGTCGCTCCGAGTAGTTTGAGTGGAGAATTATTATAGCAGGTATTGTTAAACGGCCACTGGAACATTGTAAAGGAACATTGTAAACTTCGAGATCCGAGTATCGTATTATGTGATTGGGAATCAACCAACAATCCGGCTTCAACCAACTATCTCTCTGCAGTATACCCTTAAGCCTTGTTCTTAATTTTTTATTTTGCGAAGGCAAATCCCTCCCTACTTGGTGAAATTCGCGAAATATTTGAGGTCTGAGAGAGCGGTCAGGTGCATTAGTAGAAATAAATAAAGCGGACTTTCCATTGGGCCCATAATGTACAGAAATGGACTCGGTGGTTTTTTTTTTTTTAAAAAAAGAGAAAAACTAGGAGCATAGGTGCAAGAGCCCTAACAGCATGTATCTCAGGCTCAACCCCAGCCTTTGTTGAACGTTAAGCCTTATTAACACGAAAGATAATGCAGAGTACCCCCTAGTGGGGTAGTATCTTGAGCCTACTAGAGTATTAGAGCTAGCTAAGGGGTGTAAAACCCCTCACTAGCTAAACTTGCTCTATACCAAACGGATGGGGAATGGACCCAGGGTGGATCCCCAATTGGTTCATCAACTCCCTTCTAGCGGCAATACCGCTCATTTTTCCTATCAGGAGTTCAATTATGGAAATAATCTAGGATGTGCAGATAAGATTTGGCCGATTTATCCTGTCGATTTGACGGAGCCTAAGGGAAGCACGAATGAAGCATAGAACTAAAAGTGCAATCAAAATAAGCTGTAAGCTCAGCGGAATATAGAAGAACAGTGGGCTAGTTCGCTACTCTCTCCCCTAGCTAAAGGCTGGCCACGAGATATGCAAAACACCTCAGGCGACATAGAAGGCACAGGGTCAAATTACTCTTCACCGGAGATATCCAAATTTTGTGATAACTGAGATGCTGGATTTCAGAAGGGTTATGGCTCAGAATTACACTACCATATTAACTCAACAAATTCAGTATCTCCGGGCTGGTTCTTGAATCAAAGATCCCTAGAAGGTTAAGTAAGTGCTCAAGAAAAAAAAGGGATCTGATGGTATGTGCCGACTAATACAACCACTTTTCCACTGACATTTCTCAAGAAAAAACAGAAGAGGGCGAAGTCTAAGGGAAAAAATAATTCTAAACACCGGCCTGTAAGTGGTTAATAATATGTGTAACGACCCTACGATAGGTAGCTACAATAACTACCACCTTAGCCCAAATGATATACCGAGTGGTAACCAGAGGTGGTATGGTCTCGTATACAAATAGCTGGTTAATCTAAGACAAAGTCTAGGGAATGGTTGAGTAGCCTTGGGTGCTCTATTAGGCAAGATAACCTTTCTGGAGAACATTCACATAAGGTCAAGAGAATTATGGGAATGTTACATGGAGCTCCGAGACGACTTTTATGGTTAACTAGAGGACTTCCGAAGAGGTTAATGGCATAGAAGGACAAAGTTACCCTACCTTCACCGGCAAAGTCATCCTTGAACTTAGAGGTTGATTGCCTCACATTCTATGGGCTCTTAGTTGTTGTTGGGCGTACACGTATCTGCGCAGGGAGGCCCCACGCATGTGTAAAGGGTGGCCTGAACATACTATTGAACTTTGGCGGGTTCAGCTAACACCCCCCTCTGGCCCCAGCGTTGGGATGGCGCGTCATAGGCAGACGGCTGCATAGTTGATCGTTTGCTAGTGAAAGGAGGTCATTGGAGCAGCTGCCGTAATACCGTATAAGTCGTCGCCATCCGTGGGACTGAATGTCGTTCGCACGATGTATAAGGGGAGTATGGGTAACTGCCGAAATGGGGGTCGCCCAAAAATGGTCTCTCCGGCACCTAGGAGTCTATCGTAGCCTACGGGTAGTAGGGTAGTCTTCCTAGTAGTACTTAGGTCGTCCAAGGAGGCCAGAGCGCTTTCTGGACAAATACCTCAGTAACCAGCCAGGACCTTCTTCCCTTGATTTGTAGCATTACTATGGGTTGTTATTGGACTCAAGAGGTAGGAGTCTTATCACGGTAGAGCATGTCCTGAAAGGCTGGCTATGGGTAGCGCCCACTTAGCCAACCATCGGCTACATCTCACTGGGGGAGCTTGCATGTCAATTTATCACATTAAATAGTCGCGTAGATTAATTGATAGACTGCATAGCTTGTATAGACGAAACTATCACTGGGCCAGTGAGTCCACCACCTAGGTATTGATTCCGGTTGTTGTCATAACAGTTAGCCACTAATATGACTTCGATAGGAAGAGTTTTTCCACCTCCGGTTGTATTAGAGATGCATTGCAGAAACTTATATCCTATTGATGGAGTTAAGTGTACCCGAGTTGGTCCGACACTTCCGGCAGGATAAATCCTGATGGAGGGTAGACCTCGGACAAACCCTGAGGAGCACAGGGTGCTCGTACAAGGTCGGAAGTAGTGGTAAATGTCAAAGGCTTAAATATGATATCTACTTAAGTTTAAGTGTTTGGCATTCTACTTTGACCACCAACTTTTCCTCGAGAGAACTAAATTGAGTGAAGCTTCGAGCTTAACTATATTAAGTTTTACCGTTTGATTCTTTTGAATTATTTACCTCATCTTTATCTTTTACTTTGAGTGTTTGATGCGGTCGCAACCGTAGAGTTCACCTCTCTACAGGGTGCCCCCATTACACATTATGATAGTTTGTTGAATGGTGACTCACGATTGTGAGTCACAAATGATGTAATGACTTTCGCACGTGACTCCATTAGGAGGCACGAGTTTCACTCATGTGTGTGCTTTACCCAAATGATTAGTTTTATGATTTATTGGATGACACGATAAGGGAGTCACCAGGGTTAGGGTTATGGGAAGAGTCTCAATATAAAGGAGATCAGAGTACGATAGTTAGAGCACGAACCATCGCCCCTACACCTCCGGCGATTGAAATCTCTATACCAGGGAAATCATCGTGGTATCCACCACCACCCCCTCTCCTCCCCCTTGATGGCTCTTGCCTAGGGGAGTGATGCTACCACCCCTCCTCTCCCTTAGGGGTCTACCCCCTCCTGTACGGGATTCTTATTTCTGTTCATTGTTAACTCACGCTCATGAAGTCCAGTTCGCCCCCCTTACCCCTCACTTCCTTTGCAGCTCACTTAGGTTTTGCACGGTCGGCATTCCGTCCTCTTGGCTCACGGTCGGCGCTGCGTTTTCCAAGCCCTTTGCGAAGTACCTTTTGGTCCTGGTTATGTGGTCCTGTCGGGGAACACTTCGGTTAGTAACTTCAGCACCTCATCTTTGTTTCCCATTTGGAAAAGCATCGGTTGCGGTTACTCTAGTCGGTCGTCTCAAGTGTCTTGAAGTCCTTTCTCCTCCATCCTTCTTCCCTTACCTTCTTGGTCTTCGTCCTGTTGCCCAATTACAGCTAGACCCACTCCCTCTCTTCCCACCTCCCCAGCTGGCATCTTACGGCCCCCTTTCCGCGGTTGACCTTCGGTCGCTATATAATAACCCACCTTGGTTATACCCGTCCTCCTGGCTGTCGCTAATGCCGTGTTGGCACACCCACCGGGGTCCCCTCAACAGAGTCTGCACCACCCACTTTCCATCCTGCCATCGGGTATCGCTTCGTTCCCTGGCACCGCTCCAGTGCGCAGGTCCATACATTCATTTCCTAGCTGAGGCTGATACACGTCACTTATTAGACGTAATTTTCCTTTGTCAGGGGTTCATACATTTCCTTTGTTCACCTTTATGGTTTTCGTAGATGTCACTAAGGGTTCTGCTCTCCTACATGCTTGTTTCTTTCCTTTCTACTTCCTTCGGGTGTACGTGTATATTTGTAGGATTTGGTTGGGTGATAGGCGAGATGTGAGGTTGGTCTCATACTAGAGGGACTTGGGAGTTTGGATGTTTCATGGGGTGAGGAGGATACGGTTTTTGTTGGCCATAGTGTTAAAGCTGAATGCTGTCTTTGTACATTTTCTTTTTTTTTTCTTTTTTTTTGAATCATATGATTATTGTTTATGGGTACAAAATCCTATATGCAGCGTACGCTATGGTATAGAAAAAACCCCCAACTACCCCTGGGAAAAAGCCAACCCCCCAAGTCCCTCTGGTGTGGAACCAACCGCACATCTCGCCCCCAACAAGAAACCCTTGACTAGCTAAGAAGATAGATGAAAGGAATCAAATCAAAGAACAAGCAGGAAGAGTCAGGAAAACCCATGGCACGATCATCCGAACAAAGGAAAAACAAAAAGCAAACTTAGCGGAGACCACTTGAAAAATTCCGCACACTCAGCGCG
>Ga0307509_10003980_pt1 | contig 21771 bp, 15 predicted proteins | sample 10_EM_MG_FD_202245 | JGI IMG/M metagenome (GOLD analysis project Ga0307509, IMG submission 202245) | Populus trichocarpa ectomycorrhiza microbial communities from riparian zone in the Pacific Northwest, United States - 10_EM | ecosystem: Host-associated > Plants > Roots > Unclassified | place... | reverse complement strand
CCCATGGGCCTTTAGAAAAGGACGGAAAAATGAGAGGCATGGGGGGTATAGGGGGAGATGGTATTACCAGGTGATACAGGGAGATATGTATGTAATACATGAGGGAGAATATTTTTTGCTGATGATGGGAGCTTGGGTTCGGATAGATGGTCATCCTATGAAGCCATATACCTCGCTCTTAATTATTAGGTAAGCTATTCCCGCTAGGGTAATATGAAGTCTCACCCATCACTAACATCTCTTTCCTCCTCCTCCTCCTCAATATCTCCAAGGCACTCCTCTATTATTTTCCTAAAGTAAGGTAAGTCTCTCCGATCCAGATTGTGAATTTATATTAATTGAGATAGGATTGGGCTCACCTTTAAAATGTCTTTAAACAGCCGATTGATGGAAACATCAAGGGGCTGCACAAGTTCAGTGCAGCCCGTGGGAATCGTGCTAACGATTATATCGTTTGCACGAAAGGTATTAAGTACCTGCTCCATTTGGTGTGCTCGGAGGAGCTCAATGGCGAGTAATGTTGGCTCACCATCAAGCCCACGTATAAGTTGTTCATCTAGCCACTCGAGCACGTTGCTCGAGTTGGCGTAAGTGGTGGCATTAAACTTTACGACCACACGGGGATCATATTCCTCCCATTCTCTCACAATACTTGAGCCAACTCCTTCACCACTAATGAAAAGAACTGGCTTTACACTGGGTATACCTGGGCCGTCGGCGAAAACTGTAAGTTGAATAGTACCTTGCCTCTTGTCCCACCCGCATTTTGACAATTGTAGCCACACAGCTTTTTCTCCTATCAAATTGTAAGTCTTTCCTTCCAGATACTCAAATAGTACTGGTGTCTGATCCATATTGCAGATGTTCTGCAAGCCTCAATGGCCAATAAGTGGCCTTTCAGTATTATCTTCTCTTTCTTCCCCTCCAATATCCCCCTCCCAAAGCCTTGAGTTTTGCTGATTAAACTTTAACTAGACAAGGATTGCTTCTGCAAAGTGTTCCGGTAATTTGCTGGCGGTATTGGCTATGCATTGTAGACTGATTTGGTGCCATCGCAGGAAACGTGAAAACCACTGGTTGGAGAAGTGAATGGAGGTAGGCTCTCTTTCTGGATACTGGATTTGAAAAAGCCCAGTACTAACTTGACAAAACCATCCTCTCTGTACTGGGCTTCCCATTGCTCTTCTCTCTCGAAACTGATCCAATAAAGCCTTTTCCATCTCCAACCATATTCGTCCTCTTCCTCCTCCTGCCGCCCACGGCTGCCCTGCTGTTTGGGCTACCAACTTCCCCTCCAGCTCCTTCTTTCTCCACTGTGACAAATTCCCAGCAGGTATCTTGACCCAAAACCCTACATCCTCCCATGTCGCCTCTCTCACTCTGGTTGGACTACAAGGTAATTTTGCCCCAGTCCAATATGAAAGTACACGAAGCTTATAGCTAACTGTATATGAGCGATACAGGTTAGAAACCTCCTGTTGTGAATATCGCAGGACCTCTGCTAGTGGTTTACAGTTTCGTCCCTTTTTTTTTTGATTCCGGCATAGAACTTCTTGGCAGGTAGTGGTAGAATATTGGGATAAACACGAACGCATCCAGATACCTGATCTGACTGTCTTATAGGCATTTCGAATTATTATTGACAATCTTTTCATCCAGGAACATCTACCGTTAAGTCCTAGTCTTCTATTCGTTTATATTGGCTAAATTCTAATTCTTCTTACTCTTTTCACCTTTCTTTTTCTTTATCTTAATTTACTTTCTTGTATTCCAAGTCAAAATTGATATGTCGTTGAATTTGACTTTGAGTCACTCCGAATGTTTCACTCAAAAACCTATCCTAGACACTCATTTCTAGTTCCCCTTAACCTAAACCTTATTTCAACCCTCCAGCATCAGGTTCAATTATTCAAGTTTTACGGTAAATCCAAATCCACCATCAATCTTTGACTGGAATACAATTGGAATAGCTACTTCCAGGATTTTTCACATACAACCACCCCACTTTAAATAACCAAGTATCTCTTTTGTATTATTATATTAGACGTAGTTTGTAAAATTGAATAATCTTAACTGTTTGCTATCATTACTTCTCAATTGAAACAATAGTGTATTGCCCCATCAAAGGAGACATTCTAGCTGACTGATTAATTATAACCACCAGTAAAGTTTGACCAAGGATAATCAATTATTCTCAACTTTACCCCAATGGTATTCAAGCGAGAAGATCTTTGAATGTTAGAGTATCATTGCATAATATACCTTGATTTTGGTTTTTCTGTAGTTGTATTTCTCATTTTCTATATCCTCTATCAATATCTCATATCCACTATTTAGTCACCTATATTCAGACTCAGCAAATTTCACTTTATTGACAGCCAAGTCCTTTGGCTTATCCCTTTTGGCAATACTTTCGCCATCTTTCCTGTAATCTCCTGCTTCACCTATTGGTTCCTCCATGAGTGCCAGGTAATAAGGGCTTATATGGGAATGAATACAGTGGAAATTGATAAAACCCTAGTGGCTGTACCACACCTGGAAGATTGCATATATAGTTTGTTGTAGTTGATGTTTTGAGATAAAAAATTGCTATCATACAGGACAAATCAATACAATCCTATTTGTGGGTTGGCTTTGGATTTCATAGTCAGGAGCCGAAAGTTGAATGATCCATCACGATCTTGTTAACTCTAGCATACTCAAGTACCATTTTTTATGATCAATTAATGCCCAGATCGAGCAACTCAAGCAGATCACGGATCACATGCTCGATAAACACATGATCATGATGTGATAGTGTCTATCACTATCTCAGCATCAGGGTCACGGGTGTGTTCGCTCCACCCTTTTTGAGATACTTACATTTTTGCAACTAAAGCGAGGTTAGATAGGGTAGTAAATGATATTATTTCCTTTGATTCCAAATTTTATTATTTTATTATATCATACTTATTTTACCTAACTTTTCTCCTTGACAGTTATATTCTCCCCTGCTACAGTATGTTAATCGGTGTTTCTTGATCGTTGAAAATACATCCCTATCATTACCCCACAACACCTTCCCGTCTGCGCAATCACAATCGACCATATCTCAGACAACGCACACCTCTGCCAAGTTGCTGTAGTTCTCGTTATCCTTACACCCTGTCTATCCCTCTTCCCAGAAACGATCAGTGGAGAAGGCCTTTATCGGAGTCCCCCGTGTTTCAACACTACCAATGGGTATCCCGACGAAATTAACATATCAAGAGCTAACCAGGTCTACAAGAAAGAAGAAGCAGAACTTTTGTGACCATAACCGCCAAACCGTTTTTCGTCTCCACCGTCCTTGAAAACGAGAAAAATCATGGATTTTTGGATTGAAGTCTTTGGATCTCCCTGAATCCCCCCAAGGCATACAGGTATCATAGCTAGAATCAAATCAAAGGATTCTGAGAGGATGACGGTAATGAATCCATCATTCTCAGGGAAGTGCCGGTCCTCTCATAATCCCAAACACGCAGACAACGCAATGTTATATTTCACACACCCTCCCACTTGAGCCCTTTTCTCCGGGTCTCCTCGCCTTCACTATCCCGAACAGCCTTCAGTAACACCTCTTCAATATTCTCCCCAACCACACCGGTACTAGTGGTTTAAGCAATAGGAACGATAATCCGAAACCCCTTCCTCGCATTATACTCGAGTATCCTTTTAGCCACTCTAGCGGTAACTACCCAAGGATAACCCCCCCCCCTGGACCAGCAAGCTACTGATGAACACCATCAGATCATGATTGAGTTTTGCTCAACCGCAGTACGCTCGATCCCCTCGATCCCCCGATCATGAATTGATCGAACATAGGATCCATGATTCGCTAGAGTTGGTCGATTATGAGTACCGCTTGATCATAGTGGGCGACACCCGACTCCGCTGGGGTAAACTCTATCATGACAGATCACTCACCCTTTTGCCCCTCATGCTTACAACAGCTTGGCTTGGGTCCGGGGGTTTGTGAGGGAGGAATTTGTCGAAGAATTTATGGGCGCGGAAGGAGATTACGCTGCAGACGGTGAAGGTGCTGTGGAAAGCTATGAGCAAAAGGGCTTAGCTACCATGGGTTAGTTGCTGTTGAAAAGGCACTTCATATGCTACCTTCCGGATGACAGGATATGACAAAGGATATGGGATATGAGATGTGGGATGATGGAGAATAGGAGACACTATTAGCGCAATGCCGAAAACCATGGTCCGTTGTTCAATGGTAATCTGTGGCGTAAAGGTGACTGCCGAGTGAAGTGGGTGGAAATCGACTATCACCAATCATACACCAGCGTTAGTCATGATCGATCACTCGATCATACAGATTCATACTCTGCCCCTTTGATGGATCATTCTATCAGGTCATAACCGAGCATGACCCCCGTGATCTACTCGACCAGCCTCGTTTCCATCACTACGCCACACCCTCAAGAGCGATTAGACCAGTACTCTGTCAAATACTCCCCCCCCCCCCCTCCTAGAAACCCCCCGCTCCAAGAGAATCCCCACTTCCCCGATCAGGTTGCGCATACACGGCAAGCAGAATCTCCGACTCGTGCACACCTCCGTCAACTACACTCGTCCGATCCCGACGCGCCCTGAACACAAGCAATTGAATACACCACATATGCTCTTCCGATCATCCAACAGTAACCCCCCGGAAAGACAAATCCCCGAGATCTTACCACCCCAGACTAACCCCGCTACCGCCTCTTGCATGGGGACGTGCTTGTTCAGCCCGCTCGTGGAGGCAGTGTACTGTACCCAATAACCCAGTCATTCCCTCCTCGTCCAAAGAGCAGATAGACGGTCTTATAGGGAACATCTCCCGGGACCAAACGCCAGGGCACTACGGGTACCTTTGCAGACATCCTGACTGCCGACAACTACAGGTATGTAACTGGGCGGGACGGTAGATGCCAACCTACAAGTGCCGTCAGGTGATAGCAGCAATAGGCGTCTTTTTTTTGTAACTCGACAGACTCAAGGACGCACCAAAATTCCAGGCTCTCAAGCTATTACACTTCCACAAACATCTGCTTTGGAAATATAAAAATCGGGAAAAATACAGCATGTCTAAAGCACAACAATAATACACACCTATTCCAATCCTTTCATCTGGAGTCTGCGGATATCCAGGTCTTGGCTGGAAATGACGTTCCACTCCTCACTAACTTACTATAGGAGAATTGAAGGGGGGAAAAAATCTCAACTTTTTTTTTTTTTGTCTGGGTCCTACTGTATTATATAACTTAGCAGGTTACTTTTTGTTATTTTATTTTTCCCGTGCTGTTTTTCACCTATGGTGATTAGGTTGCGATGGCTCGAAAAAAAACTAGCAGTTTTGGTGTGTCTTCTGGGGCTCGTTCGTTCGTCCGGTTGCTAAACCGGACCAATTGGGAGTTCCTGCGAGTGACTGCGGGTGACTCCCTAGTTCCTCTAGGTTTGTATCATATCTCTAGGACACATCAAGGAATAGTACCAAAGCGAGACGGCCGGGACCTATGACCAACCAACCCCCCACAGACTCTCACCTTTACAAAAGACGACCGCGAGAGCCCAGCACCGAGACGAAGTTGGCCAGCTCCCCCGGACTACCACCCCCCCGGGAGATCGAGCACACTGCGCGAGGATTTCTACATGCTTGCGTGAGTCCAGGATTCGGGTACCGTGCTGAGCTTAAACTAGCACCCCCCCACCGAGAGGAACCATCAAGCCAGAGGATCAACTGCCCAGGGTGAAATACCGATCTGGTAAGTAGAAGCCGACGGTAGGGTTCCCCCGGCCGGTTCATCTGAGGATCGCGCGTGAGTCTAATGCTTGCTATTCCTGCCGCATTGTCCCTGATTTTTTAGTAGTTGCAATGCACATTCGCATCTATAGGGGCGTGAACATTGGATTTTGCTTGCGTCGTCCGGATTGGAATAACCCCGCGCCAGGACTCTTTCTTTTCACAGAGATTGATGGAGAGGTGGATCGGGGTAGTGGGTTATGTGTGGTGACTCTGGCATCTACATAACCCCCCGCGTCAGATCATCCCTGGCTGTCCGGAAACTTTTAAACCGAGCGGGGACGGCGAGTGGGGGACTGGGATAGAACCGTATATCCGACCAGCGGGGTGATCCGGGGCGGGGGGGGGGGTATGCGTGAGGGGTTTTTCGAATCTGGCCTCCGCGATAGATAGATGCTCATCGGATATGATTCGTACTTCCATAAGGCGCGTTTCTTGAGAAGAGGTATTTTGATGGGTTTTTAGTGCTTGCTTGAGTTGGGGGAAGCATGTTGTGCGATATCTGCTGCGTGTGGACAGGAGTGAGTAAGTGAGTGATCTGGTGTGAGGAGCGAGTGACAAATCATGACACAGAACTCTACCGAAGCGGCGGTGAGGCATCAAGTGGTGGGGCGGGAGTGGTGAGTGTCCCGGGGCGATTCTAGATTACTTGAAGGGGTTGGGCGAGTTTTAGTCGTGGACGGCCACTATACTAGTAGTGTGATAGAACTTGTCTGAGGATAGAGGGTCATGGAGGGGTAGCTGTTTGGGGCAGATTCGCCAATGTCACCCCATCACACTGACTGCTCATAATTGGGTAAATTGCGATACCGGATCGAACAGGCATGTCCCCACTCTCAACAAAGAGAACAAAAGAGAACTGAGTGAGCTATACAACATATCTCATGCACAACAAAAACAACCACGGAAGGTCTACACCTCCCCAGCCAAATAATCAAACCCACTCCACCCCGCCTCTTTCGGTTCAAATTCCGCAACCTCGAACGACCACTTCACCAGCGCGTTATCAAAGTTCTCCAACATCCACGCAGCGGTCATATCCATGCCAGCCGTAACGCCCCCACACGTCCAAATCTTCCCGTCCCTCATCCACCTCCCCTTATACACCCACTGCGCCCCAAAGGCAAGATCCTTCCCCATCGCCTTCAGCAAAATCTTATTGCTCATCGCTTTCTTCCCCGCCAACACCCCCGCCTTCGCCAGTGCTATCGAACCCGAGCAGATGGCGAGCACAGCCTGGACTTCCTCCACCCGGGCGATGATAAACTCCTTCACGTCCTCGCGCAGAGGCGGCAGTACGTCGGGGCCCGGGACTATGAGAACGTCGAGGGGCGGGCATGTGGCGTGTGTTGTTGTCGGGAGGAGCTGTGGGCCCCCGGTTGCGCTCATGGGGGATAGGCTGTGGGAGATGTAGTGCCATGTCAGCCGCGGAGCCAGAGGGAGGAACGCCTCGGTGTACGGAAGCTGGCTGAGGAAGTGGCGGGAGATATTTGTCAATAGGTCAATTGGTCCCGTGCTGTCCAAGAGCTCGTGGTTGTCGAGGAGGAGGACGCCAATTGAGAGGGTGGGGGCGGGTTGTGTTGCTGCCATTGTTGGGGCTTGGGGGAGTAGAGGGATGGAAGCGATGAAGGGAGGAAGAAAAGTACGGTATTGGAGGTAGTTTATATAACCCGAGTCAGCTCAACTCTACTGCACGGTAGGGCGAAGTATAACTTTGGTTATCATACCCGGGAAAGAAGCGGAGCAACAAACTCCCCGAAGCGGGGCAGTTCCGAGACCGTTTCTACAACCGATGCGCCAGGCGAAGGCGAGCATTCTGGGAATATAGTGCTGCATCTTACTCGTTTACCAATCAGGCCCTTTGGGCACTCTCTTCAAGCATTGCTCCGACCTGGCCATGCGAGGAGATTTACCGGCACTTGCCGGTTGCTGTACCAAAGCTAGGTTAGGTTACCGGTAGTTCGTTGTTGGAACATGGTCCGGGCACTAGTTAGGCCGTGCCATCGCATACCCAAGCCCCGGTTAAGTTGGCTGTATGCAATAGCATCATACTCGGTTCTCCAAGACACCAGGAAGAGTGGAAGCTTTCCAGGGCATGGCGAGGGCCGCAGCATATTACCGTAAGTTGACACCCGATGTGCAGCTAGAGTATGCGGCCCGATAGGCGAGTTGGGTTTGAAAGAGAGCCGTCCCATAGTTGGATTCCAGCGAATATTCTCCTGAACGCTTGTTCTACCAAAAGTCTGTGCTCCTCTCAAAAGAGAGGGTTTCCTTCGGGGGGTTGACCCCGCTCGCCTTATCGAGCCATACGATACTTTATTGGATTGATTTGGCCCCATCTCGAGTGAATGCCCCAGTCTACCTTTTCCGCGCTTGCCTAGGGCGGTCCGAGAGCACGCCAGTTTCAATCTGCTGCAGTACTATTAAAGTAGACAGTGATCGGTCCTCGCGGGCGCCCCAAGTATTATGTTATAAAAACAAAAATAGTAGCAATGAGCGAGTCGTACAATCTCTGCACGAGGGCCGGTGAAATGGCACCACAGGCAATTAAATTTTTACAGTATGATAGCTACATACTGTAGTTTATGAACCACCCGTAACCCGCAAGCTAGGATCCAAGATTTAAATCTGTAGTGGTCTCTCGATACGCTGATCTGGCTCGCACTCGCCTTTGTCGAAAGTGGGGGTATTTACGGAGCCCCAAGGCTTGGAAATAGCTCAAAGTGGCATTTTACATGAAAAAGTTAGCATCCGCAGCCGGTACTTGTCAACCCTGATGTCCGTCGGGTAACAGCGAAAGGTAGATCAACTTTGTGCGTGGTTTCTCGCGAAAGCTCTTGGGTGGGATATGCGCACGATTTGGAGTGCCGGGAATTCCGGTCGCATGGTGTTGACAAACGTGGCAGGTATTAGTGTGGAAAGGCCATTCCGCAAACACCTTAGCGGAGACTTTACTCGAGACAACCTCGCGTGCGCCTGAAGGAGGCGATAAGCGAAATAGGAGTTGTGGTTGGGATGAGATATGTGCTCCATCAGATCGCACGTCATAATTCAAAGTCACATTGTGATATCGTACGAGTAGCAAAGAACAGAGAACAAAAAAGTGGGGCGAATAGAAAAACCCGGCCCCAGAATCGCGACTAGACACACATTATCACTCGTAGACAGCACTGAGCGGAACCTAGACCCCTCGAATGCCCTCCTGCACAATCCCCTTCACTCCCTGCTCTACCGCAGCGATAGCGCTGACACCACTGAGCTTGACCCCGTTCTCGCCGTTCCTGCCGTTAATCCTTGCGACTTCCTTGACGCCATTGACAGCATCAAGCATAGTTGCACCCCCAGCCTTAAGCACCTCCTCCGTCTTGCTAACCAAAATCGAAAACGCCCTCCTCAGCACCTCTTCTCGAACCTTGGGCCCACCACCTACAACACGAATAGCATAGATCCCGTCGACAACCGTACTAGTGATAAATATCTCTCCATCAGCATTCACCGCCTCATACACAACCTTGGTCAGGCGATTACTCTCCTCCCTCAGCGCCGTCTTAACCGCGAACACCGTAAGTGCAAACGCCGGCGGAACGACGATTTCGAATATGTCCGCGCGATCGCGCACCCACTGTGCGAAACTCTCCCCATGCTGGAGGGAATTCCGGATGTGCCCCTGCAGCCCCGAGACTCCGTACGATCGCATCACGAACCAGATCTTGAGCGCGCGGAACCGGCGGCCGAGGGGGATTTGCCAATCTCTATAGTCGGTAACCAGACCTTGCTCTGAGAATGCGTTTCGGAGATAAGGAGGGGTTATAGAGAGAGCGTCTATCAGGTGCTTGCGGGTCTTGACGTATAGGCATGAACAATCAAAGTTTGTTAGCAACCACTTGTGCATGTTCATGTCGAAGCTGTCAAAGTGCTCAAAGGGAGCCGGGATGTGCTGATATTGTGGGAGGATGAGGGCTGCGCCGGCGAATGCTGCGTCGACATGCACCCAGAGGTTTGGGTAGTCCTTCAACACAGGGACTATGGAAGCGAAATCATCAGCAGCGCAGGTGGCGGTGGTGCCGAGGGTTACAGTTAGGAAGAAGGGATGTAGGCCCCTGGCTGTGAGCTCCTCCAGGGCCTCTCGAAGGAGCGGACCCGTCAGGACGTAGTTCTCCGTGGCACTGCCGGGGACTTTGATGGAATGGTGTTTTACGCCGGCGATTTGACAGCCTTTTTGTGTAGAACTGTGGGCCTGGTCGGAGAATAGTGCGACGAGCTTCGATCTATTGTTATCTATGACCTCCTCGCACTCTTCCGCCGATTTACCCGCGGTAGCGAGACTACGCAGGTACCGTTCCCTCGCTGCAACGATGACTGTGCAAATAGCCTCACTAGCACTCCCTTGAATAACTCCTCCACCACCATTCTTGCTCGTGCTTAGAAAGCACTCCGGCAGGTTGAGCAACCGTGCAAGCCAGTCCAAGACAATAGTCTCCAACTCGGTTGCGGCAGGGGAACAGAGCCAGTTGAAGTTTGCACTGTTGAAGGTCGCAGAGTAGAGCTCTCCTAGAATACCGGGGTATGAGGAGTTTGCGGGGAAAAATGCGAGAAAGTTGGGGCTTTGCCAATGGGTTATCCCAGGGAGGATTTTGGATTCTATGTCTGATTGAATGTCGGCCCAGGGTTCGGGATCGGCTGGGGGCCCCAGAGGAAGGAGGGGCTTTAGGTATCCGGGCGAGACGTCAGAGACTACGCGGCGGGATTCGATAGTGTCGTAGTAGTCGATTACTGTTTGGTGGTTCGTTAGTTAGTTATGGGCGGAGGTTGGGGCAGAGAAGCCGGCAGGGGCGGAAGGAGGGGAGGTTACTTTGGTCAATGGCGGAGTGGGCGGCCACCCGGAATTCCTCCGAATTCATGGCGAGGGGAAAAAGGGAGAAACAGGTCAACTAAACCAGCGAAACAAAAGAGAAAAGCCAAGGTAGAAAGTGGAAAAAGTTCCTGTAGATTGATTATTTAAACTGACGCACTCGCAGAATGTGAAGAGGCAAATCAGTTGTTTGGAAGCTAGTGCAGTATCATAATCCAGAGACCCTATCTATCGTAGTAGTGGGGTTAGTGGGGCGATTTATACCAAACCATTCCTCCCTCCCCATTCCAAGCCTTCTTCTTTTTCGCCCTCCTCCTCCTCCGTGCGCAGTGACTCGCGCTCACCGAACCACTTTTTAAGCCTCCGATCCCATCCCATCTTCGGTGCTCTTCGTCACCCTCGACACATGGCCACACTCTGCAAGCTCGATTCCAGCAACCACCACAAGGGGAAAAGGGTACCAACTTATAATTGGAATGTGGGTATCCTTCCGCCGATGGCATTCGTGGGACTCCAAGTATTCGCGCGCACAATCCACCACGAGACCAGACAGGCCAACCGGGCTAAACTGCCATAAGCCTGACTAAGCAAGTTAACCGCGAACATTAGTCAATGAGATACAACAGTTTGCTCGAGCTGCACCGTGTTAGGTAAATACTAATCCTCCTCAAGGTGTTTTGGCTCTGAATGCTAGGACCAGAAGTCTAGCAGAGATAGTAGATTATATGACTTTTCACAGCACCGGTGGGAAGAGAGGACTCTTCTTCCTCCCCTCTTCTGAGTAACCCATCCCATCTGAGCGTGTTCGGTTACCGTCCCCGACGTCGAGGTTTTCAGGCTCTTTTTTGCTTCCAGAGAGGAAAGGAAAGGGGGGTGGGAAGGGTGTCGTGATTGTAGGTCCGGCTTGGCTTCTTGCCCGCTTGTTTGATCGCTTGCTTTCTGGGAGGCGCTTAGAGAGGGTGCACCGTGCTTGAGTAACATGCAATCGCACAAGTAATAGGCGGGCAAGCTTAGCGGATTGGAGCTGGTAAACGAAAGCAAGGTGTGCTAGAATTGTTTTCTTTCCCTTCTCCGCTTGTGGAAGGGGTTTCGCCGTACAGTAGGGAGGGTACAAGTACCTGGACGAGGAAGTGCTGCACTCGAGTACCGTGCAAAGGGTAATTTGTAGTACGACGGAGGGCGGCAGAGGTTGAACTCGTGAAGCTTTGACCCAGCCACCGAAGTCGCTTGGATACTATAGTAAATTTAAGGTGGTTCGCTCCCAACAGCAGCTCGTAATAGGGAGAGTCAGGGAGAGATATCTGGTCAAGGGACTGAACATCTTAACTATGGCACCAGTATTCTGTGCCTCTCACCAAACGCTTAGTACTAGTACACTAAGTTACCGGCATCAGGAAGCGGGTGGGCAAAATACTCTCGGAAGTTCAAAAATGTCTCTCCCACCAATAATCAACACCCCCACAATTTCTTATTACTGTAGCCTGTAAGCAATTTCCTAGCGAATCCTCGGATCAGCCCGAGATGATTGCCTTACTGTGCTTCCAGTACAGTGCATGCCAGTGTAGTGTAGCTAATTCTGTACAGTCAGCATAGCAGACTGCTGTATCTGCACGGTACCGTTTCTACGAGTATACTCGAGCATGGCAAGTCAAAACACCGCAAAGTCATTTGTCGGACTGTATACCGCGGTGTTAGATAAACTTGTATATTATTGTTTTTGTGCTTGAGCACTTTAGGGTTGATATTCGAAACAATCACCAATTTCACCAGTCGGATATCACCTTTTTTCTCACCCGCAAAGACTGGAGGAGACTCACTTGCCCTGACTGTAGCATGCAGAATTGCCATGTAACATAGACCCTATCTCTAGCTCGTCCGAAGCGTCCACAATCACTTTGCGAGATATCCTATCCTCTGCAATTCCTACTCAGCCATTGAATGTCATCCTGCAGGCAGCACATCCTATATTGCTCAGTACATCTCCACCCGACCAACCCAGCATCCGAACAGCCCACCCCCCAATTGCTGTTGACTTGAGCTAGTTTTCCCTTTGCTCTCCTTGTTCAAGCGACCCTCACTTCTTTTACCCCCCTCCTAGCTTTTCTCCCTTCTACTCTCTCACCCCCGAGAAATTATTTCCAATTCCTTTTCACGAGCCAGCGACAATCGAACTCAGTGGACATGCCGCCAACAGCTACCGTGAAGGTTAACGGAACCATCATCGCAAGCTCAGACATTTACGAGACAGTCGAGGGAAACATTTATGTGAGTGTTACAAGGACATCTAATTTGCGCCACCCCCCCCCGTCTTAGAGATCCGATACCCCTCTGCCGGCAATATCTCATTCTCTCTTTTTTTCGCGTAGCGCTTTTCTTATCTACAACTGGATGAAAGAAATTACTGATAAAATATTCCCCGACAGTTTCCACCGCAGTATGTTCTCGGGACACCGGAGCGCTTATCGCAGGCGGGGCGGCTGTTCGGGAAAGCTAACCGGAACATCATAGGTCCGTGGGCTCGGAATTCCTCGAAAAGTCTGATACTTCGAGTTACTGTCCGTGGAAAGGAACCGCGGTGTATTACGACGTCAAAGTTGATGGTAATTATGACATTCACTTTATCCCTTTCTCTCATTCCCACAACTTGTCTTCGCATCCCCCGGCGGCGGACATTGGAGGCATTTTTAGTAAGTGTTTCTCTGGCCCTCAGGAGTTACAATCAAGGACGCCGCTTGGTGCTACCCAGAGCCAAAAGACAAGTTCAGGCCATACAAAGACTTCGTGGCGTTCTGTATGTATGCCCCACTAATGCTCCATCTGAAAAGAGTTCCCTTTCGTCTGCGTTAGTACCCTCTCTGCTATTGTGTGATTCTTTTACTCTCTTTTTCCTTTTCCTCTCCCAGATTCGCCCCATAATTCTGTATTCCCAGAAATGGTATAAGCTGAATTATCTTGTAGACAAAACGAAGGCCGTTATCGAATCAATACCGGAGTAAACTCTAAATGGATGCGATGATATGATTGATGCCAACCGGATTAGGGAAACAGATGATAGGGATGGTTTTTTTCTTTTTTCTTTTCAATTTCTTAGCTTGCTTTACCTTTTGTTTGGGACTATTTTAATTTTTCGGACTCGGGCATCGGGATTCTCATCCCCCCTGATACGGTACCGGTACCGTGGCAGAGGAGGGGAAAAATGACAGACCTTCCTTTTCGCAAACTCTCGAGGGGAAAAGATTCTAGGAGTTTTCTATGGAATGTGAGGCTGAAGTAGAGCTGTTCTGCCAGATTCATGTGACGTCATGCCGACAAGTCGGGTGTTTCGGCCAAGATCGACGGAGATCCGGGGTCCTGGGCCAGGGCTCTTTATGGGTTCACTCTGGAAGCGCTTTTGTTCACTTGCGGGGGAAGAAATGTTTGACTTCACGATAATATCTCTCCATAGGAAAGGTGAGAGGTCACGGAGGGGCCTCTCTGGAGTGCCAGTGTGAGACAATAGCAAAGAACGAGAGGTGGTGGGTGAACCGCGCAGTACGTGTCAGATGCCCAGCTATCCGCGTCTCAGGCTTTTCAGCAGAGCCTCTTCCTATCACGATGATGAACCCTCTTCTCCCATGCTCACCCTTGACTTCACCTCGACTTCCCATTCATAGCCGAACACCGGCAACCAAACCAAATAAAATCAACCAACTGTTCTTCTCCGCCATACTAGAGGGGTTTAAAACCTTCTACAGCTAGCTGTCATGGCATTCCCGCTACCCGACTCCTCTGCGCCCGGGTCCACCCTCTCTCCCGTCTCCTCCGAACTAACTAGGGCCGTCCCAACCATATCTCCGCAGGATACCCAGTCCATATTTTGGCTATCGGCCTCTCTGGTCTACTCTATTGTTTGCCTCCTCCAACGGATATTCCTCTGGGCGATATCCTTCTCGACTTACACCCTACCCACATGGCTATTTACTTTGTTCAGTACTAGTTTGACATTCACCATGAATTTCACTACTTTGTTCGTCCCTCTGACCTTCCCCCCCTGAGGGTATTTGCTAATACACAAGATGTGGTGAAGGCTCATCATATTCCTGATCTTCGGATCGATAGTCTCGTGGGCTGTGAGATACAGGTTACTCTATAACTACAACCGGTTACCTCACGAACCCCAGCGGAAGGAACCCCAGCTCGACCTATTTCCCGATTCGCAAGCGGGGGACTCCAAACCGGGGCTCTCGAACTATTTGGACGAATTCCTCAGTGCCATCAAGGTGTTTGGATATTTGGAGCGACCGGTGTTCCACGAGCTCACCCGGAGTATGCAGACGAGAAAGTTGATTGCCGGTATTATACCCCACATGTCGGCACCTCACCATTTGTGCTAGACTAACAACGCCGCCATTTAGGGGAAACTTTACTACTCGAGGAAGAGAAGGGGTTCTGCATAGTGGTCGACGGTTTGGTCCAGGTGTTCGTCAAAGCTAATCGCGATGTCGGACACATGGCCGCAGCGGCTTCAGGGCCCGGTTACGGTGGTGCTTTTCATGATGAGGAGGAAGAGAAGATCGAAGACGGGCAAGGCTATCAGCTACTCACTGAAGTGAAGAACGGCGCCCCGATGAGTAGCTTGTTTACTATCCTTAGTCTCTTTACCGAAGACGTTAAACTACGGCACGACGACGAAGATGAGAGTGGCCCCGTGAGTACTAGCAGTAGTATGGTGAATCTTCACGTGGCGGGGGAGAGTTCTGATTGTGGACGATTCCACTTGCCTCCCGTGCCACCACTGTCTCTGAGTGGTGACTTTGCCCGAAGTAGTTCGCGGCCAGTGACGCCGCATGATCAGCATCCCCCACGCCCTCAGAAACCTCGAATGAAGAAATCCAAGTCCGTACACCCGGATATTGTCGCCAGAGCGACCGTTGACACTACCATTGCGGTTATCCCCGCCAGCGCCTTCCGAAGGCTGACGAGAATCTACCCCAAAGCGACGGCACACATCGTTCAGGTTATTCTTACGAGGTTTCAGAGGGTCACATTCTTGACTGGTTATCGGTATCTCGGCCTTACGGATGAGGTTCTGAGGACCGAGAAGTTCATGAATAGATACACCATGTATGAATTGCCGAACCATCTCCGCGGAGAACCGCTCGAAAGATTGAAGGAGAAGTTTGAAAAAGAGCAAGAGAGGGCGGAACCCGAGGATTCGATGAAGGGGATAGTCCTACACAACCCTGGTGCAAATTCGGGGAAGCGGAGGAGGTCTAGTAGTTCTCTTCGTAAGGAAGCAGTCATTCATGCCCGGCTTGCTGCTGCTAGGGGTCAACCATCTCCTGCGTTGGACACGGCTCCCTCACCGTTTAGAGACAATAATGGAAAGCTTAAGGGCAAGTTTCAGCAACATCATCCAACTAGCCAGCTTGCGCCATCCTCTCAAGGATGGACTATGACGGCCTCGAGTATGGGGTTAGACATGCCCACGCCCATGACCGAAGGAGCGTTTAATCCATTCGCACAACGAGCAGCTCAAAGGTTCAAAGCCGACGGACCTTCGGAAAATGAAGACTCTGCGTTTAGAGAAGCTGTATTAGAGTGCATGTTCAAGGCTATTGGTTTAACTGGATCAGCGATGAATGTACGTTCTGGCACTGAGAGCGGTGACCAGAGCCCCCGACTCGTTAGCTATGATGCCAGGAGGCAGAAAGCCGTTTTCTCTAATGCATTCGGATATATCGACCCTATCGAAGGTGATGGAGAGACTGAATCTGCCGCTAGCACCAGTGGGTCCGGTGCAAGCACTGGCGGATTCGTGAATGTCGGCATCAGTGGTGTCTATGCTGAATTGAAAGACGAAGTTGAGATTGTATTTTTTCCTAAAGGATCTGTATTGGTTGAACAAGGGGAGAGAAACCCCGGACTCTATTACGTTATTGACGGATTCTTGGATGCCAGTATCCCAGTTGACGAAAAGGCTGAGAATAGTAATTTCTTGGGAGGAAACCCGATCAACCTTGGATCACTCAGTGGTGACCATACCGAACACCTACCGCCAACGAAGGAAAGGAAGAACTCGTTCGCTTCTAGGTCGGGGGACCCAAAGGGAAAGATGGGCAGAAAGAGCCTTTTCATGGTCAAACCCGGAGGCATCGCGGGATATATCGGAAGTGTTAGCAGCTATAGAAGCTTTATAGATGTCACTGCAAAGACCGATGTTTATGTTGGCTTTCTGCCTAGGGCTGCGTTGGAAAGGATTGTTGAGAGGCACCCCGTTGTGCTTTTGACCATGGCCAAGCGCTTGACGAGTTTACTGCCGAGATTGATTTTGCATATTGATTTTGCGCTTGAGTGGTTGCAGGTTAATGCTGGGCAAGTTATATATCATCAAGGGGACGAGAGGTATGTTTTGATCCTAAATCCCTCCAGACTAGCGTTAATCATGTTTCAGTGACGCTATTTACATTGTGCTCAATGGGCGACTGAGGGCCGTACAAGAGGACGAGAAGGGTGGTATGAGGGTTGTTGGGGAGTTTGGCCAAGGGGAGAGTGTGGGCGAGCTAGAGGTCATGACCGAAACAACTCGCCCTGCCACACTTCACGCCATCCGAGATACAGAAGTGGCTAGACTCCCGGAGTCTCTGTTTAATAGCCTCGCCCTAGAACACCCCGGGATCACCATCCAGATATCCAAGATCATTGCCTCTAGAATGCGGGCTTTGATAGATGACCCCCTCTCAGAACAGCGTAGATGGGCAGACCGGAGCAGAAATGCGCCTGTCAAGAAAACCTCGTCGGCAATGAACCTCCGCACTGTTGGCGTTTTGCCGGTCACTTCTGGCGTTCCTGTGTCCGAATTTGCCCACAGACTTTCCAATGCCCTTCAACAGATCAACACTCCTAACGGGGTCACTGTACTCAACCAAGCTGCAATATTAAACCATCTTGGGAGACATGCATTCAGCAGAATGGGCAAATTGAAACTTCAAGGCTATCTCGCGGATTTGGAGGAGAAGTACGGGATGGTCATCTACGTTGCTGACACGAGTGTCAATGCTCCGTGGACACAAACTTGTATCAGCCAGGCGGATTCTATCTTACTCGTTGGTCTTGCCGAAGGAAGTCCTGCGATTGGGGAATACGAAAGATTCTTGGTTGGGATGAAGACCACGGCAAGGAAAGAGTTGGTACTATTACATTTGGAACGGTTCTGCCCGTCAGGATTGACCAGACAGTGGCTTAAGAACAGAATGTGGGTAAATGGTGGCCATCACCACATACAAATGTCCTTCCGGACAACGCCGGAGCCCGTCCATACGCAAGCGAGAAGGTTCGGCTCAGCCCTGAAGCAACGAGTACAGATCTTGCAAGCCGAGATAACAAAATACACCTCAAAACGGCTGCGGAACGCGCCAATATACTCAGCAGGAACTCCGATCAAGAGTGATTTCCATCGCCTCGCTAGGAGGCTTTGCGGAAAGTCCATAGGTCTAGTGCTCGGAGGTGGTGGGGCTAGAGGTATTTCTCAAGTGGGCGTGATCCGAGCGTTGGAAGAAGCCGGAATACCGATTGATATTGTTGGTGGAACTTCCATTGGTGCATTCGTTGGAGCGCTTTACTCCCGAGATGCAGATATTGTTCCCGTCCTCGGTCGGGCCAAAAAATTCGCCGGACGTATGGCGTCCTTGTGGCGTTTCGTTCTAGACCTAACCTACCCATCTGTCTCCTACACTACTGGGCACGAATTCAACCGAGGCATCTTCAAGACCTTTGGAAACTCTCAGATTGAGGACTTTTGGCTAGAGTTCTACTGTAACACAACCAGCATAAGTAAGTCTCGCATGGAAATTCATACAAGTGGTTACGCCTGGCGATACATCCGTGCGAGCATGAGTCTTGCTGGATTACTACCTCCGCTCTGCGATGAGGGCGAGATGTTGCTGGATGGGGGATACGTTGACAATCTCACCGTGGCACACATGAAAAGCCTAGGTGCGGACGTAATCTTTGCAGTGGACGTCGGGAGTATCGACGATAACATCCCGCAGGAATTCGGTGATTCGCTATCGGGCTTTTGGGCCTTTCTGAACAGGTTTGTCCCACACACACCTTGTCTTGCAGGGCGGGAGTTAAGTTGCAAATTCTAGGTGGAATCCCTTCAGTCCGCACCCCAACCCTCCTACACTTGCCGAGATTCAGGCAAGATTGGCGTATGTCTCGAGTGTGGATGCGTTGGAGCGAGCAAAGTTGATACCTGGTTGCATATACATGCGTCCTCCAATCGACCCTTACGGCACCCTAGACTTTGTGAAATTCGACGAGATATATCACGTCGGATACGAATATGGGAAGAAGTTCCTTGAGGCCATGAAAGGCAAGGGCCTGCTTCCAGCCGTAGCCCCGGGAGTGGCCGACGGAAAGAGAGAGTTCAGGAGAACAATGGCGCCGAGAAGGGCGAGTATCTAATACCACTATTGCGATTTTCTGGTACATTTTATGTATTCTTTTCCTGTATTATGTGTGGGGTCCTAGCATTAAAATTTAAAATTTAAAATTTATATTTAATCCAATTTGCTACCCGCGTGTAACTTGTGTAACGGAGGGTACCGAGAGGGCTCTGTGTCGCACGCTGGCGGCTTCCGTCGGCTAGGCTAACCAGGAATTGTCTGGAGGGAAGATAACGGTACCGTACTGTACCTTGCTATAGTCAGCAGGGTCACCCAGGCGATAAGCTCGAAAGAGAGATAGGTCCAAGAGGGGAAAATCATTCTATCCACCAGATAAGAATCTCCAGACCCACCTTTCGTCTTCCCCTCCCAGCCCGCTTTCACAATGTCAAAAGCATACTACATCGGGACCTTCATCCACAGTCTCACTCTAACCACTCTCGAGATCGTCGAACATGGCACAATCTGCGTCTCCAACGGAATAATCCAGTCAATCCAGCGCATGGGCGAAGACTACACCGAGTCAGACAGCACCCTCCCTCCCTTCGCACTGCTACAAAAGCTCGGCCACGACAACAACAATAACAACGCCTCACAACTCACGATTCGCGTAATCCCCAAGAACCACTTTCTCTTCCCGGGCCTGATAGACACGCACATACACGCGAGCCAGTACCCCAACCTCGGCATATTCGGCAAGACGACGCTGCTGGAATGGCTAAACAAGTACACCTTCCCGCTCGAAGCCAGCCTAACCGACCCGGCGAAGGCGAAGCGAGTGTACACACAGTGCGTACAGCGCTCGCTGCGCAACGGGACCACCACGGCGGCCTACTACGCGACGCAGAGCGCGCGCTCGACGAACATCCTAACGGACGTGGTGGTCGGTCTCGGCCAGCGGGGCTTCGTGGGGCGCTGCGCGATGGACTCGGACCTGCAGCCGAAGTGGTACCGCGACGCGAGCCCCGAAGCCGCGGCCAAGGATACATCGGCGTGCGTGGAGTACTGCAAAGAGGCGGACCGGAGTGGCCGGGTGCGCGGCATCGTCACGCCGCGCTTTGCGCCGAGCTGCTCGCGCGACACGCTCTCCCATCTTGGTCGCTTGCTCGCGGAGGGCGAGGAGGAGGGCTTGCTCTGCCAGACGCACATCTCCGAGAACAAGAACGAGGTGGAGCTCGTCAAGCAGTTATTCCCCGAGTGCAGCAGCTACGCGCAGGTGTACGATGCGCACGGCTTGCTCACGTCCCGGACTGTGCTCGCGCACGCCGTCCACCTGACCGAGGAGGAGATCGCGCTCGTCCGGAGCAGGGGGTGTGGGGTTTCGCACTGCCCGACGAGCAACATGGCGCTCGGAAGCGGGAATCTCTGGGTCAGGCACCTGCTCGACAAGGGCGTCAAGGTGGGCCTCGGAACGGACATTTCGGGCGGCTACGACGTGAATGTCCTCGAGGCGGCGAGGATGGCGTGCCTGGTCTCGCGCGGCGTGGCCGAGGGCGGGAAGGGCGAGGAGAGCAAGATTTCGGTGGAGGAGGCGCTGTGGCTCGCGACGAGGGGTGGTGCCGAGGTGTTGGGCTTGGAAAGGAAGGTGGGCGGCCTGGAGGTGGGCATGGCTTGGGATGTCATCCTCGTCGGCGCGGATCAAGTCCCCGCCGACCAGGACGGGGAGGACGCCGAGAAGATGCTCAACGGCGTCGTCCATCACGAAGGGAAGCACACCAAGATTGGCGGCAAGGTGGACTTTTTCGGGTGGGAGAGTTGGGAGGAGAAGGTCGCCAAGTGGCTCTTCTCCGGCGATGATAGGAATGTCAGGGCGGTGTGGGTTGGCGGGGAATTGGTCTGCCGGAAGTAGATTTCCGCGGTGAATGGGGGGGAGTTGCGGAATCCGCTGTTTTGGTCCGGGGATTGGGGCATAATGACATTGTCTATTATAACTTGTATCACCATGAATCGTGACGCTTTTGGTTTTTTTGTTAAATTCCTCCCTTCGCGCACTTGGATGTTTTTCACTTTTTTTTTCTTTCACGGTCGTCCAAGCAGTGGTTTATGTACAGTACAGTACAGGAAAGACGGGAGGAGAAAAGACTCGTTTGGATCACAGTTTCTCACTCGGAAACTTCGACCATGTTGTGAGATCGCCCGCCCATATGACACGATAGAGCCCACGAGAGAGGACGGGGAGAAAGCGAGGGGGGCGTAAGAAATAGAGAATGGGAATAGAGATGGCCGAAATTGTGCTCTTGCCTACGGTACTACCCTAAGGGTCATGTCCAGTCTATTGGTATATGAATTAGACACGAGAGAACTATTGGACTCCCCACGCAGCTCCTCTAGATAACCGTGAGAAAGGCATGACAAAAATATATAAGGAGTGTTCAGAGGCCAGGTTTGTTTTGAGTTCTGTTATATATCTACAATAGTAGGGTGGGGGGGAATGTCGGACTCCTCCCCATGTGGGGCGGTGACAGTTATTATTATAATATCAAAATAGGTTAGGTCCCCCAATGATATTTGTTAAGATGGGTTTGTGCGGTACAGTATAGTACTCCCTCTTGGGGTTGGGATTGGGATTTGTGGACGCTGCCAATTCTGGTGTCATACTGATTGGAGAAAGCGTACAGTATGAGTGGTTGGATGGTTGGGGGGGAGAGTCATTTTGTAAGCGGGGGTTCTTGGGAGGT
>Ga0307509_10003979_pt1 | contig 21773 bp, 21 predicted proteins | sample 10_EM_MG_FD_202245 | JGI IMG/M metagenome (GOLD analysis project Ga0307509, IMG submission 202245) | Populus trichocarpa ectomycorrhiza microbial communities from riparian zone in the Pacific Northwest, United States - 10_EM | ecosystem: Host-associated > Plants > Roots > Unclassified | place... | reverse complement strand
TTCTACTTCGACAACCAACCTTTCCTCGAGAGAACTAAATTGAGTGAAGCTTCGAGCTTAACTATATTAAGTTTTACCGTTGATTCTTCTGAATTATTTTACCTCATCTTTATCTTCTACTTTGAGTCTTTGGTGCGGTCGCAACCTTAGAGTTCACCTCTCTAGAGGGTGCCCCCGTTTCATAGGCATACCGGAAGGCTTAGCCTTCTTTTACTGAATAAAGACTTATAGTTACCCTACCTTAAGATTCTGAGTTCAAAAGGCCAAGCCAACACCCCCCTCCCGCACCAGCATTGGAACGGCACTACATTGGCAGATGCCGCCCTAGTTGCGTCCCCTCATCAAAGACTTGGTCATTGGAGCCCTCCTCGTAGCCCCGTATACATCGCGGCCGTCCATCCGACCAGATCCCGTTTGCAGCATATATGAGGCAAGGCCTTTGGCGAGCTTATGCAAGTGGTGCCAGCCCAGTCGGTGAATGTCGCATAAGGTTACTGAGCTCTAAAGACAAGGGTCTGGAAGGTGGTCATCAAGTAACAGGACGTTCTTACGCAAAATGGTTAAACAACACATTCAATACTCCAGGCTCTCGCGATGAACGTCGCAGAAGTGAACAGTGTTGTTGGATAAGGTAGTTGGTGAAATCAGGCATACCCGCACTCACGCACGTCAATAGTATCAGTAGGATGCTGACGGAACCATAGACTAACGATTTGACTATGGAGGGATAATGGCTATTGGTGCGATTATCATGACAAGTCTATCTCATGCCTTGCAGATGTCAATTGCAGGATATATCTGCAATGCTGAGAGGTTCGATATCAAATCTGGCCCCTTTGTTGGTTTGATCATCGAGACCATTCTGTGTATGCAAATGGTAAGCAAGACTACATGCCGACGAAGATGGATTGTAACCAATGGACTGATGTGTGGAAGCACCGTCAAGAAAATTCATGCGGTTGCGATTTGGAAGTCGAAGTGAGATAACAGAATTGTCAGGGTCAAAGGGTGTTCGCACTTAGAGAAGAAGGTGGAGTTTATTAGTAGATACTTAGTTAGTATGAGAACTAGATGTAGCCCGCGACCACCCAGATGCGGCATATAAATATTGAGGTGCCTCCTGAGCTATTTCAACCTCATCAAGCAACCGAGAAGAGATCTTATCAATATAATAACTTTTACGCTAGAAAGATCCTTTATCATTCTACCTACCTATATACTATCATTGAGCCTTCCTAGACAATCTCCGCCTATGATTAAGATTATGGGCCTGAGTTATCTCGCAAAACTTTGAGATAGGCTCCCGCCTAACAGTTATATCTTATAATACATCCTGATTATACCTCATCTGCACTGAATAATTCTCTTGTCTATTTCACCCCTCTGGTGTCCTGAACCTGGACCTGACTCAATTTAGGCAAGGGATTCTTTTGTCTTTCAATATCCTATCAGGATCTCGGAATCAGGATTGGTCTTCTTCAAATAACTGATTACTCCTGTCTGATTTTACAGTTATATGCATATAGAGTACCATGATTAGAAGGTCTTCTCACTTTCTAACAATCTCTCCTCTATTCAATTTTTCATAGCCGATGCTGTAGTAATCTGTATAACGCCTAATAGCTGAGTAGCTTAAGTGACAACCGCCTTAGCCTAAATAGTATACCAACTGGTCACTAGAGGTGAGATAGTCCTGTATACTTATATACCAGTAGTAGACTATATAAGGTAAAAGAGTCTACCAAAGTCAGGTAATTTTAGACAGGGCTACACGCTTGCATAAGGCAAAGTAATCATTCTGGAGTATAAAGTTATTTCCAGTGCTGAGAGATTCCCAAGTTGCGAGAGTTGCAGAGTCACTAACTGTCTTGGCAGCTATTATGAGTTGGTTTCTAATATAGGGCTAGACCAAAATTTCAACCTTGCTTTTCTCACAACAGCTGATCCCAACATCCGCAATAGGCAACCACATTAACTGCACAACACATTCATTTTAACAATTACACATCAACTCATTTTCTTTGCTAATTGATAATCAGAGTAATTGTGTAGAAAAAGAAAAAGGGGAAAAAAAATAAAAAAAGTAAGAATCAAGAAACTACTTTGAAAATAAAATCAACTAACTAAAACATAATCAAGTCCAGCTATGCTATTAATCTCACGCTGTTCAACCTCAGTGACTACCCTGATGCCATCATCACTCTGGGAAGACTCACTATTTTCTACATCATTCTCGCCTATATCGCTATAGTCCATTGCATCCAATCCCTGTTGAACAAACTCTGCTAACTTATCATCCAATAGGTTAGCCTTCTCAGGTAGAGAAATAATATTTCGCTTCATTTTCTTGTTCTTTGTTTCTCGGACCTTAATGCTTAGTCTAATCGGAGATCGAGGATTCTGCTCCTTATCCTCTATCTTTCTCTCCACCGCACAAATTTTGTTTTGTAAGTTTTCCCTTCTCTTGATTAGTTCAACTCGTTTTAGCTTTGACTTTTTATATTTATCACTAAGAATATTGCTCCTCCAACATCAGAGGTCTGCGGTAGTCACAAAGGCTTGTACTGGTATTGGAATCTTCTTGTATGCACAAGGCTGATGGCGAGCCTTCCCTTTGAAGGCTTCTTCCTTCTGCTCAAGCGGTGCATTCTCTGTCAGATGGATCTTCAAATACCCTAACTGAGCTGAATGGGTTAACTTCGTAACTTAGCCTTGTGGATTCGAATTTTGGACTGACTAAGACAGGAATTGCAGGCTAATTGAAATAGATCTTCTGTTAAGCGTTTCAACAAATTCAATGTGTACGGAGTTGCTGGAAGGTCAAGTGAAGAAGCGCCAAATCAAGGGGTACTGGGTCACTACAATTGGATTTAGAGAAGGAATCTTGTGTTTCGTGATTTGGTAATTGGTTATTGCGAAGTATGGTTTGCAGAGATAGGTGTGGCCCGGGGCTCAGATAGGCATTGGATTGTGCGAGAGGCTTTACTGTACACATGCTTGTTAGGATTCAAGATTGATGGATCATCCTATATACAGATAGGATCTATATATTTGACAGAATTATAAGATAGAACTTTTCAGAGTGTTGTAAATTTATACAGTGGGTGAATACCAGTTGTGGTGAAGGTAGATTTGATATTTTGTATTGTAAAGGCCTTTGTCTGAGCTAGACATAGAAACTCTTAGAAGTTGGCTTTTGATACACTCTAACATCCATAGCAAAGTTTTTTCTCTAATAATTGAGCATAATAATTTTTGTAGGGTCTAATCATAGCAACATCTAGTGGTTGAAGAAGATTTGTCCTATATAGAGGAAGACAAAATGCAATAATGCACTGATCAACACAATTCAGTAGAAACTCATGTGAAACATGAGATTCATGAGCATTCAAGATAGTCATTCGATATTGCCTATTTGCCTTTTCTGCCGAGAAGCTCTGAGAACTAAAGTGATGGTTTAAGTAGCCAAGTTCTATTTCATTATTCATCAATCCATTGAGAGAGTGTCCACGAAGAACATCCTTTGGAAAGAGTAGTCATGCATCAAACTAACCAACTCGGAACACTTCTGCCTTGTAGATAGTCCTTGGACTAGGATTGTCTCTATTGGCACATATTCCTTCAATTACTATTGTCATTTCTCGATTTCCATCTATTTGTATAAAAGCATTATAGAGGAAATATATTATTTTCTTATATACATTCAAAATAATCTTCATTTCCCATTGAGTCGCAATTCTCTAAAATTTACAACAACTTTTTCTGAATGCATAGCTCCTATGAGGAATCCAATTTGATCAAAGTTGTATCGATTTTCTGATAATATATTATAATGAGTGATAAACTCTGTTAACCAAGCTAGATATTACTGTTTATTTTTATTTTTATGTTAAAAACAAGTAAAACATGATTTAAATGAAATAATATTACTTACACGATCAAAGTACATATTAAGCATACCAGGATTCTTTGCTTGCAGGGCACGCCAATTCTCAATCTGCTTACACAATGCACTAGCCAGCTCATCATGTCTTTTGATAAAATTGTAAACTCAATAGTTTCAGATAGTTCATTCTGGTTCCCCTAACTTTCGTAAACTTATGTCATATCCTCCACTACTTCATGTCAAGCGGGTTGAAGCAATGAACTGAAGAAACTACATTTGTCCAATCCAGCTTTTTCTTCATGTGCTGTTTACTTACACTTATTCTCTCATCCTTCATGCCAACTTCCACTGCCCTGGATTGAATCATATAGAGTTGAATTGGCCATACGACAGGCATCAGCAATCATCTTCTGGCTCAGTGGACGTCCCTCATCTCCTTCTCTCTCCATCCAAGCTATCACCAGCGGCCTCTTTTCTTTAAGACTAAAGATGTCGGCAAGCCTCAAAACCTTCAAAAGAATCATAGGTGGCATTGTAAGATGATCAGAATGTAGGATACCTTGGAGGTTGTGTTTGGTGAAGATTGCTTTTTGTTTTGAAATCCTTTTGAAAATATTGACTATCTGAGTCTACTAATATGACACTTACACCCGACACTATCACTGACATCAACTGCTTTTTATAGAGTCATTAATGCTGTTCCAGCTTAGATGCACTATAGGAATAACGCAAACACTGGCCTCATACAGCCCGAATGCTATCTCCAGAATCTCGCAACTCAGGAAAGGACTGTAATTATATTCGATAATGGAATTGCTAGAAAGGTTATATAGGTTTCCAAGGAAATATTAGAGGTCTCCAATTGGGCTTGTGAGGTGCACAAGGTATAAGAGGGTGCTGTTAACCTACTTTTGGAAATTTCACTATAGTGGCTTCAGATGATAGTTACACAACCATGGAATTGAAGTTACCCTAAAACTATGGGCAAAGTCATCTAGGTGTCAATAGGTCTGACAGAGGGAATGGTGTTTACATAGATATAAAGCCAATGTAGTAAGAGATTTGACGGGGAACTATAGCAACTGGGAGGAAGGAATATGGTGATGGTATAATAATCCGGGTAGTAGATCACTGCTAAAGAAGCAGAGATACTACAGACTAATAGGTAGTGTCGACATATATGGAGAAACCCGGAACTATAGATGGGAACCTTCGACTAGTAGAAGTACACTAGACTAGGGCAGATGATTAGGGTATATGTGGAGACATATGTGTATCACAGGTGAGATAGAGCTTTCCCTACTCGATGGAAGAGTAGGTAGCAACCTGTATAGACAACGCAACACAATACAATTCCAACATGTTTCTCCGTTCAATACATGCTGAACAAATTGTGCTACCATGGCTCTCAGGTTACCAACCTGGCAAATGAGATCGAGAACCGAGCTCTACCAAGTGAAGTATCAGAAATTCTGTGCAACAGAAAATGTGTCGAAACTGGGCAAAAGGAACCTCCTGCCGCAATGAGTGAACACAGTGGTTACCATTAGGCATGATGGGTAGGGTAATAGAACAATGTGTGAGACAGACGAGCGGATTTTAGCCCACTGATAGCCAATTGGCTACTTCCCGAAGGTCTCTAGGATCGCACAATTCGAGTAGAGAGCATCATCAAACTACCTGCAAAGGAAGATAATAAGTATGAAATGATACATGAGAAGTATCCTACACAATGAAAGAGGGCTCAAAAAGTGATTGGAATACTACATTGTAATCAGGCCAAATTATAGAGAGGTGAACTCTAAGATTGCGATCGCACTGAAGACTCAAAGTAGAAGATAATGATGAATAATTCAGAAGAATCAAAATGTTAAAACTTAATAGCGTTTAGCTGAAAGCTTTACTCAATAAGTTCTCTTGAGGAATGTTGGTTATCAAAGTAGAATGCCAAACGATTAAACTTAAGTAGATATCAGATTAAAACCTTTTGAGATTCACGACAACTCTGAGCCTGTGCGAGCACCCTGTTCTGCTCAAGGCTGTCCGAGGTCTACGCTCTAGCATTAACTATCGTCTCACAAGTATCGAACCAACTGGGGTACGCTTAACTCTATCAACCGGCTATGAGTTTCTCCAATGTATCTCCAATACACCTGAAGGTGGAAAAGCTCTTCCTATCCAAGTCTTGCCAGTGGTCAAATACCATGACAACAATCAGAGTTACTAGGTAGGCGGTGACTGACTGGCCTAGGGGTAGTTTCATCCATACAAGCAATGCAGTCCATCATTTAATGTAGATAACAACTCAATATAATATTTAGACATGCAAGCTACCACATTGCGGTGTAATCAATGGTTAGCTCAATGGGTCCTACCCATACCCAGCCTCTAAGGACATATTCTACCGTGATAAGACTTATACCTCAAGAGTGCATTGACAACATATAGTAATGCAGCACATCAAGAGGAGAAGGTTTGGGCTGGTTACTTTGGTTATTGTCCGGAAGGCACCCTAACCTCCTTACCTTTAAATACATCTGGGACGCCTACCCTACTACCGGTAGGCAAAGATAGACTCCTAGTTGTTGCAGGGACTATTTATGTGGGACCCCATATCTGGCTGTCACCCATACTCCCCTTATATATCCAGCCAACGATATTTGGTCAGACTGACAGTTACGACATATAGCATGTTACAGCTGCTACTCCAATGACCACTTTTTACTAGCAAACAAGGAAATATGCAGCTGTCTGCGCTTGACGCGCGCTGTCTGACAGCTGGGGCCAGTAGAGGGTATTACCTGAACTATCACAAGCTCAATAGCATGTTTGGGCCACGCCCACTTAGCTATCTGACATTTCTGTACTGGTATGAGTACGTCCATGAACATCTAAGAGCCCGTGAAATGTGCGGCAATTGACCTCTAAGTTCCAGGATAACCTGGCCGAAGAAGGTAGGGTAGCTTGGGTTCTTCCTACTGAGGAACCTTTATGCAATGTAACGATGTTTAGAGCCTACTGGATTCATCGTGAATCTTTCACCTAATCAAACTTTGGATTATGCCTAAAATAACTCTGCCGCCACACAGAGTTCAACCTATGATCTTCCACAGAAGTCATGTGCCCCTTACCAATTAGCTCACAGCTAACCTGCCTTTTGTATACTAAGTATACCAGACGATATCGCCACAGGTTACCTCTGGGCATACCATTTGGGTTAAGGCAGTATTTACTATAGCTACCTATGGTAGGGTTGTTTCATACATCTTGGGATGATGGATGCAATTGTGGTCAACTATTATGGTCCCATGTAGAGTCCCCCTTGAAAGATATGGAAGGATATAAAACAGCTATACAAAATAGAAACTGAATATGAAGTAAACCATCTTCCAAAGAAACTAGCGGTCCTGCTGGGAGGACCTGATATCAGCCAGAAAATCTTACATTGTTGTAGTCTTCATACTTCCTGCTAGTCGGCAGAGCCACTTCAGTAACCATGCAGCTTTTGCAGGAAGGCAGCCCCCATCGTGGAAGAAATATCTTTCGTGAGTCCAAAAAGTTGTCAACTGTGGTCTTGGAGTGTCATAATTGAGTCTTGTTGATAGAGCTAATTGACAGCACAGGTAGTAGGCTGCTATTAGTGAGAGTCCCAATTGTTGTGTGTTAGAAACTAATAATTCTGGTGGCTCTAGGTGGGGTATATCCGCTCTGGAGCTAGGTTAGTAATTCTGTCATGGTGGAAGTGGGAGAGTGCATCTGCTAGGCCATTATTCTTTCTTGGAATCTAAGTGGATTTTATTTCAAAGTCATATTCAGCAGCTAAGGGAAAGCCTTATTGTAACACATCTATGGTTGCTGCTCTTATCGTTCAGCTTTTCATGCCATAAAATACAACTTGGTTGTCAACATGGTATATTACTCTTTTTCTCTTCCCTCTTGGTCTCCAGTAGCGAAGTGCCTGTACAACTACTCATATTTCCTTTGTGTTAATATGCTCTCTTGTCCATACCATCAAGTAAGATAAAGAAATTGTAAAACCACATCAAGGGTCTAGTGCCAGGTCAGGCTGGGGGTACCTATCAGTATAAAAAGCTTCAACCCCCTTGGTGCCTACTGTATTGGACCACATAGTGATTGTCTCTCTTTACTCATTTTTATTGAACCATTCTGGTGGTATAGTTAATACTTTGAGCCACAGGGGATGTCTTAGTGATCCTCAATGAAATTCATCTACTGTCATACTTCTGCTCTGTTGGGAAGTAGAGTGGCATATTGTACAAGAGGTGAAGGAAGGTACTGCCAAGTGGGAGAACTGTTGCCACAAAGTTGTCGGGACCTGATTGTCCTTTGCCCTTCTAGTAGTAATAGTGAGATTTGATCGATTTCACTTTGTACCACCTGTGGTGCTTTGTCTAGCTTCTTTTGTAGTATTCAGATTATCATATTCTCAATAGGTATCTCCATCACTGCAAAACTTGCCACCCTTCCCTTCTTATTTTTTGATTCTTTAATGATAAATCCTACTTCATGAGAGAGTTGTCTAAATATTTTACTATGGCTTTTAAGGTCGCACATAAGGGGAAGTATTAGCAAGAAATCATCAATGTAATGAAGAATCTGAGTCTGTATCCTCTTGCTTTGGAACTGGTTTTCTAGAATCCAATGGAATATCTCTGTGAATGAGTTGAATAAATAAGATGCTATTTTGAGCCCTAAAGGAAGATACTGTTCTCTGTAGTAAATATCTTGCCAGTGGAAGCCAAGTAGTTGCTTGTGAAGTGATCAAAGAGAAATGTGGTGGAAGGTACATTCAAGGTTACACTTGACTAGCAAGCACCTCTTGCCGAGATATTGAATTGCTGAAACTGCATCACTGATACTCCTGTATGGGATTATTCCATATAGTTCTTGTATTCGGCTGGTGATTGAGTCTGGATCATTTGTAGGGTATGAGAGGTGCTAGATTTGCCCTTTTGTACCATTGGACTTATCCGTAAGACTAAGTAGTAATATAGTGAAATATGCTGGGAGGGGGTTGTGGCAGGTATAGTGTTTTAGGCAGTTTCTCTTCAGCTCAGCTAGGATTTTTCTAGTAAGTATATCGTGAGATTCTGAAGCAGTGGACCTTTTGAAATGATGGGAATTGGAACTGTGAGGTTGAGGAGCAGTCAGATTATTCGAGAGACTCTAACGGGCCAAATCTGTGCCGCATGTCAACCACCACATAGAGGTGGAAGCGACTGTTATCGCTTTTGCTCAGTGCGAGGGTTCTGTTGACCTTTGCGGGTTCGCAGCATATTAGTTGACCAGATGAGTCACTAGTTCTAGCCCTCCACTCTCGAAAGGCTCTTGTGGTGTTTTTATCGGTCTAGGTTTAGGTCAGTTTGAGCCAGCTAGATACCGAAAGGTATTATAATACCTCAAATTGGCAGAAATTATACAAGTTTGCCCTCTTGTCCCGATGGATTTTAACATGAAGTCGACCGTACTTCGACAAATGAGTTTGGAGACTTTTCATTAGTTCCTCATCTGTCTGACCAGCAGCAAGACTATCATGTAGTCAGAAAAGAAGGAATCATAAATCCAGTTAAAGTACCACTTACTTTGTCACAATCACACATACTGCGGATAATCCACAAGCAGCGAGATCCTCAGGGCCTACCCCAATCCCGCTTCTAAAGCCTCAAAGTCCATATTCGCCTGGGCCATTTGAAGGTTGTCCTCGGCTAACATAGTAACAGGGTTGTCTTCGTGGGGAAGGAAGAACTCTTTTTCGCCATCAGACTCAGAATCTTTAATCCCACCCTCCCGTGATTGATTGAAAAAAGGTCCCGAAATCTTTTTATTACTCTCTCGGCCTAGGGTAAGAGGCATAGGGTCTAGAAAGGAAGGCAAGACTCCATCTCCATCTTCCAGGCTCGACATTGTCATCCCACGGCGTCTCAAGTTGATGGTTACTGTCTCATCAATTATTAGCTAGTTCTGGGAATATTAAGACAATCATCCTTTAGTGGGCAACAATTAGCCCAGGTCGTGGAGTCTATGATACGAAATAGGGAAAGGTAGGAAAAAATAAGTAAATATCATACAGTATCATACCAGAGATTTCAGAAGCTTCCTCTGATAGTCCACTCTCCTATCGGTAACCAGGGAGCAGCCAGAGTTGGCTGCTATGAAGGAGCTTGTGCAACGGAAAAATAATGCATTCACATGGACATCCCACCGTATTATGTTAGAGTAATCCGTATTGGGGTCAAATTCTGTCTACACGGTCGCGGCGGATGCGTGCCTACTCGGTTCGTACAAGCGGCGATCCCCCACTTTAGTCATTGTAGGGCCGTCTCTATTGGGATTCCGAGTGCAGGTCTGGTATGTGGGCTATGGGGATGAACGAAAACCAAACTGTAATACGTTGGATCCCATCGTGCGAGTGACGATAAAGCAGTGGAATTCAAAGTGCTACCAACCGGGTTAGAGACAATAAAAGGCAAGATGAAAGACATACTTGATGTATTATTGTGCAGGGTGGAAAAGAAGTAAATCATCAACCGATACCCTGAGCCGCTCGCTGAGCCCAAACACTCTCGTAGCACTTGCGAGAAACAGCCATATGGCCTCGCCCTCCTTAACCGTCACTCACTGTGGGGTTGGCGGAGCAACATTAGTCCTGAGTGGGTGTTAGCTTTGCCAACTTCAACAATTGCAGCATGTGTAACATCTATCATCATATAAAACAAACGGAATACTGATCTCCTTAATCTTCTCCTTCAAAGTCAAAATCTCCCTCCTCACAGTCTTGCATTTGCGAGCCTGCCTCAAAAGTGCACCCCTCGCCAGGACGTCTCCCCCGTAGTCCCAATTTCCAATTACCTCCTGCTCTTTCTTTTCGTCCCCCTTGCCACCATCCAACTGGTTGAGTCTGCGGTGACCGCCATCATCTGTACCATCACCAGAATAATCATTTCCCTTCTAGCACTTACTTCCACTTCTTTGTTCCCTTACCGCAGCTACCGGTGGGTGCCTCATTATCTTCCAAAGAAGAGCTCGCAGACCTGTCTTTCCCACCACCAGCCACCATCCACAAGGTTATTAAGGCCGGGTACCGGCGAGCCGGAAATGGGAATCCAGTAAGCTGCACAAATCACAATATCTTGCCCAGCAAATTTCACGACGCAAGTTATGACATATTCAAGGTCTCCTCACCCTCGACATCTCTATCACAACCCATCACTCACCATTAAGAGAACATCGCAGAAGAGCCAAGTGTCGCCTACGTCATATTTATTCCCATTCCCTGCCCCCGCAAGTGCAGGCGAAGATATATGTGGCGCAGAGCGGTGGACAGTGGTTACGGCTATGCCGGTAAGCACCTCAGGGGGGGGGGGTAGTGATAGTATTTCATATGGGAGGTATAGTGCCTAGGAAATAGCATGCACATGGAGGTTAGAGGCCTGCGAGATGTGGCTTATGACCTAGAGTCTTGATCAGTTACTTGTTATCCAGAGTGCGCTCTGTTCACAAAGGAAGTGGCTAATATTTGTATAAGTATCATGACAGGAATGGCCAATGAGCAGGGATCATGGGGAAAAAATATATGGAAGATGCCTGCGGAACGGAGAGTGGTGTGAACGGAGCTTGGAACCTCGAAATTAGGGGACTCAGAATCTTGTGTATATTCATTTCCATTCCTGTGATGCTGTTAAGATAGCGATAAAAGAGGCTGTAGTGTTGGCTTCGGGTTACGTTGTGGGCCAATAGGACACCGGTACTTTCTTATACTCTTAATTGCTCTCTTGGCCTACTCTGTTCTATTTACGGTTAACATCGCGGTTAGGACTAGTTGCTATTACCGCGATTCCCGTATTTTCTTTAACCTGATCGCCTGTTGAGTGAGTAGTGAAAAGTGCCTTGAGAGCTGGGGATCGGTAGGTGAAGGGTTGTAGAGTGGTTGGGGTAGTGTCTGTGGGGTCGGTGCTGTACTGATTCTAGGATGTGAACTCGGTGACAGTCTGTCAATTAATGGAACGATGGTGCAGTAACTTAGTAGGAGTATTGGTGAAATGGGGGTTTTGCGCAATTGGGATCAGTGTGAGAGACATTCCTGTTCCTTGGGCCAAGGAGGGATCTTGATCCACAGAGATTTCCACTCGGCAGACTCAACATATTGTAGGGATGGAAGTGTGTTTGGTGGGTTTTTGCGCTTACTGTTGACCATAAATTTAGTCTTTGCTTAATTTCAATATTTTTAGCTAGCTAGAGCTACATATGACAGTTCTGTATTTGGGGGAGGTTCGCTGTGGCTGTATTTACCGGAAGTTGGAGATCACATTCGCTCTCCGAATCGGGGAGGCTTGGCAGCCAGGGGGTGAAGCCAATGGGAGGTAACTTCCTCCACCTCTCTCTTTCTTTCTTTTGCTCTCTCACGAGACGAGCAACCGACCATTGGGAGAACTGCGGAACACCGCGTTGTGTAACGGAATTTGTGATTGTGATCCAGGAGAGGGGGAACTCCTGTGAATAGTTAGTCGGACAACAGGGGTACGTTGGACCTTTCTTTTCACATGTGCTTTCTGTGGTCTTCTGGGGTTTGGTGGTGAAGGTTCGCGAACTAGCTAGATAACTTGAATTAATTGTGAATCCTGTGACTTGTTTTCTGTGTGTGGTTTGTGTTAGTGATTGATCGTGATTTGTAGTTACTTCTCGCACCGGTAAGTAGATACATCCAGACCTGCGATTGCTGTTTTTCAGTTCCCTTAGTCGCGTTCCTTCTTGGGGCAGGTTTTCGGTGAAGCTATGGGATGATTCCGGAGAGGTAAGAAGGGGCCATTTTTCTCACCTCCCCCACTCTTGCTAACATCCATGACATTCTGGTAACGGGCGACCAAGAGTATCCCTCAGTACATGGCTGCAATGGTAACTCACTTGTTGCTCTCCTCTTCAATGTTCCCTCTTTCTGTCTCTTCCACCATTTCTATCCCACTCGCTCTACTGGGTGCGAACCTCTCAGCCAAAGTTTGATCATAAGCCAACCAGACCTCCACCATTACCAAATGGGCTCCAGGGAAAAGTCTGTGATCAGTGCAGAGGTACTCCCGGAGTGTATGTTGGGTCAACCACCTGGTCGAGGCTGCCTTGTTTATAGCAATTAGTCCTCAGCAGCAGGTGAGTAATGCTTCAATTACATCCAATTTTCCAAAGTCCCGTGAATGGAATAGAAGTAGCTAAAGGAAACAGGAAGAGAAACAAGAGAGAACCAAAACAGGACAATGCCAAAGGGAAGTTGTAACAGGTTTACTTCTCTCTAACGAAAAGGTACAATTGAGGGCTAGTGCTTCACCGGCAAGCGATAGGTGTAAGGGAGGCTTCAGAGAACTGTAAGTTAAAGAGGGATAATAGTTAAAGGGTAAGTGAAACTCGGAAATCGCCATTCAAGCAAGTATATTCATAAATCAAGAGTCTGCTGAAGTCTGCTGTTCTCCTGCGAGCCAGGAGATGAGTTTAAATACAAGAGTTTTTCCAGGGCGATAGTAATCAGATATCCTGCAATCACCATCATTACCGGGCAGCGCGCCTTGCCCTGCATGTCCTGTGATCCCACATGAAACGTAAGAGTCATAATACTGCCTCAATGCAATCGTCTGCTTACATGACCATTTCTTCACTTGTGTTCCTAAATAAAATAATAAATATGCAAAACTAAACCTAATACAAGCTACAGGGCCCTAAGGTAGCTCCGGGGCTGTAAAACAAACAAACTAAGCAAAGTAAGCAAAGTAATCAAACTAAACATAGGAAATCCTGCACTCTGATCCTGTATACAGTTACCCGAACATGTCTACATGTTACATTCCCTAATTTTGAAAAACCATAACCTTTCATAGTCCCTATAATCAATTTCATTCATTTCTCTGTGCCATAGGAGCTTGTCATCGCTGGTGGGGAAGTAGTCTTGCTCAGCCCTGCTAGAATCATATTCTTCGCCATCATAGGGTTCCCAGAAGTCATCTAGAATAGCAGTGGCAGTACAGGGTATAGAGGAAACCTCCATGGGTTCCCAGGAGGTCTTAATGTAGTGGGAGGTGATCTTTGGTATTGGTTCATTATGGAGGTTATTGGCACAGTATTCCCGGATAGGTTCCAGGGCATGGTCAAGGTTCTCTATTGGCTCCCAAGAGTTACCCCTTCTCTGATAGTCTTGCCAGTGCACCAGGAATTCGTCTCAGTTGTTCTGGCTCCTGTAATCGAGTAACTGCTCTGCTTCCCATTCTTCTCCATTATCAATAAGCATAGGGGCGGGTTTGTCCATGCTTCTGGATGCAAACCTATTGGGATTATTCTTATTGTATGCTTTGAGGCAGGAGAAGTGAAAATGTGGCTTCTGTCTGGCCATGTAGAGGGGTAATTCGAGTTTGTAGTTGTTTGTATCTTCGTCATGTGCTAGGACTTTGAATTGTGCAAACCAGCGAGGTTGTAGCTGCGTGGATCATCCAGGAGAGGCGGTGTAAGAGCGTCCAATAACAAGAACTCTGGATCCTGTTTTGAAGGGCTGAGGTGGGGGTTTGGGGTGTTTGTCTGCTTGTACAGTCTGCCGGAAGGTAGCGTGCTTTCTGGCCATGTCTACTTCCCCTGTTGTTGCCTCATGGGCATTTAGAATCTCATCGACAGCTGGTATCTTGCTGGTGGATCTCTGGTCAGGGTGGAATATCTTCGATATGCGTCTATTGAGGGCCTGGTAAGGGGATATATGTAGGGAATAGTGGGGTGGTCCATTCATAGCTGCTGCTATGAATGGAGAACTGGGGACCAGTTGTTCTGTCTTTTGTTAACGAAGTTCCTCATCATCTGCTACAGGGTGTGAATACTGCGCTGCTCTGGCCCTTAGTTTGATGGTGGTATTGGGTGGCCATCCAGACTTGGATGTTAAGGGACTTCATGATCTGAGACCAAAACCTAGACGTAAAGCGAGAGTCCTGGTCCAAAACGATACTTAAGGGAAGATTATGGACAGCGAAGACAGCCTTTTTGAGTTCATCAAAGACGTTCTCACAGGTGGCTGCATCTTTAAGATGGATGATGAAATTCCGAAGGGATACTCCCTCATCAAGAGGTTCCATAGGTATGTAAAGGCTTTTGTAGGCGTTGGTATTCTGTGCGAGTAGGAGGTCATCGGAGATTAAATAGTGCCATTTATTGCCAGTTTCCGTGACTTTGGTCTAGAGGAGTTCAAGCTCTAGGGCCTGCCTGATGTGATGGCGGAAAGTGCCATGTAGGCGGGCATTTAGGGTATCGAGAATGAGTTCGGCATGACTAAATTCAGTCTGGTTATCAGCAGTGTCATTGTGAAGAGGTCCGAAGACTGGCGAGGGCATCAGAGGGGTATCGAGAAGAGAGTCTTCCATTCTGAGATGTCGGGCTCGTTCACAGAGGTATGGGAGATCTGGGCGAGATTAGGATAGTCCTTTCTGAGGGGCGATAGGTCCTGGGATGGCAGCTCGCTTTCCTTTGCCCATTTTGCTCTGCTTTCGCTTCCTGGAATCCTTAGGCCAGTAGCTGGCCACTGCTTTTTCTTCGCTGTGTTGCTTATAGTCATCATTAGTGTAGCTCTGGCAGCTTGTTTCTAAGTGCTGTTTTGCTTGTTCGCTGGCAGAAGGAGATATTACTGAGGCTTTGATAGCGACACTCTGATGGCAGCTGGCTCACAACCCAATGATAACTGGGGTAGGGTGGGTAACTGGCGCGAAGCACGGAGAAAAGCACGTAGGTGGTGGTTCATGTATGTGATGATAACGATGTAGATGTTCGATGTACGATACAGGAAGCTCTCTACTGGTAGCTCAGACTAAATACAGAAGAGAGCGCACAAACAAACAAAACAGGAAAAACCCACACAACGGGAAAAACCCCCAAGTGGCAGTCATGACCCTAAACTGGTCGTACCCCAAACTAACTATCATACCCTAACAACTATTGGATTCCAGCTATCACTCCCCTGAATCCCATGCAGTGACAAACACATGGTCTGATTGTGCTAAACAGCACGAAAAAAAACTTTTTTTAGAACAAAAATGAAACACAAACAGGTATTATCATAGCGCTCACCTCATCATAGACAACATCCTCGTAAATCCCTGGTGTTTCCCACTCTCCAGACCCTTGGTCAATCCGTCAGCTATCATCTCATCTGTTCTAAGATACATGATTGTGACTTTGCCCTCACATACTAGCTCTCTTAGCCAGAAATATCTAACGCCCACATGGCATGTAGAGGCCCTAAACTGACCATTCATAAGACTAGCAATACAGGCTTGATTGTCATTGAACACGGATATAGGAATAACCTCTTTGACCTCTCCGTATAACTCGGCCTGGACCTTTGCCAACCAAATACCCTCCTCAACAGCAAGGGCGGTGGCGTTGAACTACCCATCCGCGGTTGATTTTGCTACTGTTTTCTGGCGTTGAGACTTCCAGTGAACAATGGCTCCTTATCGATCGAGTATAACAAAACCCGTAGTTGATCTCATACCATCCACCTCTCCTGTGAAATCGGCATCGGTGTAGACTGTGATAGGGGCTTTCTTGTCTTTATTTTCTCTTTCTCTTCCTCCAAAGCCTCTATCATCGCTCCTTCCCAGACGAATTCGTAGTCCCAAAGAGTTCTTCAAATAGCGCAAAATCCTCTTAATGGCTGCCCAATGTAACATAGATGGGTCAGCGGCGAAACGTCCTACTAATCCGGTTGCATATGCGATGTCCGGACGTGTTGTAATAGCGGCATAAGTGAGGCTTCGGTTTAAGCGCACTGTGACGGAGACTCTCAACTCGATCCTATTACTGTTTAGGATTACGTTCCCATTGTTGGCAAGACCAAACTCCTTGGGTAGACGTAGATAGAGTTCCTCATCAGCTTTGCTTTCTAGGAAGGCAGTGACAATGTCGAGTTGGACGATTTCTTTATTCTCCATTGCTGCTCTCGATAGAACAGTGCGAATGGCGGCAAAGGAGATGGTCGGGCTGTAGGTTTCAGAGTAGTAGATTCCTTCTCTCTGTCAGAATCCGTGTGCGACGAGACGTGCTTTATATCTTGCCACCTTTCCGTCCTCCCCTATCTTCTCCTGAAGCACCATTCTCGAAGATATCGCCCGTGCATCCTTTGGTATCTTTCCTTCCTCTACCATGGACCATGTCTTTTGTCCTTCCAATGACATCAACTCGCTGTTGATTGCCTCAATCCACTTGGTGCGATTAGGTCCATCGAGTGCGTCCGTGATAGTTCTTGGTTCATCAGCGATCAATGATGCTAAATCAATTCTCGTCGCCTGATTTCTTCTTCCTTCTCCTGCCGTCTCTCTTCTAACTGGTCTCAGCCCACTGGCAGGCCCTCTCCAGTAGCTTCCAAGAGTATTCACCATCTGACCAGGTGTGCGACTCTTCGGAGTCTTCTTCACCACTCGCTGTGGTTCTCTTCTAACTTCTTCGAAGTTTATGCGTTAGCTCTCTCCGCTATGCTCGGGTTCTGCTTCCTCCTCCTTGTCAGTAGCATGATCAAAATCATCACTACTGAGACTCTCAACATCATCCATGCCTGGATCGAAGTCTGTCTCTTCTCCAGTACTCTCAGAAACGCTGACGATAGAATCATTAGTCGAAGCAGGGCAAAAGATCTGTTGCTCGAGAGGTTTGTAGAACGGAGAGTCTTCGTGGAAGACAACGTCGCGTGCCGTAATCAATTTCTTCAGCTTCGGATCGTAGAGGCGGTATTGCTTGGTCGATAGCGTATATCCAATAAAGATCAAACTCCTCTGCACGAGGGCTCCATTTCTTGTCTGCTCGTTTTGCTGGGTGGATGTGGGCGTACGCTGTACATCCCCAGACTCGTAAATGTTGAATGTTGGGTTTCTTGCCAAACCATAATTGGTAGGGCGTCGCATCTATTCCATGCGTCCCTTTTGTAATAGAGAGGTTCTTCAAGTAAACCGCTGTCTGTACCGCTTCAGCCCAATAGATCTTCGGAGCACTGGCTTGTTGTAGAAGCGCATTTCCTCTACCGACAAGGACTCGATTGCTGTTTTCTGAGACGCCATCCTCCGGTGGCGTATAGGGAATGGTCGACTGAAATTCGATTCCGCATCTCCTCAGCTCTCTCTGAAATGGCTCGCCTGTATACTCTCCTCAAGCGTCCGTACGCACAGCCTTGATCACGTAGTCCTTCCCACTCCCCTGATGTTGCCGTTCCACATGAGTCTTGTATGCCTTGAAAGAATCAGCTGCATCACTCTTCTTCTTGAGAAAATAGACGGCGGTAAACTTTGTAAAATTGTCTATAAGTAGCATGAAGTACCGACAACCTCCGAATGACTTCTGTTGCATAGGGCCACACAGGTCCGAGTGGATCAGCTCAAGTGGAGCGGACGTACACTGTGCCGCTGGTTTGAACGGCATTCGGATCATCTTTCCTTTTAAACAAGCATCGCATCGACCGGTTATTGAGTTTGCTTGTCGAGCGGGCAACCCAGAGACAAGCTCGTTACTGCTCATCTTGAGTAGCGCTTGGTGGTGGAGGTGGCCTAAACGATAGTGCCATAACGTCGTCAATGTCGGATCCTTGAACGAAATAAGCAGCACTTCATCCGTGACGCTTGCATCTGTGAGAATCGTATAGAGTCGGTCGACCTTCTTTGCAATGGCCATTAGAATACCATCGCGGAAGACATCTGCAATGTCCCTCTTGAACGATATATTGATTCCCTTCACTGTAAGCTGGCTGACGGAGATTAAATTTGTCGAACCGGCGCTGGGAATATGCAAGACTTCCTGAAGAAGTATCGTCTGAGATCCCTGGCTAGGTGACCATATCCTAATACGAACTGTACCAATTCCGGCGGCAGAGACCAACTCCCCTGTAGCGGTACTCATTTGTCGTTCATCAGACGTCAGGCGCTTGTAGGTTCCTTCCAGGAATACACAAGCATGCTTCGTCATATGATTGGTGCAACCGGAGTCTATCACCCAATCCATCTCTGGAACGATGTGCTTCCCCATCATAGCCTTTTCTACTCGCTTCTCCTCTTGCACGCTCTCTGCATTGGCGTCGGTCGCTAGCCAGAGCTGCTCCTGCATGACACCAGCACTTCCAGTCTGGTTCACACTGCGTTTGACGGGGATTCCCAACCCCATGACTTGGTTTGCCTTCGCTCGACACTCGCGAATCTTATGGCCGGGTTTTCCGCAGTGGTGGCAAGACCCGGCGAACTTTCCTTTTATAGGTTTGCTTTTAGCACCATGGGCAACACCTTTTCTCGAATAGTTGGACGGCTTCTGGAATCGACCAGTCTTCGTAGACTTTGAATAGAGTGCTTGGCCAGGCTTGATATCCCGCTCGCGTCGTAGTTCAACTTCGTAGGCAGTCAGCTTTGCCTTGAGTTCTGTGTAGCCTATGATTGTCGGTTGTGAAGACAGAACACTCCTTGTGACCATGATCCATGTCTTCCATTCAGGCGTCTTGGGAAGGCCCTCGAATAGATGGAAAATAATCTGCGCATACGTAGGTGTATTTCCGCTAATACCAAGCTTATCCCGTACCTCGCGGATCTTATTAATGTAGTCGAGTACAGTACCGCACTCCTCGAGGTTACATTCGTACAGCTCTTTCAGTAAGTGATTTGCGTAGTAGCCAACTACAGTCTCGTAGTTGCTCTGGACGTCTTTCCAAATCTTCCCTGGTGTTATCCATACTTCGTTGTAGTAGGAAACAGCGATGGCGTCTGTCATACCCAGGCGAAGCGTTCCAACAGCCTTCTGAATCCTCCTCCTCTGCGCTTGGTATCTGTCCAAGGCAGTCTGGTACTCTCTAGGCAGAACGAGAATGGTGGAGTCAGGCCGCTTCGCAATCTCTTCATCACCAATTGTCAAATCCCACAGTCCCTCCCGTTGGAGGACATCTGTCATTCGCATAGACCACATGCGATAATTCGTTCCATCAAGCTTCGGAAAGCCTGATCCCATCAGAGATACTGAACCTTCTTGTTCAGTCATCTTGTATTCCGCGAAAAACAGCGTCTGTTGACTGGGTACGTGTTATAGACTCGCCGGCAATACACCGCTTCGTTGGGTAGATGGATGGATGGATGGATGGATGGATTTGTTTGATCGTCTTCGGTGAAAATCTTTCTCCTCAACAGGTAGAAAAGGTTTTCCTAGCTTTTGCCGGACTTGTTAGGCCGGGCTCATAACCTGATAGCGACCCTCTGATGGCAGCTCGCTCACAACCCAATGATAACTGGGGTAGCGTAGGTAACGGTGCGAAGCACGGAGAAAAGCACATAGGTGGTGGTTCCGGTATATGATGATAACGATGTAGATGTTCGATGTACGATACAGGAAGCTCTCTACTGGTAGCTCAGACTAAATAGAGAAGAGAGCGCACAAACACACAAAACAGGCAAAACCCACACAACGGGAAAAACCCCCAAGTGGCAGTCACGACCCTAAACCGGTCGTACCCCAAACTAACTATCATACCCTAACAACTATGGGATTCTAGCTATCAGGCTTGACAGTAGCTATCGGCTTCTATCGGTGGAGGAGGTGCTTGGGGAACTTTGTGGTGGGACCTTATGTTTATTTGAGGGACTTTGGGAGGTGTGAGAGTGGGTAACAGCGAAGCTGGCTACTTTGTTCATAAGATATTCAGGGCTGGAGCGAAGAATAGAGGTATAAGAGGTAAGGATGGGAGAAGGCTTCACATCGCAAGCGTAATAGATGCCGTCTTCTGAATGAGTAGAGTAGTGAGGAGAAGAGGTGTAGTGTGTGTCAATAGAAAGTGCTGGAGTATCGGGCAAGGCGTCTGTCTTAGGGTCTTGTGAGGTGGAGTGTAACAATCCTACTCTGGTGAAGATTAGTTGGGCAACAGGTAACAATTTACTTACGTGAGGATTTGTCACTATCTGGTAATTCTTGTTCGTTCAGAGACAAGAGAGTATGCTTCTTTCCGAGATCAACTTCTGATCTCATCTTTTCACTCTTATACTATCCTAGAGTCTTCGTATCTTGATCTCTTCTCACTGGAGGGGCATCTGAGAGTGTTCTTGTCTTTACCAAGGTCGTGGTTGTTCTGACGCTAAGCGCTAGGTTGCTTGCATAGGAATGAGAGGTAAAGGTAAAGGTATATTGTAAGAAGGTACTTAGATGGTTGCGGAAAGAGCTCTAACAACTCTGACCGTTTTTTGTATTTTTTATTATTTATTTTTGTTTTTATTTTTGATTCATATGCATTGGTTTAAGATACAAAGACTGCTCGGCCCCTGGGCCAAGTGGCATTCCTTACTCTATCTGGAAGCGGGTCCACAAGGCCAACGTGCGGATCCTGCCTTCTCTTTTCACTCCCCTCCTTACCCACGGATACCACCCCCTAGCCATGAAGAAGGCCAACGGCATTGTCTTGGAAAAACCAGGCAAACCTGACTACTGTACTCCAGCGTCCTTCCGCATCATTGTCCTACTCGAAACCGTCTCCAAGATACTCGAAAGACTGTCTGCCCTTCGTCTCGCCGCAGCCGCCCGCTCCCTCGGCCTCTTGCACCCCAATCAGTGTGGGTCTCTGGCCGGTCTGGGCTGTTTCGATGCTGTTGCTACCCTTACCCACGAAGTACGCCTTCTTCAGGCTGCTTCTTTCAAAGTATCGACTCTTTTCCTGGCCGTCAAAGGTGGTTTCGACAATGTCTGTGCAAACAAGCTGGCTAGCATCCTCGCCAAAGGGGGGGTCTCCGCCTATCTAGTTGCCTGGATTAAGTCTTTCCTCTCTAGTCGCCAGTGCCGTCTCATCTTCCAAGGCGCACCAAAGGTTTTCTGCCCGGTCGCTGTTGGCACCCCTCAGGGCTCTCCCATT
>Ga0307509_10003978_pt1 | contig 21787 bp, 14 predicted proteins | sample 10_EM_MG_FD_202245 | JGI IMG/M metagenome (GOLD analysis project Ga0307509, IMG submission 202245) | Populus trichocarpa ectomycorrhiza microbial communities from riparian zone in the Pacific Northwest, United States - 10_EM | ecosystem: Host-associated > Plants > Roots > Unclassified | place... | reverse complement strand
TGCTCATTTTAACATTCCTTTCGTTTGTGTGTGGTTTGTGTTGTCTAAAAACTCAACAATTAAAAAATGTATCTTTAGTTTATAATCACGTAAACATATGAAAAATATAAAAATCTATAAATCTGAATACATTCAAACTTTTATTTGATTTTAGATCAAAGTCTTTACATACATACTAACAAAATAAAAAATATATATATATATTTAAATTAAAAATAATATGGGTAATTGCCTGTTAAATCACTTTAAAATTGATCAGATTTTATTGTTGTATTTGATTATTAGTTATTTATCGTTCAGACTTTATTGCTCATAATTTGGTGTAAAAAAACTTAATTTATAAGTTTTTTAAAATTCCAACAACAACACCTTGTTCAATTACATTCATAAAAAAAGACAAACAAACTCAAATAAATTATACTTAATATCTCTCTACAAATACCGAATCTAAGCTTTATGATATAGAGAAAGAGTAAAAAACAAGTCTAAGAAAAACCAGCAACAATTCACCAATTCAAGACACATGTTTATAGGACTTATAAACCAGATATTAATATTCATTATTCATGAATATTCATAATTTATGAATATTTATTAATTACGATGAATTTTCATGGCTCGTGAATATTAATAAAAAATTAATGAATATTCATAATCTATGAATTACTCATAATTCATAAATATTCATAATTCATGAAACATGTTCATGAATACATTTATTCTCATCATATAATTAATATTCATGTACTAAGATATTTTAGGGATTAAAAATAAATTACCGATCAAATAAGAACGACTCAATAGTAGAAAACATTTTCCATTAACTAAATTCAAACTCAAACTCATGAGCCAACAGTCTCATAGCCTAATCCACAAAATTATTTTGGGTTTGAAAATTTTTGTTATTCATAGATTGATAAGAACAATTTCTCATTTATCTTTAATTAATTTTTAAAAATTATATAAAAATTTAATGTTTAAGTATTCATGTTAAATCATAAAATACAACGTGATTTTAACCTTAAATATAAATACAAATAAACCTCATAAAATAATAATTTGATCTCAAAACATCAACTACAGGTTTTATAAACCAATTCAATCAGTTTAAACACCTGTGGAATTTTTATAATAGCAAGATTAAGTATTTCTCGTTTTGAATTTTAAATATTCGGCCAATATCTCTATTTTTTTTTTCACGTTCAAGGAAGGAGATTTCGAACTTCATTTCATGTTCAAAAGAAAAAAACAAATATTAAATCTTTCCACCTCAACAAGAAACGGACAAACTCTAGTTATGAACAAATATTGGAAAATAATTATCTCTTTCATTGTATCCGAAATGGCAATACAGAAAATAAACCAACATGTGAACCGACACATCCCTCAAAAAAATGTCACGAGGTAAATATACGAGCAACATACGATAATTCACCCCCCCTTGATGGATCTGGAGCCCCCTATTGCAGATCCGTCTTCCAGTACTTGACTTTTCGAAACCTTGTTGGCGTCCCCTCTCAGTGCATACCTTTTCTCTACACCAATGTTCCCCGACTGGCACGTGTTTTAAGGAGCCACTTCTCTATTGATCACTGGAATACTTTACTTATCCTGTACATCTGATTATAACTTTATCATAGCCTTCAAATGATGAGTCACTCAAACTGAGTTGCCCGTTTAGAAATTTGAAATCACTCCCTCCCCGAAAAAAAGAGACGTTATAACTTTCTTTTTTATTTTTTTAACCATTCAAATAATAACAACAGCAATAATAATAATAATAATTATTGTTTTTTTTTTTATAAAAAAAATAACATAAGCTAATGCTATTGAAGTTCTCTGTCCATTTATTGCATTTGAACTACACACACCACCGATGAGAAAGACACAACCTTTCACTCTCCCGGTCTCCCATTAATCTCTGCAAAATCATTCGTGACTTCTCTCTCTCACTGAAACCCTACACTCTCAGGAGATTTACTTGCTTTTGAAGAAGGGAACAGAAGGGTGCAAGGACTTTTAGCTGATATACATCATCACTCCCTCGTTGCTTTCATGTAAAGTTTTTTTTTTTTTCAAGTTTCAAACTCTGGAGACCCTTTTAGATATAATTGGATTGGGTCAGGAATATTTTTTAAGATAATAAGTGAAAATAATCTCTGGGTTTTGTTTGGTTAATCTAAAGTCTTAATCTTTATAGCATCTTTTGTTATAATTAGATTGAATTAGGAGATTATAGACTATGTGTTGAACATAACCAGTGAAAGTGTTTCGTGGGTTCTATTTATTTAGCTGAAAGTCCTAATCTTTGATACGATGATATGTTTTTGCTGAGAAAATTGCAGCTCATTGAAATTTGAATCTAAGCTAGAACAGTGTACCATTTGCTTGAAATATCTGGGTCTTAGTTCAGAAACATAGGTTTATATAAATGGACTGTTATGGATAATTATAACCAAATATGAATTTTAGTTTTAAGATTTAGTAATTTTATTGCTATATGAATGAGCTTCCTTAATCTTAATTTTATTTCTCACTTGTTTAATGAGTTTTACTTTTTCCTATGATTTGAAGTGTCCATATGAAAGTGTAAATTATTCGTGGAAAGCATTAAGGAATTGATTTTAGTTGGGGATTAAACCATGTTTCAATCTCATCAAATTGCAGGTGTAGCCTTCTATTTTTTTCCACTTATAGATGCTGAAGAGGGATTGATCTTTTTGTATTAAGAAAATGGGAATTGAGAAAGAAGGTTCTAAAAGTGGAGGATACGTGGGTGGTTTTTTTCAGTTGTTTGATTGGACTGCAAAATCTAGGAAAAAGTTGTTTTCAAGCAAGTCAGATTTACCAGGTATAAGTTTCTCTTTCCTTACATCCTACATCTTCATGTATAGATTAGTCTCTTCTATGGTTGGTTATGGATTTGCCAATGACTCGGCTTCATCTGACTCTTTGTAGAACGTTCAAAACAAGGAAAGAGAAGTGATGGGAGCTTGCCAATGACTCGGCTTCATCTGGTGGGCTGTGGACTTAAAGGCCATTTGTTAATCTTTTGTTGTTTATCTTGCTATTCGATTTTTTGAGATGATGATGTATCTAATAGTTGTAATTACATTTGCAGATGGATGATGATGAAAATGGAGCAGGGTCGGGTATTAGAGGGGGCAGTGATTATAGCTGTGCTTCATCGGTAACTGATGATGATGGATATGGAGCTAGGGCCCCTGGGGTAGTAGCCAGGCTCATGGGATTGGACTCCATGCCAACATCTAATTTATCAGAGCCCAATTCTACACCTTCTTTTGACACTCAATCTCTTCGAGATGCTTCTCGTGGCAGTAGAAATTTTGATTACTACCAGGATCATCAAATCGCATACTCAGGAAATCTGCTTGACAAGGAGGATCGCCCTCCTAGAAACTTCGAGGAGTCTAAGTCTCATAAGGTCCTGAGCAGGCCTATTGAAAAGTTTCAAACTGAAATCCTGCCTCCTAAGTCGGCCAAATCGATTCCAATTACCCACCATAAACTTTTATCTCCAATCAAGAGTCCTGGTTTCATTCCGAACAAAACTGCTGCTCACATAATGGAAGCAGCTGCAAAAATTATTGAGCCGGGTCCCCAAGCAGCAGCCAAACCCAAAATGCCTGCTGTTGGGTCTTCTTCAGTACCACTGAAAGTTCGGGATCTTAAAGAAAAACTGGAGGTTGCTCAGAAAATGCCTCTGGCTGGGTCCTCTTCAGCAGCCTTGAGAACTCGAGAACCAAAAGAGAAAGTGGAAGTTTCTCATAAAACTTTGAGACTTGCAGAAACTTCTCGAAGACCAGTTGAGTCAAATGCTGCCAAGCATCTAAAGGGGCAGTCTTTGAACAAAAGCTGGAATGGATCAGATGATACATCTTGCAGGGCTTTTTCTGAGACTGATGAAGGTTCTTCTAGTTCAAAGACTAAGGGAAAGTCTATCTCACTTGCAATCCAAGCAAAGGTCAATGTTCAGAGAAGAGAAGGTTTGAATTCAAGTAGCCGTCAAGGCTTTGTAGGCCAGAAAGAACTGAGAGAGGTTTCATCAAGCCAGTCCTTCAAGTGCCAACCTAATGTCCAAAAGAGTTTGCAAAAAAGATCTCCAGTACAGAATACATCTGGTGTGCTTAGGCAGAATAACCAGAAACAAAATTGCATAATGGATAAAGACAAATTGCCTTCAAAGCCCTTGGTTTCCAAACTGCAGGGTAAAAGAGTTCTGTCTGGGAATCCTCCTGTGAGGCACAAAACTTCTGGTAAGCCTTTTGGCTCCAAAAATGGATCTAGGAAGCTGGACTTGGATTTGAGAGAAGGCGAGAAGGGGAATTCTAACTATAGTATGGCGAATAATCCCAGGAAGAAGCGATCAATTGATGGAAATTTGCATGTTGAGAAAAACCAGGTTGTTGATAACAAGCTGATTGACAGAAATCGGAAGGCTGTTGAACCTACTCCAGTTATTGACAGGCCCTTTAGTTGGGCAGAAGAAAGCAAAAGGAAAGGCATGGATGTTGTCTCGTTTACATTCACAGCCCCCTTGACACGGTCTATGCCTGGTTCAGAAACACCTACTCAGGCTGTACAGAAAAATAGTGGTTCTTGTATGGATAATTGTAGCAAGAGATTGTTGCTTGACACAGATAGTATGAAGCTATCTTCAGTGGGATATAATGTGATTGGAGGGGATGCTTTGAGTTCTCTTTTGGAACAAAAGTTAAGGGAATTGACTAAAGGTGTCGAGTCCTCTAGTTCTATATCCACTTTTAGTTCAGGCGGCGCTGCACCAAGGTTACATGATAACAAGGATCAAAGTTTCTCGTGCATAGATAAATCAGATAGCTGCTATGATTCTCCCTCGGCCTTATTCTTCACTGATCCTGCAGCTCTCAGATTGAAACACACTTTTCAGGTGCACATTTCTGAATTTCCTATAAAAAGAAAGTCCAACATTACCAATTATGTGTGTGTGTAAAAGTTTAATGAAGATATCTTGCTAGGCACAAGAAATTTTGTTTAGTTTTCAGTATATGATAAAAATGGTTTTAGGTGCGTATTTTAAATGCCGCTGCTATGAATCTCAAAATGAGAAAACTCTACAGATATTGCTTTCTTGAAGTAGTGTGTGCCAAGAGCCAGCTAGTTTACCTCAATCCTCCTTGTGTGGCATGTAACGTGTAAGACCGTGATAAGGTGTCGGATGTCTAGCTATCTTTACTAGGGCCAGCCTGGTGTTCATTTCATAGTACTGCTTATGTGATTCGAATTTCACATATTTCTGTTTTCCTTTCTCATGCTATGTATTTCTCTTTTGCTGGCTTCTTATGCTTTCCATTTTCAGTCTGGAGAGGAGCTCAGTTCCAAATTCATGCTTATGGTTTATCATTCTGCATTTATTGCGTGTTTTTTAACTTATAAAAGACCAAAACTGTATTTCAGTAACTCACAGTGCATTATTAGGGGGTCATGTAACCTTCTTATAAAAAGTTAACATAGGAGTCACTCATGCCGTGAAGTTAGCATTTTAGATTTTGTGGAGCCCCCCTCTTCTCGTTATTAATCTGGTTGGTAAACGTAGTTTCAAAGGTTAATATTGCCAACATTAGCACTATTTCATGTGCGGGTAGTTGATGCAACTTTTGCATATCAGGGAGTTGATGAGATGGACTGTAGCAGCAAATCAAATGATTCCAGACAGCTGCTTGATTGTAGACGTCCTAGTCCAGTCTCTGTTCTTGAACATTCTTTTTCAACTGAAAGTAGCAGCTCTTTGGACAGTATGGATAGTTGCAGCACAGAAGGTAAGGGCAGTGCATTTCTCAATCTTTAATTACATGTACTTTTATTTTTTAGTCGTTCAGAATTTCATAAGGGTACCAGTTGATGCCAACAAGGCTAAAATGATTGCAATATAATTTCAGGGAACAAGCATTGTTCATCCATTCAAACCCAGGAAGTTCTTAGTTTGAGCTCTACAAAGAGGGTTCATTTTGTTGATGCTGACATGGAGTTATCAGATTCTGCTTCTTCAACATCAACTGGAACAGTGGCTAGAAAACATTCAATCATGTTAGCTGTGACAGGCCTTGTGAGATCAAAAAAGTGGGAAGTACAATATGTGGAGAAGATACTATGCAATATCGAATCGATGTTTCAGGACTTGGCATTAGGTCGGGCTTCCGAGATCATAAACCCTCATCTCTTCCATCAGCTGGAAAGGAAAAAAATTATGCTTGAAAGTGATGATGTTGATGCTAGGCTAGAGCGGAAAGTATTATTTGATTGTGCAAGCGAATGCTTGGATTTGAGATGCAGACGATATGTTGGTGGTGGATACAAAGCATGGGTGAAAGGGACAACAATGGTGAGAAGAAAGGAATGGCTAGCTGAAGATATGTACAAGGAGATCTCTGAATGGAGCAGGATGGGGGATTGTATGGTGGATGAACTTGTAGACAAGGACATGAGCAGTCAGTATGGAAGGTGGCTGGACTTTGAAGTAGATGCATATGCACTTGGAGTGGAGTTTGAAAGCCAAATATTTAATTCATTGGTTAATGAAGTTGTTGCTGATATCTTGCGGTTTTGATGCCAATAGCAGGGAGATAATATTCAGTGCAGAGAGATTGGGGAAATTGTATGGTGGCTGTGCTTGTGGAGAACAAACACCTAGTGGTTGTGCTTCGTTAGAATTGTACAAGGGAGATCCCCAAGTGTGTTTTTCTTGGGATGTTCATAAGATTCTTAATTATTTGCTTCATTTATTGGCTTGTGAATCGATGAGAGTGTTCATAACTTGTAGATCGAGGATTGGAGGAGCCAGCTTATGAATGTTCAGACTATAATACATAAAATGTGAACTCTGGTTCAACTGAGACCATCACTTGAGCTCCATTTTATAAAACCAATTCTCTTATTCCACTGATCAGTCTATGAAGTTTTTCTGCTACAAAACAAGTGCATGAACTTTCTAAAGTCTTCTAATTAAGCATCTAGTTTTGTATTTTATCAATGAAATGCGTATCTCAGGAAACGCTCGTTCTGTGGAGGTATAAAGCGGGTATTTGCTAATCCTTGAGAAAACTCAAGAGATGTTGAAGCATTTATGGATAAGAAAAAACAAACCAGCTAACATGGCTTCATTGCAAACCAAATAATTCTTCATCTTTGCCTCAAAAGATTTGTTATGGACTTATACATGTAAGAGATAAAAATCCAATCACATTAATTATCATTAAATTAATTATAATGAAAAGTAAAGCATCCAAATGACATTAAAAAGTGTGAAACCATGTGGCCATCTGTGCCCTTCCTTTGCAACTTGCAGCCAGCATGGCATGTCATAAAACATTCCCCATGCCAATCTTCATGACACAGATGACCCAAATTCTCAGGGGACTGCCTCGCCATGGCCGTGATGTTAGTAACCAGCGTTTTGTACCTTGCAAACTCATAGATTATTAACCCACGCACTCTCAGGCTCCCTCAAATCAAGCACAAGCAAATATACAAGTTTCCTTCTCGAACCTATGTAATACTCGATTGTTTAGAGATCATGCACAATCATTTTTCTTATCAAATACTTTGAGAGCGAAGGTTAAAAACCCTTAGAACGTTTAATGCGTTGCTCCTTCTGATAACTGAAAATGATATGCAATAAATGGTAGGATTTAAATCTTCAATGCCTATAGAGCAGGATGGAAAGGACAGTCGATTATTATCCCAGACCAATGCCTTCCATTTGGTGGGATTCTAGTCGGACAGTGAACACACTCTAAAGTCTTTACTGTTGTGTTGGTGTTCACACCTGTTGTCTAATAAAGGAATAATGTTTTTTTTAAACAAGTTCGAGAAAGTAAAGCTTAAAAACAATCAACTTCAAGCTTTCTTTCGCATTTCATCTTATCTATCTACAAGGGTCACGGTTTAACTGCTACAAGATTGTGTAAGACATTTGAATTTTTACACTATTTATCAGTTGGACAACATGAACTACCACAAGTGTCGGTCTAGTGGTTGCTTGACAAAGCATGATGTGATAAAAGGTAAGTGGCGTAGAAAAGCTCATTCCAGGAGTCTGGAACACCGGGAAGACACCAATGGCTGCAATCTTGGATAATCCCAGGAATTCTTTGATGGACATTAGGTTTCCGGTAAACCGAAGGATGCCCATCTTTTCTGTACCCTGTCATTCTGGTAATGTTGAGGTAAAAAACTGGCGTCTTCATCTCTGATATAACAGATTCGAGAATCTTCATCATCAATGGATATGGTTTAAGTAGAGTGTCGTTTGTTACAGGCTGCCTCTCTTCATGACAATGCCCACCTGAATCCCATTTCCCTTTCCTGCCATGCCACAAAAAGAAAATTCGATAAGCCTGATATGGAAAAATCAGAATTAGCAGTGTTACCATGTAAGATCACTTGATCAACTAATGTACAAGATTTGTGAAACCAAGGGTGGTAGCAGGAATAATTTGCAGTTGTATTTTCTTGTTTACCTGAAGTGAGAAGCTGAGTATCCACCGAAGAAGACCCTGGTATGGCTTCTGTTGATGTTAGAATCAACCCATTTTGCCCATGTCCATAAAGCTTTCTTATAAGCTTCATTTACTTCTAGCCTGTTATAGACTTTCCTGCCTTCTTGGAAGTAATTTTTGCTGGAATAAAAAATGACAAGATATTAGCATATTAATTTTCAATGGTAAAGGTAATAAAATGTTGATTATTATGATGAATATAGAGGGTTTAGGGTTAGGAATTTGCTTATAAATCATGCGAAATCTTGAAATTAATGGAGAGCTTACCCTCTGTATGTTTTCTGGTGCGTCCACCAGTGACCGGTGTTGAAGATGATTATATCAGCATCATGGTAATTGAAAGAAGGGGTTTGGATCATGTCAAGCCTGAGTCTTTCTCTTCGATTTCCACGCCTGTCTGAGCTTCGCCATTCTTGAACAAGGAATGGCGATTTTACAAAGTCTATTGAGCAATTATGATCCTGCATCATAGGAAGAGCACAGTCAGATGTTTAACTCTGCAACTTCAAAACTTCTTTCGACTTTCTACAGCATTTTATAGAAGTCGAAAAACACAGTAGGAGGGATTTGTGGTTGGATGATTGTAAGCCAGAGTAAAGAGTAGTGGTGAGGATAAGCCCATGGTTTTGCAGGTGCAATATTGCAGGCTTTGCATCTTAAATTAACCCACCAGAACATGCAGATTTGGACACGGTTCCAATGAAGTGTGCTGACATTTCCAGTTATAATAAACACTTAGAGATAGATTTGCTTACTAGTAGATCCTGTAATGACCTGATTACCGTGTGCTAATGATAAACCCCATTATTCAGATGTGTTACCTTAATCACTAACAAAAGAGATTGTGCATAGAGGAGGTCTCTGGCAATCAGAAATGGATGAATTAATTACAGGAGCCATTGTGAGCAATGCATGGAGAACCTAACAGGACTGAAGGGACATGAATGATAGTAGTACAACCAACAGCAATTAACTGATAGAATTAACAAAACTAGATTTTCTTTAACTCACTACGAAGTTGAAAGAGTAGAAGCCTCTAGCCCTGAACTCTCGCCGACCCTCAATTTCAAAGATTCTGCTCTTATTCTCCACTGATTCTCTCAATGCACATACCAAAGATTGCCACATATTCCTATTCAACGAGTCCCCCACAAACACCATTCTCTTCCCTCTCAACATTCGCAACATCTGTCTCCCATCAAACCTGCACAATCCAACAAACCCACAATAATAACAGAGAAAGAATCCTCACATACAGAAAAGCACAACTCATGTGAAAATTAAAAGAAACCAAGTGAATCTGTCTTTAGACCTTGGAATTTGGCATCCATGAGGTTTCCATCGATATCGAAGATAGTCCAAGTCAGGCCTTCCGTTATTGAAACAGTTGAAGGCATCATCTAAAAAAGGGCAAGACCCAGGTTGGTAAATAGGATCAGAATCATCAAGAACCCAATTCCCATTAAATATATCGCAAGAACTAAGGCCTGCAATAACATCATCAATTTCTTCTTCTTTTCTTGGATTCATGCGAGTTCTTTCTATTGCAGTAACAGAAGAGAGTGTGCAGTTATCGGTTGAGTCAGAGACTAAACATGTTCTTGAAGATGTGATTGAAGAGAATGGAGAAATATAGTTTGCTGCAAAAAGAATGCTAGAAGCAAGAGAAGATGCAGTTAAAAAAGACGGCAATTGGTTGGTTAGTGATGTAGAGGAGAAGAAGAATAACGAAAGAAGGAGAAGGGCAATGGCTAAACGGTGGGTTCTTGATCTTGGTAAAGGGAAAGATAGGGTTCTTGAGATGTTAATGGAAGTGGTGAAAAGGTTCTTGAAAGGTGCCATGGAAGTGTTAACGAGAAAGAGTTGAAGGGAGGGAGTCCCCGTCCGGTTTGTTTATATCATGGTTGATTTTAGTTGTTTCTGTGCATTTTTACCGATTGTGTGTAACAGAAAAAAGATTTGGCGGGAAGGGTAGTTTGTTCTTTTTCTAGGGGGCTCGTTGGGGTTGCTCTTTATATCCAATTTTATGCTTTTTATGATTATATGAAAAGCTCATTCAAATAAAATTAATTTAAAAAGAAACTAAAATACAACTATAAACAACTGCATTGTGGATTGTGCTCTATGATGTAATTGATAGTTATTAAACTTACTCTTTTTTTTTTTTAATTTTTTCCCTACAGTATTTTATTTATTATGGTTTTATACAACTAAATACATTTTTTATTATTATTCAAAGAGCACAAAAAACTTCAATTTGATCCCTAAAATTCTTATTTTTCCTGCTATTATTTTAAATTGTTGTGTTTTAAATCTAAATTTTATTTTTTTACATTTCAATGGAGAAAAAAAAAACACTAGAAAAAAAAGATAAAAGGCATTTAGTTGGCTACACTATAGCCACCAAAAACTATAGCCACCAAAAAGTTTTATATTAATGAGAGGAGTTTTATAATAGTGGTTTTATTCTTTAAATATGTCAAAAAATATAAATTAGTACCCTTAACTTGTATTTTGAATGGATTTAATTTATGGTTTTTGAGCTCATTAAATAATATTTTGATGATTTAAGGTTGGAAATTGCTTTATAAAACTTTTTAGGCTAATTTGAGGTGTTTTTAATTTCAAACAAGTTAAATTTAAGTTTTCTAAGATGCAAAAACTTAGGTCTTGACTTTTCAGCTATTACAGATAAATTAGAAGATTACATATTATTTATTCAAGTAAATAACACGTGTCATTTATCCATTTAAAAAAAACTAGGCATACATGCGCTTGGGTTTCTTAGATGTGAATGAGCCTATTCTGACCAAACACACGATATTTTAGGTTATTTTTGTTAAATAGTTGTTAACTTTGTTTTCCTTTATTTTATTAAAAAAATCAGAGTAACTTATCTTTAAATAAAATTATTAAAATAATAATTAAATAATTATCTAATTTTGCCATAGTTTTTAATAAAATTAGAGTTTATTATTGTAATATCAACAATTACTTTATGAATAATTATATATTAATCTAATATGTAAATTTATTTTTTAAAAAAATCTGGTTATTGATTTTCAAAGAGAATAAAATATATATTTTATGATATTAAGGTACATTTTTATCCTCTTTTATACAAATCATTAAAGTTTGTATGAATATGTTTTTCAATTCTCATTATTTTTTATTTAATAAACCAAAAAACATGTTTTTATTAAAAAAAACTACTTGAACATGAAATTTTTTCCACTAAAAAGTACATATGTTATTAATTAACGTTAAAGTGTTTGAAACACTTTAATTAGTATAATATTGTTGGAAAATGTAGTAGCGATTGTTTTTCAAAATATTTTTTGCTCGAAAATAAATCAAAATATATATTTTTTATTTAAAAAAAATTATTTTTAACATCAACATATCAAAATGGTATATATATATATATATATATATAAAATAAAAATATAAAAAAATTATTTTTTAAAAAAATACTTTTAAATCCAAAAAATAAAGCACTAAATCATAGCTATCATCAGCAATCATGCTCGCTCCGTGAAAAAAATCTCCAAGAATCACCCACCGTAAGTGGGAAATCACCCGTCATTGGATTGTTGAATAATGATGATTTTCTAGGGATTTGACCCTCTCAAGTTCGGAGTAACATGATACCGTCATTGGAAGTGAATTTGAACAATTTATTTTAGAATCAACGGTTTACTTTTCTTTATAAGGAAAAATAACTAACAATTTTCAGGGAAAAAAAAATCTAACCACTAATTTAGATGATGTTTTGCTTCTGTTTCTACTTTCATGTTTTAGTTTAAAAAAATATTTTTAAATATTTTTAAATATGTTAATATTAAAAATTTTAAAAATACATAAAAAATTATTTTAATATATTTTTAAATAAAAAACTAATATGATTGAAAAACATCACCACTAAAAATCCAAACACATTAAGATAATGTTTGTTTTTGTGGTAAAACATGCTCTTTCAAAAAAAAATTATTTTTTTCCCTTTAAGTTATTATTTTTAATATTTGTTTATTCTTTTTATTGTTAATATCAAAAATAAATTTTAAAAAATAAAAAAGATATTATTTTAATATATTTTTAAGTAAAAACAAATTAAAAAATAGCCACTACCACAATTAAAAAAAAAACTATCTTAATTAATTAAAATCATAAAGGTCGGGGTATTTCTAATATGATTTAGAATCTCAAATTTTGAGGAGCAACATGGGAGATTTTTATCTTTCTAGGCATTGGTTATCTCAATTGTCAATGCATACAGAAGAGTCAATTCTGCGGGTATTATCACGGAGCTGAATGTGAAGTAGCAAAATCTATTTGTAACTACTTATCATTACTCTCTTACTTATTTATATATATATCAGGACAGATAAACTTATTATTTTCTTTCAAAGTGCCAAAAGGTGGGCGTTAACTTCAACATCTCTTTATTACATAAAGCTAGCGAAAACAACGATCCTGTCTCCTGGATCTCTTAGACCATCTCAACTGAAAGCAATAAATCTCCAATCACAGATAGCAGACGCCACCGTCACAGATATCAAAGCAATAAAGCATGCCCGCCGAACATGAAGCCAACTCCGAGCAGAATCTGGTTTGCAGTCTTGAATGCATTGTTTTCTTCAAATTGAAGGTGCTCGGACACATCAAAATTACCTTGGGGTGACACCAATATCAGATTATGACTTTGTGGAGGAAATCAGAGAAAGATAGCAACTTCATAAACTAGTAAAATACCTCTCTCGGGACCGTAGCCACATCCGGCCTTGATTGTGTCTCTGATATCCTCTATGGTGGCTTTATTATAGAAAACAAAATGTTTCATGATGTTTTCAATGCAGCTGAGCACCAAATGTGTCTCTACAAGGCATGGTCCACCGCAGTAGGAATCAGCGTATTCAGGAGGCACGTTAAGCTTACCTGTCTGGGTCAATCTATAGGCTACTTCGCAGCTGCTGTATAACTGAGACTTGGAAGAAATCAAAAGGCCAAAGCAATTCGTAAGATAGTGTTTTTTTTTTGTGCTAACGGGAAAACAAAGGCCACACTAGAGGCAGCTCCCAGAAACGAAGCACTTAACGCGTCAGTAGAGGAAAGTAAAGAAAACTATAAACTTAATAGGCAATATCAACATGCAAGTCAGGAACAGGCGCATAAAAGCAACACTGGGTAAAGGAACCATGATAATTGATCGACAATTTTCAATTGGCTCAACTGCATGCATCCTACCATGAGTGGATAAAACCAAGATTCAACTTACATATTTATCGCTGAAACAAAGCAACGCTTTGGCAACAATTTCAGCCGGATCAGCATCTACGATGCCTGTGCCTGTGCCTGTTTGAGGAACACCACCAATAGTGCCAGTGCCTGTGCCTGTTTGAGGGACGCCACCAATAGTACCAGTGCCTGTTTGAGGCACACCACCTATAATTCCTGTGCCTGTTTGAGGCACATCTTCACCTTCATCTGCCTTCCCTGTGAAGGATCAGCAAATTAAAGTTAATGCTCCTGAATTAAAATCACTAATTTCTCAGGACTATCTGTTTGTTATCTGTCACATACCTAGGTTGCAGCAGAATATAGAGACCCCAACAAGAACTGCAGATAAAACCCAGAGTCTAAATGTGATTGCATATTGTGCCATTATTGAAGATGGTAGACAACACAGCTTATAGAAGAAAAGGGGACGGGATGGGGCTAATTATATATATACCAAAGCAGTGCCATCAACCTAGAACATGTCGTGGTTAGTTGTTTGCTGTTGGTGCAATTCAATTCCTACTTTGACTAATGTAGCCTAATATACTATGACACACTCCCAGTTAATGTTTTTTTCTTTCTAAATTGAGATTATATGATTCGTGTAACTTTTCATCTTTTGGGAATGGCCCACAAACCGAATGATCTAAAATATTAATCTTTAAGAATTCATGCAAGAAACTTGGGGAGCTGGAGAATCTTCATGACAATTAGTAATGATATATAGAAATGGTAGTGATAATAATAGTAGGTTGGTGATTTTTTTTGGAATAAAGTGTCAGCATAGTGGTTTGGCCTCTATTGTGGGCATAAATCTGGCTGAACGGATCAGAGGACTAAAGGAGAAGAGAGCAGTTGGAGTGCAAGTCACCTAACTTTAACTCGCCTAGAGTTTCTCTGAGCAACAAAATTCAAACCTAAAAATACTTTCTGGTTAAATACTTCTACGATAAGTCAAGTTTACTTCTCAACTTCACTAACGAGGAGATTCAGCATAGTTACTTCATGTCTTCATCGCCTGTTGGCTCGAGTAATGCATAGCCTGAGCCTGAGCATGAGCATACTATTAATTTAGGATAATTGGCTTGTTAAAGCAAGGTCTTCGAGAATTCAGATAATCCCATTGAATCACTCGGAACCCTGGCTTAAACGTTTCAGCTTTTCTTCTAGGTAACGAATTGTTAAATTAATGTTCAAAACGCACGCGAACCAAGTTATGCCTGTGCAAACTTCGAGAATGTGCGTGCCGGCCAAAAGAGAAAATACATACATACATACATCATGGAAAAAGTAGCGGTACATTTTTATTTTCTCCTTGGGATCTTAAAGGTAAAACTCGTAAATATACATTAAAGTATCATAGTTATTAAACTTGCAATAGCACAACAACCACATCGACTAGAAAATATCTAAAGCCTAATTCAAATTAAGTTTTATTTCTAGTTGTTTTAACTTGATTAAATTTTAATAGCTTCACAAATAAATTTACAACTCAATTGATTCAACCAAACCTGAGTAGGGTAAACTTCAAAAAATTATTTTAAAAAGTTTTGTTTAAAATAATGTTATTTCAATCTTTCGTTTAATTTTTATTCAAAACAATATTATTTTAATATTAATCAAGGATAATTTAATGACTTTTATATTGATTTGTCGATCCAACGACTTAGGCTTGGGTTAGGTCAAACCTCTAGTTGATTAATATGACAAGAGCAAAAGTTGTTAGAAATTAGAAGTATATTTGTTTTGTGAAAATATTTTTCTTAGGAAAACATGAAGCTACTTTTTTATTTTTATTTTTTTTTGTTTAGATTATAACTTTCAATTTAATTAAAATTTTACTAGCTAAAATGTTTTACTTGTATTTAAACAACCCTATAAGCTATTTTTCAATGAAGAAGTTAAACAATAAATAACTTTCAAAATATAATAGATTTTTCTATATAATTTTCTTTATAATTAAAGGTTATAATCTTAGACTTGAAAATTTTAGTTTCTATCTCCATAATTTAGAACTATAATTATTAGAACTCGAGAAACTCTAATACTATAAGCTTCGTAATATAGATGATAACATTAATTATAGTTGTAGATCTTGTGATACTAATAATATCAATGAGAATTAACCATCTAGTAGGTGGTCCAGTGGTAAGAGTTTGGGATCAAAGGATTTGTTCTCCTATAGTTTCAGGTTCGAGCCCTATAATTGCTAATATGATGGTCACTGAAGGCTTACATGGTCATTAACTTCAGGGCCCATTGGGATTAGTCAAGGTGCACGCAAGCTGGCCCGGATATCCACGTTAATAAAAAAAAAATCAACGAGAATTGTGGTAGTCATGAGATGGTAATTGTAGCAATAGCGATATAAGATGGTAATTGTAGTAATAGTTATAATAATAATAATAAAATGTAGGTTGCTTTAATAACAAGACGATGAAGGTGGTTGAATGTTGTTGTAATGGCAGGGTGTGGGAGTTATGAAGAAATCATAATAAAATAATAGTTATATTGATAATAAGATTATGATCATTAATGGTGGTGATTTTGATGGTTATAGAAGGTTATAATAAAATAGTTATAATAATAATAATAATATGGATATCCGTAAACATCTTGAGTTAATAATGCCAAGAAAAAAAATATTTTTCTCAGGTTAGAATATTTTCATCTAAATTAACATTATTCAAGGGTTTATTGAAAAAGAAATTTATTGATTTATTTTTTAATATTTATTTCGCACTGAAAAATTGAGAATAACATTTTTATTTCTCTGAAAAATATAAAACAGACAGATTCTAGATTTCTCTCAAAGTAACCAGGCAAAAAAAAACATAGCAGTGTATCCTGAGTAGATGTCGAGGCAGACGTTGAATGAGGCACCGCTTCACTTAGCAGCAAAGAGATTCCCCACAACATATGGTAAGCTTGATGACCAGCTATGCCGTTCCGCTCCATGCATGCACAACACTATTTTTCCAAGGAAAAAGAGAAAACGGAATGCAAGAAAGTTGAGCGGTACAAATTGCCAAGCCCACAAGTTATTTCTACAGAAGATAGAAATCCACCAACTCAACATGCGTATGACACCGGAATCAACGTGATTTTTCTGCCAGAAAATATGAAACAATCTGATGGGAGCAGAATGGAGATCTTCTATACAATTCTTCAATATACATGATTCCAAATGCCACAAGCAAAAACCAGCAGGCTGCTTTATGGCTGGCTCTTAACTTAAGAATGAATATTCAAACAAATCAGCCCTAGCTTATGAACCAAGAGCAGCAGAATCCTATACTGCAGGAATGGATTTTAGAGAAATTCCTCTCTCAGAACATATTTTTGCTATATTTTGAAGCTCTTCAAAATCGCCTTGCTTAAACAGATTTTCTGAAATCAAATTGCATGTGAAGGAATCAGGAACACAGCCATTCACTTCCATTGAAAAAAACATCTTCTTAGCTTCATCACATCTCCCTAATTCAAACAATGCCTTAACAAGAGCACCATAAGTATAGTTGTCGGGAATCAAACCCAAGGTAGACATGGAAACAAACATCTTCTCTGCTTTCTCAACTTTTCCCATCCTACAAAAACTTTGAATGAGAGCATTGAAGGAGAAAATATCAGGGCTTATTCCATCCTTTCGCATGTCTTTTAAGAGTTTCATTGATCTACCAACATCTCCTATAAGACACAGAGAACGAATCAATATATTGTACGTGACAGCATTAGGAGAGATACCCCATTCCACCATTTCACTGAAACAACCTAAAGCATCATCAAACTGTTGTGCTCGACAAAGACAGTCAATTATTGAACTAAAAGTGAAAATATCTGGCTTCAATCCAAGTTCTAAAAGCATCTGCAACAGTTCACGTGCTTTATGCACCTCTCCATCTTTGCAGTGGCCACTAATAAGGGTATTGAAAGTAACAAGGTTGGGAGAAACACCTCTATCTTGCATCACTTTGAAAACCATTACTGCCTTGTTCATCACATTGGCTTTGCAGAAGCAATCAATTAGCATGTTATATGAAAAGACATCAGACACAAGTCTGTCCTTGACCATTTGATTCAAATACCGATCTCCCTCCATACCTCTTCCTGCTTTATACAAAGTTTCAATTAATGCAAGATAAAAGCTAAACCCCAACTTCGCACCCCGCGCAATAAATTTATCCAATATCCCACATGTCTCATTGACATCCAAACCCTTTAACAAACAAGTCATTGTGATGTTAAATGTCGAACTGTCAGGCAAATAACCTCTCTCCCCAAGTTTCCTCAATAATGCACCTGCCTCTCTTGGCATACACTTCTCTGACAGGCAACAGAGTAAAGTATCACAAGCCAATCTCCCCAAAACAGGCTCCTTTTCAATAAAATCTATCACCAGTTCAAACGCCTCACGTGGAGCCACACAACGAAACACCCCATGAACCAATGATCTGATAGTGGCTTCATTAGGATTGACATTCCGAAGCTTCATTGTTTCAAAAACCCTGAATGCTTCATCAACCCTCTTTGCATTGCAAAACCCATATATTAAGTTAGTGTATGTATAAACATTAGCTGAATATCCAAAACCTTCCATCTGCTTAACCAACCGAAGTGCCTCATCCACCACACCAATTTTACAAACTCCATGAATAAGCATGTTATAAGTAAACCTGTCAGGTTTACAATTATCCGCTGACATCTGTTGAAACTTCAAATAGGCAAGGTCAAGAGAGTTTGATTTCACCAATGCATCAATAACAGCATTATACAACCTTGTACTAGGAGTAATACCCAAAAAAGATATTTGTCCAAATATTTCCTCACAATACTTTGCCAATCCTAACCTTCCCCAACTACCAATCAAAACGCAAAGCAAATCTTCGTCAACTCGAAAACCTGAGTTTCTAATATCTTTAAGCAAATCAACAGACAATACAACAGGACCTTTTCGATAAAACGCATTAGCTAAAACACCCTTAACAGCCTGATTCCTAATAAATAACGGGTCAACATTCGAAACCCAGATATAAAATCTCAACGGGTATATTGGGTTTTCTTGATTTTGCAAAACACTAACTACAAACTGAGGATTCAAATTAATCCTCTTCGCCTTAAACTCGTGGTTTAGCAGTAAAAACCAGTCATTTCTTGACAGAATTCTAGAAATATAATGACGATCAACTGACCTGGTATCTCTGTTATGTGAAACATGACCTTTTGGGACTGATAATAAGTTGGGTTTTGTAAGTTGAGAGTTTAGTGAAGAAACAGTATTATTACCTGTTAAAGAAGCTTCAGTGTGGTTGGTTTGCCTTTGAAATCGATCAGTTTTGGACTTTGAGGGGTGCTTCTGTGTGGTGAGTTTTGGCTGATTGGATGATTTTTGAGATTTAGAGAGGTTATTGAGTGCAGGTGATGATGCCCTAGAAGCTAAAGAAAGCCCTCTCATGTCCTTTCTGCTGATGATGGAACAAAATGGAGTTTTGCTTATACGAATTTCATTGCCAGGGTCAAAGTGACTCGTCGTTTCATCTTTCGTTTATGCATAACGACGACTAGACGGTTTTCATAAACGACTGGGAGTTCTCTCTAATAAATGCGTGACATGTCGGCAACAAGCCTATCATTAGATTTGGTGCGAGTCCATTTTATTTTTGAGGTTTTGATTGCATTAATGTCCGTTTTGATATTTCAGAAAACATTACCCAAACTAAAAGGATAGAATATTTCCAATTTCTAAACTTTTGAAAGTTGATCAGATGCAATCATACTAAATACTTGATAAGAAAGCAGAATTATCATGTAATCATTTAAATTTTAAAACATAATAGATATGTATATAATTATTATAATTTTAAACGGTTTAGCTGGTTGAGAAAATAAATAAATAATATAGATTATTCTAAAAATTATTAGAAATAGTTCTGTATTGAATGTACTCTTTACTTATTCGGGTAGTTGTCATGCACTAAAGTAGTGTTTAGTATTAATGTTTTTTTTAAAAAAAAATTATATTTGACATCAACATATCAAAATATAAAAAAAATTAAACCTAGGATAAAAAAAAAATTTAAAAGCTTCGTTTAACTGTAAAAACAAACATTATCTAAAATTACTTTTAAAAGTGTTTTCGCTTGAAAATCTATTAAAATAATATTTTTTTATTTTTTTAAAAATTTATACTTAACATCAAAAACAATCTAAAAATATTAATTTCAAATGAATAAATTTTAAAATACAAAAACAAACATTAAATAATGTTTGGTATTGTGATGACAATTATCTTTTAAAGTGATTTTCGTTTAAAATTATATTAAAATAATATTTATTTTGTTTTTTTAAATTTATTTTTTATATCAGCACATCAAAACAATTCAAAAATATAAAAAAAATTAAATCTAAACCAGAAAAAAAATTCAAAAATCTTCAAAAGCGCTATTTGACCGCAAAAACAAACATTATCTAAAATTACTTTTAAAAATGTTTTTCATCCGAAAAATTATTAAAATATTTTTTATTTTTAAAAATTATTTTTAATATATATATATTAAAATAATCTAAAAATACCACACAAAAAAATTAATTCAAGTGAACAACTTCCAAAACACAAAAACAAAAATGTTAAAAAAAAACACAAATTCATCAAGGCACCTTATTATACATTCTTGCAACCGCGAACATGGTTAGAAGGCGGAAGGGTGACGACGCCGAGTCAGAGAATTCTCATCCTAGTGATTATTTATTAATCTTTTCAAATTATAAAACACGCGAGGACAGCAAATATTTAATTTCTCTCTCATAACTAAACTCCTTTATTAAAAATAGTCGAGATCATCAACATTCAAAGGCCGATTGCAATGTGTACAATCTTCATGGATATAGATATGACTGGTAAACACATTAAATCTCTTCCTCCGAGCATTCAATCAATCCAAGTCTGCCTGCAATAACAACAAGACAAGATCACAGAAAGCCAGTGAATTATGTTAAAAGCATCCAAAGTTAACCTGATAAGAACATATTACGCGATCCATGCCAAGACTCACGTTGCTACCAGATGTACAAGCTGGTCTCCTAGGCGGGAGTGTATGGTGAGGTGTTCTCTGCAGTTTGTCAAGGAGAGCACAATCATCTAAGCATAATTCTCTGTTTAAAACAAGTTTTAATGGATTTTGCGCTCCAAGATAATCATTCCACTTTTTTTGGTGTTCGAGGAAGGAGAAGGGGCTAATATTATCTCTGGCTCGTTACAGGGGGGAAAAGAAACGAAAAAAAAAAACAGAAGGGTGTAAATTATGACTACCTGTAGTTTTGGTCGCAAAGTTTCTATTGCCACTGTTGACGTTTGATTCACTCCAGCTGCTTGCTGTCGGAGGAAGGGAAAAAAACACGAAGACAAGGAGGTGAGATGTATAGAGTTTCAGGCACAGACAGATCAATAAAAAAATCAATAAGTATTATTATTTTTTTATATTTTGCGATTAAAATTCTCTCCTCTTCTCTGCACCCAGTAAATGAGGTAATTAATACTAAAATCATGATTATCTGTAAAATATATTATAGCTGAGGCAGGATCAAGATTTCAGTTCTAAACAAGAGAGTTATATAGCTTTGCTTTTGCTTGTAATTTACTTTCAACTTCTGGAAACACCTGAACTCTTTGAAGAGCGTTATATAACAGGCTATTGAAGGCAAAATATGGGGACCGTTGATTGTAATTAAAGCAACTGTCGAACAGAAAATAGTACTGACGGGACAAGACATGAAAATTTGTGGTTTTTTCTTTGGTAATGAAAAGAGTACCTTGCATAATGCCCAGTCTGCTGAATCAAAGAAAGCACGCTCATGGTCCTGCAGGCATTTTTAAAGGGTCATTCTCGTTTATCATGTTTATATATATATATATATATATATATATATATATATATATATATAGAGAGAGAGAGAGA
>Ga0307509_10003977_pt1 | contig 21792 bp, 20 predicted proteins | sample 10_EM_MG_FD_202245 | JGI IMG/M metagenome (GOLD analysis project Ga0307509, IMG submission 202245) | Populus trichocarpa ectomycorrhiza microbial communities from riparian zone in the Pacific Northwest, United States - 10_EM | ecosystem: Host-associated > Plants > Roots > Unclassified | place... | reverse complement strand
TCAGGGGTTCATATATTTCTTTTGTTCACCTTATGGTTTCCGCAGATGTCACTAAGGGTTCTCCTCTCCTTCCTGCTTGTTTCTTTCCTTTCTACTTCCTTCGTATGTACGAGTATGTTCGTAGGATTTGGTTGGGCGATAGGCGAGATGTGCGGTTGGTCTCATACCAGAGGGACTAGGGGGTTTGGATGTTTCTTGGGGTGAGGAGGGCAGGGTTTTTGTCGGCCATATCGTTAAAGATGCATGCTGTCTTTGTACCTTAATAAAACAAACGCACTTGATTTAAAAAAAAAAAAAAAAAAAACAGTCACAGTAGTTAGCACGCTTCCGCTCCCCTCTTCCCCCCTCCCTACATTTCTCAACAGCACGGCGTTCTGCGAAAGATCTCCTCTCCCACACTTTTCGTCCTTATTGATGGGCCTCGCGTCCCCACCCTCACCTCCAGACATGGCCTCGCATCAGGGCGCCCCCTTGAGGATCGGTACTCCGGCCCCTCTTTGTCTCCTCCCAACCACTGGAAACCTCGACCACCTGGTCTCGCTTTTCCACCAGACTGCTGCTGACCTTGGGCTTCCCGCTGCGGGTTTCCCGCCCATCGCTCCTGCGAATATTTCCACCCTCTCCATCGGGGAACAAATGCTCCTCCCTCTACACAATACCTCCCTTCAATCGAGCGTCCACATAGCCACGGCCCTTGAGAGTCTCTCAACTGAAATCCACGACTTATCCTCTCAGGTTGCCAACCTGGACTTCTCCCCGCAACCCTCAAATCTCGCCCCACTCCAGGCATCTCTCCGTGATATTGCCTCCCGCCTTTCTTCAACGGCTCAGACCTCCTTCCCTCCCCAACGCCCTAGCGCCCCACAACAGGCCACACACCTCCCTACTGGGTCTCGTTCCACCCCCGCCAGCAGCACCAACCCCTCTCGCCAAGGGGAAGGGAAGGAAAGAGCTCCTCCGGCTCCACCCCGCCGCCAGCCAATACGGTCTGGCCCTCCCTCTCAGCTGACCCGGATGTCCCGAGATACGACATGTCAACTTCTCCTCCCACACTACACGGCAACCCTGAGGGGTTTGCCAAGAAATACCCCCACACCGGGGAGGCAGAGGAGTTCGCCAAGGGGAAATACCCCCCTGGCCCTTCTTGGACCCCCGGCCATCTGAACCCCGGCTGGCGTCCCCCCCCACCACCATGACCTCCAAGGCCACCCCCACCTATGCCCAAGCTGCCGCACCCCCTGCTAAAGGAAAGAATGGTCATCAGGCAAAAGGTCCTGCCTCGGCTTCCTCTGTTGCGGTTGTGTCCGTTCAGGTTTTTGTGAAATCTCCCCCTCCCCTTCCCCAAGCTGTCCGCAGATTCTTTGCCTCCAGAACCACCTTTGAACCCCACCCAGAAGCGCTTAAAATAGCAGCCCATTTCCCAGACATCGCTGCCTCTGTCCTCAGAGAAGCTAACTGCTCCCTCCCTCTTTCCTTCACTTGCACGGTCAACGACAAGGGCTCAGTGTCACTGCTCGGTACCAACCTTCACACCCCCGCCTCCGCTTATACCCCGTATTTCACTCCCCTCACCTCAAGGTTGAACAAGGCCTCTCCGATAGGCAACTCTCCTTGGGATATTTTCAAACCCGCCTAAACAAAACGCAAAGGTTGATTCACTCCGTCCCTCTTGCCTTCTTCCCCTCGGACGATGACCAACTTTTGCCCTCTCTTCATGAGTCCATCCGCAATGCCAGGGGAGTCTCCATTCTCTCGGCGCGTAACCTTAACCCAGACACGGAATCTCGTGAGCAGAAGAACGCCACCTCTGTGGTGGTTACAGTGGCCCCGCCGGATGCTTACGCTATCCTCCCCGCCATCAACCTCTTCTCCTGGAACCGGAGAGTCGAACAAATGTTCTCCTCCTCTAAAAGCTCCCAGTGTAAGAAATGCTGGAAGTTCGGCCATATCCCTGTCCGCTGTCCCATCTCATTCCCGTCTGCCCCTTCTGCTCACTCGCCCATACCAAGGCGGAGCATCACTGCCCTAACCCTTCCTGCCCTAAGGGTGGCAATCTCTGACCAGTCCTTGCCTGCTGTCCATCCTCGGTGACATGCTGTCCTAACTGCCAAGAAGAGCACTCTGCGCGCAGCAGGGATTGCCACTCCCGCCCGAAGACCACTCCCGACACTCCAAAGGTGCTATCTCAACAGAGGCAGGACAGCATGGATCTCGCTGACGACCAGGCTAGCCCTTCGACGATCATTCCCTCAACACCAGGTGCCCCTCCCCACACCCCGAGTGCCCCTATACTCCCACGCGATGCTCCTCCACCTAGGCAGAGAGCCCAGCGCACCATCACCGTCACCGATCTCGCCCCAAGAGAGAGTGGTGATGAATCCCTAGATTCCGACTCCTCTGTGGGCTCTGCCCAATCATGGAGAATTTTTTCACTCGCTACACTGACAGCGGGGGTGTCTTCCCGTCGTTTCCAATCGTTCAATATAACTGCCTTGGGAGCTGGGATGTTTTTCTTTCATTTTTTCACAGCTTTGCCATGTTGCCTCACCCTCCTTTGCTTGTAGCCATCCAAGACCCCCCCTCCAGACGATCGGGCCTTCCTACGTTCCCCGGATTCCTGTCCTTCGCCCCACCCTCTCCTGGCCTCCCACAGGTAGCCATCTATGTTTCTCGTACTCTGAACCAACACCTGTCCTGCTCAACCGTCTTTCACGAATCTTCGGACATGATTTCTGTTGATGTTTTCTCTCCGGAGGGCCTTTTTGGATTCCCCCACCACTCCCTCAAGGTAACTTCGGTGAACCTTCTTCGCACTAACAGTCCTCCCTACCGCTCCGTACCGCCTGAGCGAATCTTTTCTTTTCTCTCCTACCCTCACGTGGTTTTGGGTGACTTTAACCTCCACCATCCTCTTGCAGATCCCGGCCCCTCCCTATCCGAAAGGGAGTTTATCATCTCTACACGCTACTTCGATGCCGCTTTTGACGTCCAGTACCACCTTCTCAACACCCCTGGGGTTTACACCCGGTTCCCATTTGACACCACCTCGCGGCCCTCTGTCTTGGATCTGGCTTTCGCGAATACCGCCCTCTCCTCTCTCGTCTCCTCATGGGACACCCCCCTCCCCTCCACTGGCTCGGACCACGATCCATGTGTGGTAACACTAAGACCACCCATGGTTATGCTACCCCCCCCTACTCCAGACTGGGCCCTCCTTGACCTATACGCGGTAGGAAAGGAACTGGATACCTTCACCACACTACCTTGCCCGGTGAGGCCCACGCCCAACTCCCTGAGGAGATGGTTTGACATCTCCTCCACCCGCCTTACCACCCTACTTACCTCCCACGCCCCATGCAAGCGCCCGTGCCCCGGCTCGAAGTCATGGTAGTCCCCCCGCCTGTCGTTCCTTAGAAGGGAGTATCACAGGTTCGCAAGGTTGTCCCGCCTTGATCCCTCCCCCCTCAACTGGAGCAATGTCAAGAGCTCGAGGAGACCTTATTTCAAGGCCATTGCCTCGGCCAAGAAAGCTCACTGGTCGGACTTCCTGTCCACAGCCACTCTACACGCAGTCTGGATGGCCACGAGATTCGCGTTCGGCCACAAAGGTTTCCGGACCTGGCTGGGGCCTGCAACCCGGCCGAGGTAGCGGAAACGCTTCTTGACCACTTCTTTCCCTCCAAACCCCCTCCTCTGCCTCTCTTCCGCCCCATCCGCTATGAGGACTACACACCCCTCACCTCGGAGGAGATATCCAGGGCCCTTTCCAAGTCCTCGAATACCTCCCCCCCTGGCCCCGACCACATCCCGTACTCTGTGTGGAAGTCTGTACACCGCATCAAGCCCTCCCTTCTTCCTTCCCTCCTGGATCCCCTACTAGCACACGGTTTTCACCCTCCCTCCCTCAAAAAGGCACTCGGTATAGTTCTTGACAAGCCGGACAAACCCTCATACCACTCACCCTCCTCTTTTAGGGTCATCGTCATCCTCCGAACGCTCTCAAAGATTCTTGAGAGAGTGGTGGCCTTCCGCCTCTCGGCTCAGGCAACCCTATGCTCCCTCATCCATCCCCTTCAATGCGGCTCCCTCCCTGGAAGGTCCACCGCCGATGCCGCCCTCGTCCTACAAGATAACGTTGAGTCCTTCCACCGCCTCCGATACAAAGTCTCCACTCTCTTCCTGGATGTGAAGGGGGGCTTCGATAACGTGGAGTCCCCCTCACACCTCTCACACCTCCGCAGAAAAGGGGTCAGCCCGTACCTGGTCCAATGGGTCGGCTCTTTCCTAAGGGACCGCACTTGTCGCCTGACGTTCCAAGGGTCCCCTCGCTCCTTCGCCCCCGTCTCGGTCGGGGTCCCCCGAGGATCCCCCATCTCCCCTCTTCTGTTCGTCATATACGTCTCTTCCCTCCACCTGGAAATCCCCAGATCACTTATCATCTCCTACGTCGACGACTTTGCTGTCACTGTAGCCTCGCCCTCCTACTGGACCAACGTTCGCCTCTTTCAGAAGTCCTTCTCAGCGCTCAAAAGGAAGGCTTCGCCGATCAACATGTCCTTTTCTGTTCCAAAAACTAAACTGATCCACTGGAGGACAACAAGGAGCAATGAGCCGCCGTGCTCCCTTCTGGTGCAGCTGGAAGATCAGCTCTTCTATCCACAGTCCCGCCTGAAATGGCTGGGCTTCATCTTCACCCCCGCCTTTGACCCAAGGTCCCACTTCTCCAGGAGGTACACGCTTGCAAATGCCGCCCTGGCCACAGTCTGCTGCCTCTCCCCCCCCGGAATGGGCCTTCCCCTCTACCTTTGTCTCTCACTGGCGCGTTCGCTCCTTGCTCCAATCCTCCTGTATGGATCCGCTGTCTGGAACCCTCCCCCGTCTATCATAGGCCCAATGTCTGTTTTCTGGCATCCGGTCTGTAGGTGGATCACCAATTGTTTCTCCTCCACCAACCTAACGTGTTTGCACAGGGAAGCCTGTCTTGCCCCACTACTTATACTTGTACGCCACCAACGCCGCCTTGCCGGCCTAAGGCTCATCTGCTCTCCTCCGGAGATAAAACCTGCCACGGCACGCCTCCCTAAGTCCGTCCCCACCTTCTCGCCCCACCGTGCCACCTTGATAGCTTGTGGGAAGATTACCTCCCAACCTTATCTCTTCTTTAACCTCGACTGGCGTTCTACCCCGGACGAGTTAAAGAATCCGAGGTATCGACACAACACCATCACAGCCTTGGCTAGCGTGGCCACCCCCCTCGTCCACGACGTGGCCACCTTGCCACTCATCTTCCTCCACTTGACGCACTATCTACCCCCGGTGCCCGGGATTGTCCCATCGTACGCACGCCTCAAATTAAGGGCTAAACAACTCCCCCCCTCTGACTGGTCCGCCACCCCAGCCCCCCCATACTACCCCTATCCGCCCTCAACGCCCCCCCATCCCTTCATGGGTTTGGGCAAGTTTGTGGCAGGCAGGATACACCACATGCATTCTGGGAAAAGCAATCTCGCGGCACACCCCTCGTGGGAGGATCCTGATGCCGACACGTGCTGCCCGTTATGCTCTGAGGCACCGCAGACCTTCAAGCATGCCATCCTGTCCTGCCCCTCCTCTGCCCATAAGTGATCCCGCCTCCTCCAAGGGGTCTCAGACCTGGCTCTGGAAGCCCCGATCTGGTCCGACCAGCAGCTGCTCATTGCCCGGGCTGAGTTCAGTCGCACCACTGCCACTGGTTTCCCTCCTAGGATGCCTCCGCTTGCTCCCTCCCTCCACACCCCCTCAAACCCCCTTTTTCCCTCTACGCCCCTGCCCGCCCCAGGCCCTCGAGACTAGTCAAGTGGTTTTATACTTTCATTTGTCTTAGCTACTGCTGCTTTGCGACGATTATTGGTCGCGTAGGGGGAAATGGTTATGATTATTTCTTTTGTTGATTGTTACTTTGATTTTCTGTTTTGTTTTGGCCATATCGTTAAAGATGCATGTCATTTCTTGTACCGTAGAAACAATGAACATATGATTTAAAATAAAATAAAATAAAATAAAAAAGAAAAAACACTCACCGTAGTTAGCACGAACCATCTTCCGTACACCTCCGGCGATTGAAATCTCAACACCAGGGAAATCATCGTGGGATCTACCACCACCCCCTCTCCTCCCCCTTGATGGCTATTACCTCGGGGAGTGATGCCATAACCCCTCCTCTCCCTCTGGGGGCTACCCCCTCCTCTACGGGGTTCTCGTTCCTGTTCATCGTTGACACCCGCTCATGAAGTTCGGTTCTCCCCCCTTACGCGGTACTTCCTTTGCATCTCGGTTAGGTTTTGCACCGTCGGCATTCCGTTCTCATCACTCACTGTCGGCGCTAAGCTTTCCAACCCCTTTGCGAAGTACCTCTCCGTCTCAGTTATGTGGTCCTGTCGGGGAACACTTCGGTTAGTAACTTCAGCACCTCATTCTCGTTTCGCATTCGGAAAAGCATCGGCCGCGGTTACTCTAGTCGGTTATCTCAAGTGTTTGGACTAGTCCTTCCTCCACACATCCTCCTCTCTCTACCTTCTTGGTCCTCGTCCCGTTGCTCGGTTACAGCTACATCCACCCCCCTGAGCTGGCACCTTACTGCTCTACCCCCGCAGTCAATCTTCGGTCGCTATACAAAAGCCCACCTGGGTTACGCCCGCCCTGCTGGCCGTCGCTAATGCCGTTTTGGCACACCGACCGGGGACTCCGCATCAGCGTCTCCCCTATCCATTATCCCATCCTGCCATCGGGCACCGCTTCATTCCCCGGCACCGCTCCGGCGTGCAGGTCCACACTCTCACTTCCTAGCTCAGGCTGAAATGCGTCACTTATCAGACGTAGTTTTCCTTTGTCAGGGGTTCATACATTGCTTTTGTTCATCCTCTCGGTTTTTGCAAATGTCGCTAAGGGTTCTCCTCTCCTTCCTGCTTGTTTCTTTCCTTTCTACATCCTTCGTATGTCCGAGTATGTTCATAGAATTTGGTTGGGCGATAGGCGAGATGTGCGGTTGGTCTCATACCACAGGGACTTGGGGGTTTGGATGTTTCCTGGGGTGAGGAGGACACGGTTTTTGTTGGCCATAGCGTTAAAGCTGAATGCTGTCTTTGTACCTTTTTTTCATTCTTTTTTTTTTCAATCATATGATTATTGTTTAAGGTACAAAATCTTGCATGCAGCTCGCGCTATGGCATAAAAAAACTTCCAATACCCCTGGGAAAAAGCCAACCCGCAAAGTCCCTCTGGTATGGAACCAACCGCACATCTCGCTCCCAAAAAGAAACCCTTGACTAGCTAAGAACCTAGACGAATGGAATCAAATCAAAGAACAAGCAGGAAGAGTCAGGAAAACCCATGGCACATTTATGCAGACATAAAGAAAAAACAAAAATCAAAGAACACAGCGACCAGTTGAAAGGTTCCCGCCCAATCAGCACGAGGGTTGCCAGGCCCGCCTAAAGAGAAACCTGGGGGTGCGCGCAGCCACGATGACCGAACCCGCTGTGTTGGCAAACCCCAAAAACAACAAGGAGATAGTGCAATACCATCCTCCCAGAGGCAAGCCCGGATGGACAGTGGTCTTTCTAGTCCAGAATGTAAAGAAGTAGTTGTGGATACCAGCCAGGTAGTTCTGGGTACCAGCCCAAAAGGTGAAGAAGCAGTAGGGCGCCAGCCGATCTGACCGTGAGGAGAAGAGGAGAAAGAGGGGGAGACCCAACTCTGTGCCGTAGAAACTATCGGTAACCGCGTTTGTGTCTTGACTAGGCAGCCTCTCAAGGAAAGAGAGAACAGGGAAATCGACCGTGGCCTGTTGAAATGTTTTCCCTTACTGCAAACCGTGTTCCCGGCCGTCTGTAACATGGGCGTTGAGAAAGGTGTTGCCGACCGTGCAAATGCCCTAAGCGCGGCAGAGCAAAAGCGGGGTAGGGAGAGGAAACATAATCAAAGAAGACGAAATCCATCACCCAGAGTGAAGAAAGCCCAAAGGGTTAAACCTAAGGGGAGGGGAGTGTAGAGGAGGTATGCCTCCACCCCCTAGAGTGAGCTTATGACGGGGAGTGGAGAAAAGAAAAGTAGTGATAATCTCGTGGTGTTGAGATTTCAATCGCCGGATGAGTAGAGGAGACGGAGGATGCTTGTCCTTGTACCTTAAACCAATGCATATGATTTAAAAAAAGAAAAAGAAAAAAAAAGAAAAAAACAGTCACAGTTGTTAGCCACGAACCTTCTCCCATACACCTCCGGCGATTCAAATCTCAACACCATATGAAATCATCATGGACAGTACCCTCTCCCCTTCATTGATGGCCTAGTTGCCTAGAAGGGTGAAGCTACTCCCCTCCGCCTCTCCCCTCTGATTCCCTCCTGATGGCATTGTCTACGGGCAGTCTTTGTCTAGGGGTTTCACTGTTACTCCCCACTCCTCTCTCGGCACTGTGTTTCGCTGCCCTCACATGACACTTTGCACGGTCGGCAACCCCCTTACCTTGTCAACAGGTCGGTCGTAGTCTCGGGCTATCGGTGAAGTAGTGGCCCCGGTGGCTCTGCTCTCTGGTATTGCACTATCTGCTGAGAGTCCTATCCTGTACGGTCGGCATCGTGGAAAAGTCGTGATCTCGCTTCGGTTCGCCTTCCCTCGTACTGCTCTGTTTGGGTCAACCCCACCTTTCTCCGCTCCTACGGTTTCGTCTGCTCGCACCCTACTGCCTTCTCTCCTTGGCTGGCACCCTACTGCCCTCACCGCCTGGCCTCTGTTCCCTCATGATGGTCTCAAGTTGGGCTCTGACATGGCTGCGTGCGTGCTGGTGAAATTCTCTTGTTCCTAGGGGTATCATGCTGCCGCCTCTCTCCCTCGCGGGACATGCACCCCCCCCGGTCCAGTTTCCGGTGGGCCTACGGTCTTTACTCTCTCCTGCCACACACTTCCTATGTCTTGGTTTGCTTTCGGATCTCCCTCTGGGGTTCGCTTGCCCCTTCGGCCGGGCTTTATGCCCCGGGTACATTTACCCCTTTTTGTATGCTGTTGAGGCCATGACTTTGTCCTGCTGGCTCCTTGACCCTTCCCTGATTCGTCACAATGGGGTCTACTGTTGGGCTAAGGGTGGGTTGTGTACGGTTCTTAGGTTTTGGTGTTCCTTGCTAGATGGGCTTGAGGATTCCTTACTTTTCCTCGGTTGTTCACTGTCGGGTTGGGGTTTTTTCTTATGCGCTGCAAGTCTGCCGAGGTTTTTGGTTCGTTGTTTTCAGGCCTGTATTTTCTCTTGTAGTTTTCTACCCATAGCTTGGGATAGTTCGTTAGTCCCAACGGTATCGGGCAGGGTCAGAGGGCTTTTAGGGGGAGGCAGGAGGGATGGACTGTTGTCGGAGGTTGTTTGGCTCCATACGGTAGGGTGAACGGGCCTTTTGTACCTAATTAGCTTCTTAGCTTGACGAACAAAATTCTAAAGGATATAAAAAAAAAAAAAGTAATAAAAAAGTCACAGTAGTTAGCACAAACCATCGCCTCTACAGACACGGCGATTGAAATCTCTCAACACTAGAGAAATCATTGTCAACTCCACCCCTTCCCCTCTCCTCCCCCTGGATGGCCTCTGCCTATGGGAGCAATACTACCCCCTCGCTTCTCCCTCAGGGGACTGTCTCCCCTCCCTCCATGAGGTTCTGGTTCTCGCTTATTCTTGACTGCCGCTCATGAATTGCGGTTCTCCCCCTTACCCTGCACTTCCTTTGCACCTCGCTTAGGGTATTGCAGGGTCGGCATTCTGTTCCCTTCATTCATGGTGGCCGCTGCGCCTTCCAAGCACTTTGCCAAGTACATTTCCGTGTGGATTACGTGCGTCCTCTTGGGGAACACTTCGGTTAGTAACGTCACCACCTTGTCTTCCCTTCGCATTCCGAAAGGCATCGGCCACACTCCGTCTAGTCGGTCGTCTTCAGTGTTTGGACTAGTGGTTCCTACATGCTCCCTCCTGGTCTTTGTCCCTTTGTTCGGTTACAGCTACACTACCCCCACCAGCTGGTACCTTATTGCCCCTTCCCCTGCTAGCACCCTACTGCCCCGTTCCACTCCTGGCAGGCACCCTACTGCTCCCCCCCTCAGAGCGGTTGACCTTTGGTCGCTAACTAAAAACACCCCTCAGTTACGCCTGCCCTTTCGGCCGTCGCTAATGCTGTTCAGCACCCTCATGGGGGACCCCTCTGTGATGTCTCCTCCAACCACCTCTCCTATCCTCTCACCATCGGGCACTGCTTCGTCCCCCGGTACGCCCCGGCGAACAGGACTCTACTTTCATTTCCTAGCTCGGGCTGATCCAGATCAACTATCTGACGTAAATTTCCTTTATCAGGGATTCATTCATTGCTTTTGTTCACATTTTGCAGATGTCGCTTAGGGTTCTGCTCTCCTTCCAGCTTGCTTCTTTCCTGTTTGTTTCCTTTGTATGTACAATTATGTTCCTAGGATTTAGATGGGCGGTAGGCGAGATGTGTGGTTGGTTCCATACCAGAGGGACTTGGGGGTTTGGATGTTTCCTGCGGTGAGGGGAAATGGGTTTTTGCCGGCCATATCGATAAAATACAAGCAGTCTTTGTACCCCAATAAAACAAACATACTTGTTGCAAACAAAAAAGAAAAACAGTCACAGTAGTTAGCACGAACCATCTCCTCTGCACCTCCAGCGATTGAAATCTCAACACCAGAGAAATCATGGTTAACTCCTCCATCCCCCCGCTCCTCCACCTCGATGGCTTCTGCCTAGGTGAGTGATGCCACTCCCCCCTTCTCCATTCAGGGGCCCTCCGCCCTCCCTCCATGGTGTTCTTGTTCTTGTTCATCGTGGACTCCCGCTCTGGAAGTTTGGTTCTCCCCCTTACGCCACACTTCCTTTGCACCTCTCATAGGACATTCCACGGTCTGCATTCTGTTCTCTTGGTTCACGGTCAGTGCAGATCCTTCCAAGCCCTTTGCGAAGCACCTTTCTGTCTCGATTACATGCGTCCTGTCAGGGAACGCTTGGGTTACTAACTTGACAACCTCGTCTTCGTTTCGCTTTCGGCAAAGCCTCGGCCGCTGTGCCTCTAGTCTGTCGCCTGAACCTTTTCGACTAGTCCTTCCTATATCCACCCTCCTGGCTTTCGTCCCGTTGCTCAGTTCCAGCTAAACTACGCCTCCCAGCTGGCACCTTACTGCCTCTTTCTCCGGCTGGCACCCCACTTCCCCTTCCACTCCTGGCTGGTACCCTACTGTTACCCCCTCCGAGCGGTCGACCCTGGGTCACTATACAAAAGCATGTCTTGCTTACATCTGTGCTCTTGGCTGTCGCTAATTCCATTTGTCACCCCTACCTGAGACCCCTCTTTGATGTCCTCACCATCCCTCATCTCTATCCGCAGCCATCGGGCACCGCTTCGTTCCCTAGCACTGCCCCCACGCGGGGGTTCATACTTTCATTTCCTAGCTCACGCTGATCCTCGTCATATATCAGACGTACATTTCCTTTGTCAGGGGTTCATTCATTCCTTTTGTCCACATTTTGCAGATGTCGCTAATTGTTCTTCTCTCCTTCCTGCTTGCTTCTTTCCTGTGTATTTTCTTCACATATACGACTATGTTCATAGGATCTAGACAGGCGATGGGTGAGATGTGCTTTTGCTTCCACACAAGAGGAACTTGGGGGTTTGGATGTTTCCTGGGGTGTGGAGGGCTGGGTTTTTGTCTGCCTTATCATTAAGATGCATGCGGTCTTTGCACCTTAATAAAACAAACACACCTGATTCAAAAAAAAAAAAGAAAAAAACAATCTGTCACACTAGTTAGACCTCTTCACGCAAGCATCAAAGTACTCTCTTACAATATAACTTCTTTAACTCAACCACTTGCTTGTATGCAAGCAACCTAGCTCCTAGAGTCAGAGCAACCACGAGCCTTGTAAGACATGGTCTCTCTCCAACTCTCCCCAATAAGATATTCCTGTCAGATACAAAGACTATAAGATAGTCTAAACACGATTGAAGAGATTATAAGATAATCCCGGAAAGAAGAACAAGCTCTGATCTTTATATGACAAAACACACTCAAGAACTATAAGATAGTTCCAGGTCCGAATGTAAGCAATTCGTTACCTGTTGCCTAAATAACCACCACCAGGTAGGATTCATACACATATTTATTATATTTCTGTAATTGTTCATAATGGTACAAAATGAACCCAGGAGAAAATATTAGTTTGTTGAATTTAAAATTCTAAATTCATTTTTTAGAAGCAGAAATATCAGAAAGAAAAACAGCTACAGGTCAAAAGTGTAAATGATCAGAGACCTGCACAATTGTAATTATGCTCAGCTCGTGTTTATTACAGGCCACTCAGGCACTAAAACCTTTGGGCCCTAGACACTATTCCTGAGTCGCTTAGCGTAGGGTGTTTGTTTTTTCATTACACACATCTCCTCTTGTACGGGTTACTGCCTTGTTCATACTCTAGAATGACATTTACACATACTGGGAGGGTGAAGCAGGGGTCATGACAGGCAATAAACTGGGGTGGAGTTCCTACCGGATCCAAGAGCATGGCCAAGACCATGTAACATAGGGCGGAAAGGTCCCAGAACATGTTAAACACACCTGAGAGTTGGGTCATATCCAGTGTGGGAAACCCAGTACTATCAAGCCCGTAGTGAATACTATGCTTCGATCTTGTCTACTGTTAACGCTCAAATAATTGGACTATGCCCATCTTGTATGTAGGCTAGAGTTTCCTCAGGCTCTCCTTTGGAAACAGGGAGGGAAACACGCAATATAACATATCACCTAAGATAGGGAAAAAAAAGTAAAAAAGTACAGAGCTTATTAGGGGAGGAGAGCCCAATGTGTAGCATATTGTGCAATTATTTGTGATTTTATAGTAGTATAAATAGCATGGCCGGCTGTGATCTATTTTGTAGTATGGGAATTTTTGTGAGCTAGCTTAGCAAAGTGAGACATGATTCATGAACACTTCTGACTAGTGGCTGTACCTTATATCTAAAAACCACCCATCGCACCGCCCAACAAGTCCCCTGATGACCGGTTCCGCCAGCTCCGACAAACAGTTTGAATAAGCCTTCTTGCAAGATCTCTTCCTCCAATATCAGGCACTGCCGGCGCATGCTGGAAATCAACTAGTAGCACAATCTACGCGGTGTTGGTCAAAAGGTGCTCTTTTAATGGGATCAGATAAACCCTGGAATGCATGAGACAGGATTTTAGCATTGTATTTCTACATTCCGTCTGCACTAAGACAAATTTGCGGATCCAGGAGAGAGATAATGGGATTTCTGACGCTTGAAAGCTTTGTCCGCATCCACTTTCTCGAGCTACTCTAGCCTCATTACCTGAGTTAATATGCAGTATAACTTCTTTATCTTTCGGCGTCTCTTCCTCAGTAGCCTCTACCACAATATTCAAGATATGGTAGTAAGCTGTTTTCTTGCATTTTCAAACCTGATCCACAGTGTATTTACGATTTCGGTGGGCCGGTGGCATAAGAGGCATATAACATGTGGAATCAACGGGAAAGCAAGCTCCGCAGTATTTGCTATGATAAACATATGTTGCGATTCTTTGTCATTATCGTAGATAGGGAATTTGATCCTGGTTCAAGCTGCTATTCTTCCTAAAAGAGCGGATGCGAGTAAAGTCTGAAGAGATACGAATCGTAGAAGGTGTGGACCTGGAATGGTGGCCTTGTGGCTACCATGCTGGACCACGTATGAAGGTTAGCAATAGGATGGAATTGCTTTGCCCTTCCAAGCTCGCACAGATCTCGAAATATTGTCAGGTACAATGAAGGACCTGGGAGAGAGTGAGGTTGGGGACACTGGGCAACCAAATTAAATGGTTCCCGCCTCCTGCATGCCATCATCACTGGGACCTCAAGCACTCATCTATCCCATCACTATCTTTATGCCAAAGATAAATTAACTACCTGCAGGCTCAGCCCGACCTGGTTTAGCACCATGCCCATACTTTATCCCAAATGCAGACTACCGAATTTCAGCATGCAGTATATATTATAGTATAACTACATGCTCTGGCAAGCGACTTTTTCGGTAATGGTGTGTCTCCCCCTCCGATTGCTGGAGCATAGCTTGCCGCCCAGGGGGCAAGATAAGTCATCACCTAACTTGATTCTTTGATGACAAGGTAGTATATGGTAGATCCCAGGGCTTACATTTTGCGATATTATATGCATCACTCCCGACCAAGAAAAACTAAAAAACCCAAGCCCCCGGGAGATTAGGGACTTGAAATTTCCACAAATGAAGCTACTTGTACTTATCATATATCGGGCATGCATATTGAAAACAAACTAACCTGTGCTATCACAGGTTACCAAATAGGGATTCACAAAGAAGTGTGTAAAGAAAAAGGTCAAGATTGCGATACGGAGCTGTCCATAGCCGCACCCCACTACAGCTGATGCCAAAAATTCGGGTTTTTTTTTTCCTTTTCTATTTCTTCAGTATAGAGAGGTTTTAGAAGAAATTCTGTCCCCAGACAGGCGCTGTATGATACTCCTACACATTAAGGGCAACATTCGATGCAAGACCTCCGGTGTCATGGCAACGCGGTATCACTCCTCGCAAACTAAGATTATGTCCCTTTTCAAATGTGCTCGATATGCTATGATAATAATGAGTTGACTGCATAGACAATTTATGCGTGGGTTTTTGGCAATAGGGTACGGGATGTGCGCACAAAATTTTCACCACCGATCGGAGGCTGTGTTTCAGTGTTTCCGCATCTCGGTTACGATACTACTGTAAGAGCGAGTGTGGCCTTAAACCACGGTCTTATGAAATATAGTTGACCATGATGAAGCAGAAGAAATGCTCTTGGAGACCATATATACTCCTATAGCTGTTTTTCACATTGGTTGTCGCAACTTTGGAAAAGTGACATTGTCGTTCTTCCTTTCTTGCTCCTTTTTCTCGAAACAGTCCTTTTTTCCTTTTTTCTTTTTTTCGTTTTTTACTACTGTAGCAGTATGATACTCGTACAATATTAATTACGCCACCGGGCAACTTTGGGAACTGTGGGTGACACTGCTGGAGTTTTCCTCAGCAAATACTCGTCGTGTCGTGACTTTTGTGAAATGGACCGGGCTTGCATGGTGGCGCACAGGGGTGCAGAGAGGCCAAGTCGAACCAGAATAGGACTAGGAGATAATTAGTGTAAATAGGGGTATTATTAAAATAAAAATAAGAATAGGGGATCTCGTAGAATATATCATGTCGAATTCTTAAAATAAGGAATACCAGTCAGCGGTTCACCAAAATGTCAACACCACGGGGCACAACAACTTCCATGGCCAAACGAGGGCAGATCATGGGGTATGCGATGCTAGATGGGCCACAAAAGATGAGTTTGAAGGAGATTTCAGCAAAAACAGGGGTGCTTATTAGTACCTGTTCAAATATCATCCGAACAGGACGTCAGCGAGCAAGTGAAGGCCAGAATCCAGATCTCTTTGCTGATGAGAATCTCGCTCCACTACCAAATGCTGTTAAAGGTTCGAATGAGGCCTTAACACAGGCACAAAAGGACCATCTTGTGGAGGTAACTCTACAAGATGGAGACCACTGTCGTATGACTTTTACACAGTTGGCAGAAGCAGGTACTCTCTTTTTATTATATTTTATTTATTTATTTTAATTTTAATTTAATTTATATTTTAAATGTTTAAGCTTACAAGTGTAACTAATAATTAAAAATTAAATAAACAGCTCACCTTAATGTTAGCAGACAGACTATCTCAAAAGTACTACAGGAAAATAAAATTTATCGCCAAAAGCCAGTGAAAAAACCAACCCTTAATCCCGAACAAAAGGCAAGGAGACTTGCCTTTTGCCATCACTATCAAAATTACGATTGGAGGAATATCATCTTCACCGATGAATCCTATTTTGAGACTGGGGGTCTAGGTGCTCGTCGAGCTCGTGGGGTTCTTCGTCATGCTGGGGAGGCCTATCGGCCACAGAATATTGATCGCAGGTTTGCCCAAGGGGCAACGGTGATGTTTTGGGGTGCAATTCTCTATGACAAACCCGGTATGTATAAGTATAAGTTTAAGTAATTATTATATAATTATTATTTATATTTAAACTTCTTGTTTATTACAATTTTATATTTTAATTATTTTATTTTTAATATGTATATAATGTTTAATGCTAATAAATTATAAATTATATCCAAGGTCACGAACTTCCCTATCATTTATATGCTACACCATATGAGACTACAAACCAGCGAAAGCAAGCTCTTGTTGCTCTCCAAAGAGAGTATTCATATGAGCTTGCAGCAAATACAAATGCCACCTCTTTGGGATTACCAATCCCATTTCCAGACCCGGCCTTGAAAACCCGGAAGGTTGATAGACGAGGGGGGATCGACTGGTATCTTTACCAGGAGCGAATTCTAACGCCTCTTCTTTATCCCTTCACTAGCCGGGCCATTACAGAGTTTCTGGAGAGGGATATTGTCATAATGGAGGACAATACTCCCGCACATGTCCACCATTATCACAATATCCCTCGTGAACAGCTAAGTTTTAGGAAACTGATCTGGCCTGGTAACTCGCCAGATTTGAATCCTATTGAAACCATCTGGACAGAGTTGAACGATATTTTACGAGAAAGAATTGGTGCTCGAATGACTGCTCGTCAGATTTGTGAAGTTCTTGAAGAGGTAACTACTTTTCCTCGAATGACTTTTATTTTATTTTCTTTTAATTCTAATTCTAATTTACTTTACTTTTCTTTATTTATTTTACATTTTTATCTAATACTCTATAGGCTTGGAATAACTACCCACAAGAGCGAATCAATCATCATATTGATTCAATGCCAGAACGAATGAGAGCTTGTATTGAAGATGAAGCAGGAAATAATTTTAACTTTTAACTCTTAACTTTTAACTTTTAATTCTTAATTCTTAATTCTTAATTTTTTTTAATTTTTTAATTTTTTTTTCCTCGCTACTTTGATTATATTATAATATATCATTAATTAATTATGTATCTTGTCTTGCCGCATATGTTAAATTATATCCTTTTTGGGCTCTTATGTGACACTACGCACGTCCCTTTCCGCCACCATGCAAGCCCGGTCCATTTCACAAACGTCACGACACGACGAGTACCGAGGATCGGGAGATGTGGAAATTAAAGGACAGAAACACGGTTGCTCAATTGGCCCGAGCAGACAGAACCCGCCAATCAAAAAGCAAGAAGCTCGATCTCAGTTTCCCCATTTTTCCTTCCAGAGGCTGTTGGACACATCCTTATGAACATTGGGGCTGACTTTGATATCCTAGACCAATCATACCGTGGTTAGCCGGGTAGGGCTGAAAACCATAGTATCATACTCGTATGTACGAGTACAAGTATACGAACCGGTAAGTGATGAGACGGGCAGGGGGGGGGGTTCAAGATGTCAAAGCTTCTCATTCCTTCCTTCATTTATTTTACCTCTACCGTATCGGTCACCCGGTAGTGGTGGAAGGAACACACCTCGGAGGAATTGGACCCTTGTCGGAAATGGCAGAGCAGTCTAATTAGGGACCAACGGTACAGGTAAGAGAGAGCGAATTTCAATCGGTGTTCACACAAGGTCATACTTCGATTTTGCTTCCCACTCGTTTTTGGATTTCTCGGCTTTTGGGCGGGTTGCCAGTGGAACAAGAGATCCATTCCATATCTCAAGACTCATACATAGCCGTCAGATATTATGCAGCTCGCCGAGGGCAACAGCAGGGACCATTTTTGGCTTGGCAATGCCAGGGGAATGTGTGCCTCACCCCTACACCAAGACGGTTAGAGGACAAACCGATGAGCTACCAAGCGGGACTTCCCGTAAGGGAAGGGCGTATCCTACTTTTTTTTTCTTTATTTTTCGGATCAGAAGGGCTGAGGCTCAAATTTATCCGACTCAATCTATTCCATTCCGGTTACCACCCACGCCCTCTCCCTTTGGTTAAATCCGGGACTCTACCTTCCCCAGATGTAAACACTCAGAAACATCACCGGGACCTGCGCAATAAGGTACCGTGCTAGAAGGAACCTCCTCCTCCTCCTCCTCCTCCTCCTCCTCCTCCATAAAAACAGAAAGAAGGAAATCATATTCGACACCAAAGCCAATACCCCCTCCTCCACTCAGCCCCATCCCGCTACTCACCTCCTACCTTCAATTGCTAGACCTCTACGTCCTAATCTCCAACCCCCCCATCCCACTGCAGGCGGTTTGGCAGAGGGTTTGGGGGTGCCTAATCCGAGGTTTGAGTCGCTTTTTTTTTTTTTTTGGTTTATCAGGATGACCGGTGTGCGTATGAGCTGACACAGCGTGAGGGACGGGAACTAGTTTTGGGCCGGCACTCGACCTATTACGATGCCTTGTCCAGTGGAAAATTCGTTATAGTTCTTCCTGGCTCCGGTCTTTATACCGCAACCTCCGGACCGCACTGCCGGAAATTCAACCCGCACCTTCTCCTTCCTCCTCCTCCCAATCCTCCATCCCCCTTTGCAAGCCCAAGTACAAGAGGGTAGTCTTGCTCGCGCACCCGCAGGCGCACTCCTCACATCGCTAATACTGCATATGCCCTACGCGGACATACCCAGGCCCCTACTCTCCTGCTCGGGGGTCTACACTTTCGGCAACCCATGGCATACATTCTATGATCCACTCTACCAGCACGGCGATCCGGACTCGGGCACCTTGAACACCATGCCAATTGCGGGGAGTACGTTAATAGGATTGGAACCCTGGGATTTGTCGAGGTTGGGGGTGGTGGGGGGGTTCGGCAGGGTGCTGGAGTATAGGGATGGAGGGCTGGCGGAGTAAAGACGCCCGGTTTGTTGGGAGAAAGGTGGGGGAGGCCGAGGGGAGGTTTTTTTTTCTTCTGTCGCGTAGACTATCGAACCGGGGACAATAAATCTTGACAAGGTGTAATATGTGGACGATAGATGCGTAGATCGCTGTCTTACCGGTGGTTTAATTCTTGTTACATTCACCAGCAATGCACAGTATGTCCTTCTCAGAGCGGATATGGTATCACCCATGAGTCTCTAAAAATCCTGGAAGTATCCTTTTTGGAGGGAAAAGACCTCCCCAGCATCAAAACTTCACTTTACTCCCCCTGCCTACGAACAACAATACACTAATTGCGCATTATCCCCCAGTCGATGGTTCATCTAACTCTTGGCTAACTCCCACCTTTCTCTCAATCACCGCCATTCATTCCCCACTACTAGCTCGCCCCCCCCCCCTCTCTCCAACCCTTTCACGGCCCCATTGTTACCTCACTGGTTAACAAATCCACAGCTTCAGAACCTTAGTTAGCGACGTCGATGTGAGTGGCGCTCTCCCTAGCGGCCTCTGCAAAAGGTTTACTAAACTAGAGGCCAGCAAAGCCTCCCCGACCCCTCCCTTCTTCCCTCTTATGATCGGCAGCGGGGGAGGATTCCCGAGGGGGGGGGGCGGAGACCTAAATACGATACCGGCATTAGAAGGGAGACTGGTCACCCTTATACCTGTGTCTAAAAGTTAAAAAAATTAGGTAACTAAACCCTCCCTCACAACTCCTGGTACGGGTGTACCTCAAGGTACTGTAGAAAAAAAAAAAGAAAAAAAAAGAGTTCTCCATGTTATACCAGGGGATCGGAGGAAAAAACCACAGGAGTTTTCCTTGATTGATGGAGGGTTATTTTTTGCGGCTGCGGAGGTGGAGGAGCGAGTGATGAAGGGGTGAATTCCTGGCGGAGGTGTCTTATGATGGCCGGTGTTGGAATAGGGCAGTGTGGTATGTTGCTACTAGCAGCCCCCTCACCCTACGGTCAAGCCTGTTATCCTTATATTAGCACTATTGCAAGAAGCACTATAGCATATTAGTCAAGTCTGGAACTTGAGAATAAATAGTTTGCAGATTTTGTTGGTTAGTATTGAAAATGTCAAAATATGTATGGGTAAAATAGAAAGGAGACTCTCAATCAACAGGTCAAGTTTTGAGTCTCCATTAAAAGTGAAATAAAGAATAATATAAACCTCAGACTTTGCCCAAACTCAGATATATTGGACGTTTTCAAGTAAACAAATCTTTGATGAAATCAAATTTTTTGGATGGCAATTTCTGATATCAAAATACGTATAGTTACTACAGAAAGAAGACTCTCCACCAACCAGTCAAACTCTGAGTTGACGTTTAAAGTGAAATACAGGATAATCTAACTCTTAGACTTTTTCCAAACTCTAATATGTTGTACATTTTCAAGTAAACAAACCTTTGATGGAATCACATTTGCTGGATTGCTATTACTGATGTCAAAATACATATAAGTACTACAGAAAAAACACTCTCAACCAACCGGTCCAGCTTGGAGTTACAGTCAAAAGTGAAATAGGGAATAATATAACTCTCAGACTTTTTCCAAACTCGGATAAGTTGGACGTTTTCACGTAAACAATCATTTAATGAAATTAAATCTTTTGGATTGCTATTAAATACTGGTATTAAAGAACTTTTATTTATCAATCAACCTAATAATACAAAAGAGTAGAGAGAAAACAAGAATAATTCAGGAGAATCCGGTAGAACTATGAGTAAAACATCTATTAGATAAAGATAATACTTAGCAAAAATGTCAAGTAGGAAATAGAAAACAGAAGGAAAACATACTGGACAAAACTCAAAGTCGAACATCGGGATAGACAATATTGTCTGTATGATGCGGTGTATTCTCTGAGGGAAGTAGTGTTAGCCCATGAAGTGAGGTGACTGTCGATAAAGCCACATAGAGCTGCGCATGAGTGAAGGCAGCAGTGCGTAGATCTACCCCAACCTCCTCCAATGTCTGTCCTTGAGAGTTGTTGACTGTCATAGCAAAGCATAGCCGGACTGGAAACTGGGTACGGTGAAGGATGAAAGGAAGGTCTTCATCCTTAGTGGTAAGCTTGATCCGTGGACGAAGGCAAATCTTGCCATCCAACTTTCCACCCATAATGGCAACCTGCAAGCAGGTGCGTCGAATTCCCAATGCCCGCATCCTGGTACCATTGCAGAGACCCTCTCTTGGACTCAGATTGCGTAGGAGAACAATTGGCGCTCCATTCTTGAGTCGCAGGCATGAAGGTGGAATAGAGGCTAGACTAATACTCTGCAAATATTCTACTGCAAAGGGCTCTGCACTGACTGAATCCTCAGAAACCTCAACCTGATTGGCAGCTTCAAAGCGGTACTCTTCGCCAGGCATCTGGTCTAGCAGGACATCATTGAAATCATTGACTGTATCATTACGGAAAGCCAGGATAGCTCTTCCAATCAGTGACCTGTGGCTATTGACAGCATCATTCAACAAGGACTATGGATATAGCTGATTACAGAGTTGATCAACTATAGAGACCCGGCGAATATATCTTAGCAGAGGAAGCTGCCCATGAAGCAGTGGGTTGGTGACAGTATCCTTAAGAAAGGTGAGAAAGATGCGATTGGCATCACTGGCGATAATACGCATACAAGTTCTTAGATATAGGACTTGTAACTTGCTCCAGATTGAGGCATGGCGAATACAGGCAAGCACAGTTGCCTGCCTGCTACCACGATGTATTACTGGCAAGATCTGAGAAAAGTCACCGCCAAGCACTACAGGAATGCCACCAAAGACTTGCTGGTCACCAGTATTGCAGATATCATTCAAGGTCCGATTAACTGCCTCGAAGCATGCCTTATGCTGCATAGGAACCTCATCCCAG
>Ga0307509_10003976_pt1 | contig 21797 bp, 8 predicted proteins | sample 10_EM_MG_FD_202245 | JGI IMG/M metagenome (GOLD analysis project Ga0307509, IMG submission 202245) | Populus trichocarpa ectomycorrhiza microbial communities from riparian zone in the Pacific Northwest, United States - 10_EM | ecosystem: Host-associated > Plants > Roots > Unclassified | place... | reverse complement strand
TCGAGTTCAGTCGGCAGCGGGGGCTTGCGGCGGATGGTCGGTGCAAGCCGTTTGCGCGGGCGGCGGATGGTACGGGGTGGAGTGAGGGTGCGGGTCTGCTGCTGGTGGAGCGGTTGTCGGACGCGGAGCGCCTTGGGCATCGGGTGCTGGCGGTGGTGCGGGGTTCGGCGGTCAATCAGGACGGGGCGAGCAATGGGCTGACGGCGCCGAACGGTCCGGCGCAGCAGCGGGTGATCGCGGCGGCGTTGGCGGATGCGGGGCTGGCGCCTGCCGGGGTGGATGTGGTGGAGGCGCATGGGACGGGGACGCGGCTGGGGGATCCGATCGAGGCGCAGGCGTTGATCGCCGCGTATGGGCGGCAGCGGGAGGTGCCGTTGCGGCTGGGGTCGGTGAAGTCGAACATCGGGCACACGCAGGCGGCGGCCGGGGTGGCCGGTGTGATCAAGATGGTGAAGGCGATGGAGCACGGGGTGCTGCCGGCGTCGCTGCATGTGGATGCGCCCAGTGAGCATGTGGAGTGGGACGGCGGCGGGGTGGAGCTGCTGACGGAGCAGGTGTCCTGGCCGCAGGTGGAGCGGCCGCGGCGGGCGGCGGTCTCGGCGTTCGGGATCTCGGGCACGAATGCGCATGTGGTGTTGGAGCAGCCGGCGGTCGACGAGGTTGTGCGGGTGTCGGATCCGGTGGTGGGTCCGGTGCCGTGGGTCTTGTCGGCGCGGTCGGTGCAGGCGCTGCGGGAGCAGGCCGCCAATCTGGCCCGGGCGGTGCGTGAGGCCGGACCGGAAGCGGCCGAACCCGTCGCCGTCGCCCGTGCCCTGGCCACCACCCGCACCCCCTTCACCCACCGCGCGGCAGTCGTCCCCCAGAACGGGTCCGGCCACCTCGCGGGCCTGGACGAACTGGCCGCGGGCGGAACGGTACCCGGTGCCTTCAGCGGCACGGCGCGCTCCGGTTCGGTGGGCTTCATGTTCACCGGGCAGGGCAGTCAGCGCCCCGGTATGGGCCGGGCACTGTACGAGACCTATCCAGTGTTCGCCACCGCCCTGGAAGAGCTCTTCGACGAACTCGACCAGCACCTGGAACGCCCGCTGGCCGAGGTGATGTTCGCGGAGCCGGGGACCGACGAGGCCGCCCTGCTCGACACCACCGCCTACACCCAGCCCGCGCTGTTCGCTTTGGAGGTCGCGCTGTTCCGGCTCCTCGAACACTGGGGAGTGCGTCCGGACGTACTGCTCGGACACTCGGTCGGCGAGATCGCCGCGGCGCACGTGTCCGGTGTGCTCGACCTCGCCGACGCGGCGAAACTGGTCACCGCCCGAGGCCGACTCATGCAGGCTCTGCCCGCGGGCGGCGCGATGCTCGCCGTCGAGGCGGCCGAGGACGAGGTACGGGCGCTGCTCGAAGGCCGCGGACCCGGCGTGGACGTGGCCGCGGTGAACGGACCGGCGGCCGTGGTGCTCGCCGGGGACGCGGACGCGGTCACCGAGGTCGCCCGGGAACTGGCCGCATCGGGGCGCAGGACCAAGCGGTTGACGGTGAGTCACGCCTTCCACTCGGCGCTCATGGACCCGATGCTCGATGAGTTCCGCCGGGTGGCCGAGGAGCTCGACCACCACCCCGCCGCCATTCCGGTGATCTCCGCGCTCACCGGTGAACGCGTCGGCGCCGGGGAACTCGGCTCCGCCGACTTCTGGGTGCGCCACGCCCGTGGCACCGTCCGCTTCGCCGACGCGGTGCGGCGGGCCCAGGCCGAGGGCGTCGATGTACTGGTCGAACTCGGCCCCGGCGCTGTCCTCGCACCGATGGCCCGGGACAGCTGGCCGGTCACGGCCGAGCAGCCGGCGGTGGCCGCGATGTTGCGCACGGATCAGCCGGAAGACGTCGCCGCGGCCGGTGCGCTGGCCCTGGCCCACGTTCACGGAGTCGACGTCGACTGGGCCGCGTTCCTCGGCACCGGCCCCGCCTCGTTCGCCGCACCGACGTATCCCTTCCAGCGGCAGCGCTACTGGCTGGAACCGTCGGCGGACAACGCCCATGTCTCGGCGGCCGGGCTGAACGCACTGGAGCACCCGCTGCTGGGGGCGGTCCTGGACCACCCGGAGACGGGCGGCGTGACCCTGAGCGGACGGCTGGCCGCGGGCACCCGGAGCTGGCTCGGGGATCACCGCGTGGCCGGAGCGGTACTTGTGCCGGGCGCCGCGATCCTCGACATGGTGCTGCACGCCGCGAGCCAGGTCGGCTCGACGCAGGTGCGAGAGCTGTTCCTTGAATCTCCGTTGGCCGTTCCCGACAGCGGTGCTCTGCAGTTGCGGCTGGTGGTGGGCGGGCCGGTGGACGGCGACGAGCGCACCGTGGCGCTGTACTCCCGCCCGGAGGAGGAGACCCTGTCCGCCGCGTGGACCAAGCACGCCACCGGCAAGCTGGCCGCGGAGCAGGACACCGACGTACCGGCGGGCCCGGACGTCTGGCCGCCGGCGGGGGCTCTGGACCTTCCCGTCGAGACCTTCTACGACGACCTGGCGGACGTCGGGCTGGAGTACGGCCCCCTGTTCCGGGGGCTCGGTGCCGCCTGGCGCGACGCGGATACCGTCCTGGTGGAGGCCGAGCTGCCGCCGGGCACCGACGTGGGGGGCTTCCTGCTCCACCCGGCCCTGCTCGACGCCGTACTGCACGGGTTCCTGCTGGCCGGGGACGATCCGGCACCGGTCCTGCCGTTCGCATGGAGCGGTGCTCTCGTCCGGACACCGGGTGCCACGGCCCTGAGGGCGCGGATCACCCTGCTCGACGCCGACCGGCTGCGGCTGGAGGCGTGGGATCCGGACGGGCGGTTCGTCGCTCGGATCGAATCCCTGGTCACCCGGCCGGTTCCGGCCGCGCAGCTCGCCGGCGTCGCGCGTGCCGAGCGCGGGGGCCTGTACACGACCGACTGGACCGAGCCGTCGACGTCGGCGCCGCCCACGGGCGAGCGCTGGGCGCTGCTGGGCGACGCGGTCCGGCCGGCACCCGGGCTCGCCCTGCCCGCCGGGTTCGAACGGTTCCCGGACTTCGCGGCACTGGCTCGCTCCGTCGTCGCCGGCGGCAGCGCGCCCGACGTGGTTGTGGCGCCCTGCCCGGCCTCTGCGACACCCGCCGGGCACCCCGCCGAGGCGGTGCGCGCGGAACTGACCGGTTTCCTCGCCACGTTGCGGTCCTGGCTTGCCGAGGAGAGCCTGGCCGACAGCAGGCTGGTCGTGGTCACCCGGGCCGGCGAGCCCGGGAGTGATGCCTCGGGCACCGCCCTGGCCGGCGCCGCGCTGCGCGGGCTGACGCGGTCCGCGCAGCGGGAGTACCCCGGCCGGTTCGTCCTGGTGGACACCGACGGGCAGGACACCGCCACCGATGTGTTCCTCGCGGCCTGCGTGGGGGACGAACCCGAGGTGGCCCTGCGCGGAGGTACGGCACGGGTCCCGCGCCTGACGCCGCTCGCGGAAGACGCCGACGCACAGGGTGGCGGAACGGCCGCCCTCGACGCCGACGGCACCGTCCTGGTCACCGGTGCGACCGGTGCCCTGGGCCGCGAGCTGGCCCGTCACCTCGTCCGGCGGCACGGCCTGCGCCGGCTGCTGCTGGTCAGCCGCAGCGGTGCCGAGGCACCCGGGGCCGCCGAACTACGCGCCGAACTGGCCGCGGCCGGGGCCACGGTGACCATGGCGGCCTGCGACGTCGCCGACCGCGAGGCGCTGGCTGCCGTATTGCGGGAGGTGCCCGCCCAACATCCGCTCACCGGGGTGTTCCACACCGCCGGAGTCGTCGCGGACGGCGTGCTCGCCTCCCTGACACCCGCCGATGTCGACGCCGTGCTGCGGCCGAAGACCGAAGCGGCGCTCCACCTGCACGAGTTGACGGCTGGTCAGGAACTGGGCGCGTTCGTGCTCTTCTCCTCGGTCGCCGGTGTCCTCGGCTCGGCCGGCCAGGCGAACTACGCCGCCGCCAACGCGACCCTGGACGCGCTGGCCGAACGGCGCCGGGACCTGGGCCTGCCCGCCACGTCAGTGGCCTGGGGCAGCTGGGAGTCGGAGCACGAGGGGCGCGGCATGACCGGTGCGCTCGGCGACGAGCAGTGGGCGCGGCTGCGCCGCACCGGTGTGGTGCCGCTCGCCGTCGAGGACGGACTGGCCCTGCTGGACCGGAGTCTGACGGTCCGTCAGGCATCGGTGGTGGCCGCTCGGATCGATCTCCGAGCGCTGCGCGAGCAGGCCGCCGCCGGCACCCTGCCCGCGATCCTCAGCGGCCTGGTGCCGGCCCGGACACGCACCGCGTCCGGACGCCCGGCCACCGACCCGGCGAACGCCGACATCTTCCGGCGCCGGCTGTTGTCGATGGACGCCGGCCGACAGCGGGAGACACTGCTCGACACGGTGCGCGGACGGGCCGCGGCAGCGCTCGGCCACAGTTCCGCCCAAGCCGTGGAGCCGGGCCGGGGCTTCCTCGACATGGGCTTCAACTCCCTCACCGCGGTGGAGTTCCGCAACGACGTGGAGCGGCTCACCGGGCTCCGGCTGAGCACCACCGTGATGTTCGACCATCCGACCCCGGACGCTCTCGTCGGCCACCTGCTGACCCTGAGCGCACCGGCCGAACCGGAGCCGGCCGACGCGTCGCTGCTCGGACTGGACGAGTTCGCCCGCTCACTGCGGGGGCTCGCCGCCGACGACGACATCCGGGCCGCCGCCGTCGAACAGCTCAAGGAACTACTGCTGGCGCTCGACCGGCCGGCCGTCGACCCGGTCGGCTCCGACGGCCCCGACGCCGTCACGGACGACTTCGAGTACGCCAGCGACGACGAGATCTTCGACTTCATCGACCGGGAACTCGGGGCCTCCTGATGGGCCACCGAAGGATGCCTCCCCAGACCCCGAGAGGACGGACCACCGTGCCGACCGAACAGACGCAGACCGAACAGACCCTGACCGAGCAGAAGCTGCGCGACTACCTCAAGCGCGTCACCGGCCAGCTCCAGCAGGCCAAGGCCCGGCTGCGTGAGCTCGACGAGGCCAAGCACGAGCCGATCGCGATCGTCTCGATGAGCTGCCGCTACCCCGGCGACGTCCAGACCCCCGAGGACCTCTGGCGGCTGGTCGCCGACGGCCGGGACGCGACGAGCGAGTTCCCCCACAACCGCGGCTGGGACGCCGAGGCGCTCTACGATCCCGACCCGGAAGCCACCGGCCGGACCTACACCACGCGCGGCGGTTTCCTGCACGACGCCGACCAGTTCGACCCGGAGTTCTTCGGACTCAACCCGCGCGAGGCCCTGGCCGCAGACCCCCAGCAGCGGCTTCTGCTGGAGCTGGCCTGGGAAGCCTTCGAACGGGCCGGTCTGCCGCCGCGCACCCTGCGTTCCAGCGCCACCGGTGTCTTCACCGGCGTGATGTACAACGACTACGCAGCCCGGCTGCGACCGATGCCCGGAACCTTCGAGGGCTACCTGGGCAGTGGCAGCGCGGGCAGTGTCGCCTCCGGCCGGGTCGCCCACACCTTCGACCTCCACGGCCCGGCCATCACAGTGGACACCGCGTGCTCGTCCTCCCTCGTCGCCATCCATCTGGCCGCCGAGTCACTGCGCCGCGGTGAGTGCGAACTCGCCCTGGCCGGTGGTGTCACCGTGATGGCGACACCGGACACCTTCGTCGAGTTCAGCCGCCAGCGCGGGCTGGCCCCCGACGGCCGGTGCAAGCCGTTCTCCGCAGAGGCCGATGGCACGGGCTGGGGCGAGGGCGGCGGACTGCTGCTCCTGGAGCGGCTGTCGGACGCCGTGCGCAACGGCCACAAGGTCCTGGCTCTGGTGCGCTCAAGCGCCGTCAACCAGGACGGCACCAGCAGCCAGCTCACGGCGCCCAACGGGCCCGCCCAGCAGCAGGTCATCCGGCAGGCCCTGGCAAACGGAGGCCTCGCCCCCGCCGACATCGACGCCGTCGAGGCGCACGGCACCGGCACCACCCTCGGCGACCCGATCGAGGCCGGTGCGCTGATCGACGTCTACGGCCGAAACCGCGCCGAGGCGGCCCCGCTCCGACTGGGCTCCGTCAAGTCCAACCTCGGCCACACCCAGGCCGCCGCCGGTGTGGCCGGCGTCATCAAGATGGTCATGGCGCTGCGCCACGAGACCCTCCCGCGCACCTTGCACGCCGAAGTCCCCTCACCGTACGTGGACTGGTCGGCCGGCGGCGTCGAACTGCTGACGGACCAGGTGCCCTGGCCACAGGGGGAGCGGACCCGCCGGGCGGGTGTCTCCTCCTTCGGGATCAGCGGCACCAACGCCCACGTCGTCGTCGAGGAGCCCACGGCGGTGGCCGACACCGACACCGAACCCGCCCCGGCCGAGCCGGTCGTCTCCTCGGACACGCCGCCCTGGGTGCTGTCCGCCAGGAACGAGCCGGCCCTGCGCGGCCAGGCCCGGCGGCTGCGTGCCTGGGCGTCCGGGGTCCCGGCAAGCTCGGACGCCGGGATCGCCGCCTCCCTGGCGGGGGAACGCACCCTGTTCGAGCACCGCGCCATCCTGCTCGGCCAGGACCGCGAGCGGATGCTGGAGGCGCTCGACGCACTCGGAGACGGCCGCAGCTCCCGGGACCTCGTCGAGGGCCGGGCCGCCACCACCGGGAGCACGGTCTTCGTCTTCCCCGGGCAGGGGACCCAGTGGTCCGGCATGGCCGGCGACCTGCTCGACCGCTCGCCCGTCTTCCGGCGCGCTCTGGAGGACTGCGCCGACGCCCTGCGGCCCTACACGGACTGGTCGTTGCTCGACGCCGTCCGAGAGGGCGGCCGGGGCGAACTCCTGAACCGCGTGGACGTCGTACAGCCTGCGCTGTTCGCGATGATGGTCTCTCTGACCCGGCTGTGGGAGTCGGTCGGCGTCGTCCCCGACGCCGTCGTCGGCCACTCGCAGGGCGAGATCGCTGCGGCGCACATCGCCGGCGCGCTCGGCCTCGACGATGCGGCGCGCACGACGGCGCTGCGAAGCCGGGCCCTGACCTTGCTGGCCGGGACGGGGGCGATGGCCTCGGTCCCGTTACCCTCGGCCCAGGTCGCCCGAACGATCGCCGCGAGCGCTTCCGGCGTGGCGATCGCCGCCGTCAACGGTGTCGCGGCCACGGTCGTGGCGGGCGAGCCCGCGCCGGTCGAGGCACTGGTCGACGCCTATCGGGCGGCAGGCGTGAAGGCACGGCTGATACCGGTGGACTACGCCTCGCACTCCCCGCACGTGGAGGCCATCGAGGACGAGATCACCGGTGCCCTCGCGGGCCTGACCCCGCGCCAGTCCCGTATCGCGTTCTATTCGACGGTGACCGCCGGCCCACTCGACACCACGACGTTGGACGCCGCTTACTGGTACCGCAACCTGCGCCAGGCCGTCCGGTTCGAGGAGACCACTCGTCGGCTCGTCCAGGACGGCTACGGGCTGTTCGTGGAGGCCAGCCCGCATCCCGTCCTCACCGGCGCGGTCCAGGAGACCACCGAGGACGCCGGGGTGGACGCCGTCACGATCGGCACCCTCAGGCGCAACCAGCCCGCGGCCCGCCGATTCCTGCAGTCCGCCGCCGAACTGCACACGCAGGCCGCCGATGTCGACTGGTCGGCCGTGCAGTGCGCCGTGCCGTCCCACGAGGTCGCCGTACCGACATACGCCTTCCAGCGTCGCCGGCTGTGGATCGACACCCCGGCCGGCGCCGCCGACGCGGCCGGCCTGGGCCTGGACCCGGCCGCGCACCCGCTGCTGGGCGCCGCGCTGAACACCGCGCAGCCCGGTACGACCGTCCTGACCGGCCGGATCTCCCAGCGCACCCACCCCTGGCTGAGCGGTCACGCCGTCGCCGACACCGTCCTGGTTCCCGGCACCGCACTGCTCGAACTCGCCCTGCACGCCGCGGCCGAGACCGGATGCGCGGAGGTGGAGGAACTCACCCTGGAGGCACCGCTCCTCCTGCCCGAGGACTCGGCCGCCCGCATCCAGGTGGCCGTCACCACGGACGGCGACGGTCGGCGCCGCGTCACCGTCCACTCCCGAACGGCGCTGGAGGACAATCCGGGCGACTGGACCCGCCATGCCTCGGGCACGCTCGTCGAGGACCCGGCCGCCCCCACCGACCCGGACGCCACGGACCTCGCCGCGGCCTGGCCGCCGCCCGGCGCGCAGCCGGTCGCCCTGGACGGTGCCTACGACCGCCTCGCGGGCCTGGGCTACCACTACTCCGGGCCGTTCCGGGGCCTGCACGCACTGTGGCGCGTCGGCACGGATCTGTACGCCGAGGTGGAACTGCCGACGCAGACGGACACCGCCGGCTACGGCATCCACCCCGCTCTGCTGGACGCCTGCCTGCACGCCCTGCTCGCCGACACCGGCACACCCGAGGACGGCATCAAGCTGCCGTTCAACTGGAGCGGCGTGCGTCTGCACGCCACGGGCGCACGTGTCCTGCGCGTCCGGCTGCGCCCGCAGGGAGAGGACGCCCTCGGCCTGGTGGCCGCCGACACGAATGGACGCACCGTTCTCAGCGCCTCGGCCCTGACCCTGCGTCCCATCGACCCGGCCCAACTCGTCGCGGCCGGTACGCGGACCGGCGACGGCATGTTCCACCTGAGCTGGACCGCGCTGCCCGAAGCCGACCGCACCCAGCCGCCGACCGACGTCTGGGCCCTGCTCGGCGCACCGGTCACCGACGGGCGAGCGGCCACCGAAGAGGCGGCGCTGCGGCTCGCCGACAGCTCGGCCGGTCCACAGCCGATGCCCGTTCACGAAGACCTCGGGCAGCTGCGGGCGGCCGTCGAGGCAGGCGGCCCGGCCCCGGCCACCGTGCTGACCGTCGTCCCGTCCGGCGCCGGCCCGGACCCGGTCGGCCGCACCCATTCCCTCACCACCGAGGTACTCGCCCTGCTCCAGCAGTGGCTGGCCGACGAGACGTTCACCGACTCCCGGCTCGTCCTCGTCACCCAGGGGGCCGTCACCACCGCCCCCGGTGAGCCCGCTCCCGACCTCGGCGGCGCCGCCGTCTGGGGGCTGGTCGGTGCCGCGATGGCCGAGAACCCGGACCGGTTCGTCCTGCTGGACGTCGACGACGACTCCTGGAACGTCGTGCCCGCCGCCCTCTCGACCGGAGAATCGCGGCTCGCACTGCGCGGCGAGACACTTCTCCTGCCGCGGCTGGCCCGTTCGGCCGGACCGCACCCCGACCTGGCGGCGCCGGACGCGGACGGGACCTGGCGGCTCGACCTGACCGAGCGGGGCAGTCTGGAGAACGTCGTGCTGGCCGACTGCCCCGAGCTGGGCGCGCCGCTGCAGCCCGGACAGGTCCGGGTGGCTCTGCGCGCGGCCGGTCTGAACTTCCGCGACGTACTCATAGGCCTCGGCATGTATCCGGGAGACGGGCTGATGGGCGGCGAGGGCGCCGGCGTCGTCCTGGAGACCGGGCCCGGCGTCACCGGACTGCGGCCGGGCGACCGGGTGATGGGGCTCATCACCTCCGGAACCGGCCCCGTTGCGGTCACCGACCACCGGTTGCTGACGTCCGTCCCCGACGGCTGGTCGTTTGCCCAGGCGGCCACCGTCCCCATCGTCTTCCTGACCGCCTACTACGGTCTGCAGGACCTGGCCGGCGCCCAGAGCGGCGAGCGCCTGCTGCTGCACGCGGCCACCGGCGGTGTCGGCATGGCCACCCTCCAACTGGCCGACCACTGGGGCCTGGAGGTGCTTGCCACCGCCAGTCCCGCGAAGTGGCCGGTACTGCGCCGGCTCGGTGTGCCCGACGAGCGCATCGCCTCCTCCCGCGACCTGGGCTTCGAGGCCATGGTCGCGGAGCGGACCGGCGGCCAGGGCGCGGACATTGTCCTCAACTCCCTGGCGAAGGAGTTCGTGGACGCCTCCCTGCGCTCGCTTCGGCCCGGCGGCCGGTTCGTGGAGATGGGCAAGACCGACATCCGTGACGCCGACGGCATCGCCCGCGACCACCGCGGCATCCGCTATCAGGCCTTCGACCTGCTCGACGCCGGCCCCGACCGGATCCAGGAGATGCTCGCCGACCTGGCCCGGCTCTTCGCCGACGGCGTGCTCGCCCCGCTGCCCGTCCACAGCTGGGACGTCCGCCAGGCCAAGGAAGCACTGCGCTTCCTCAGCCAGGCCCGGCACACCGGCAAACTGGCGCTCGCCCTGCCCACCCCGCGCGACCCCGAAGGCACCGTGCTGCTCACCGGCGGCACCGGCACCCTGGGCCGGATGACCGCCCGGCACTTGGTGCGTGAACGCGGTGTGAAGCATCTGCTGCTGGTCGGCCGCCGGGGACCTGAGGCGCCCGGGGCGAGTGAGCTGGTGGAGGAGCTGACCGGGCTCGGCGCACAGGTCACTGTCGCTGCCTGCGACGTCGCCGACGAGGCCCGGCTCGGCGCACTGCTGGCCGACATGCCGGCCGCCCACCCGCTGACCGCGGTCGTACACCTCGCGGGCGTGCTCGACGACGCGACCGTACAGAACCTCACCGACGGCAAGTTGCACTCCGTACTGCGCGCCAAGGTGGATGCGGCCTGGAACCTGCACCAGCTCACCGAGCACCTGGACCTGTCCGACTTCGTGCTCTTCTCCTCGCTGGCCTCCACCGTCGGCGCCCCGGGCCAGGCCAACTACGCCGCCGCCAACGCGTTCCTGGACGCGCTGGCCCTGCACCGCAGGGCCGGCGGCCTGCCGGCCGTCTCACTGGCCTGGGGACTGTGGGCCGAGGCCTCCGGGATGACCGGCCACCTGGACCGGGGCGACCAGGCCCGGCTGCAGCGCACCGGTGTCCTGCCCATGGCCGAGGAGACGGCTCTCGGCCTGCTCGACGCGGCCATGGACACCGGCCACGCGGCTGTCGTCCCGGCCCTGTTCGACACCGCGGCACTGCGCCGCCAGGCGGATGCCGACCTGCTCCACCCCGTCCTGCGGGACCTCGTCCGAGGCCCGGCACGACAGACCTCCCGTGCCACCGCGACGACAGTGGACACCGCCGAACTGCGGCTGGCCGACGTGGACCCGGCCGAACGTGGCCCCCGGGTCCTGGAACTGGTCCGTGGCAACGCCGCCCTCGTCCTCGGACACGACTCGCCCGAAGCTGTCTCCGTCACCCAGCCCTTCAAGGAACTCGGCTTCGACTCGCTCACCGCGGTCGAGCTGCGCAACCGCCTGAACCGGGCGACCGGCCTGCGCCTGCCCGCGACGGTGATCTTCGCCCATCCCACACCGACCGAACTGGCGGAACACCTGCTCGCCGAACTCGCTCCGGCGGCCGGCGGCGGCGCCCTCCTCACCGACCTCGGCGACCTTGAGGCGAAGCTTGTCGCCGACCTCTCCGACGACGGACTGCGTGCGGAGATCCTCGGCCGGCTGGAGGCGCTCGTGCAGCGTCTGAGTCCGGAGACGCGGGACGTGCCGGACGGCGCGGCGCCGGAAGCGGAGATCGAGGCCGCGGGAGCAGACGAGATCTTCGCCCTGATCGACCGGGAGCTCGGCCTGTGAACGGGCGATGCGGGCCGTGCACAGGCGTAGACCGTACACACACAGAGAGGCCGGGTCGGCCGTGACCGATGAACCGAAACTCACCGAGTATTTGAAGCGGGTCACAGCCGACCTGCTCAAGACGCGCCGGCGACTGCAGGAGGTCGAGGCGGAGCGCGACGAGCCGATCGCCGTCGTCGGCATGGCCTGCCGCTATCCCGGCGGTGTCCAGACTCCCGAGGACCTGTGGGAGCTGGTCGCCTCGGGCACCGACGCCGTCACTTCCTTCCCCACCGACCGCGGCTGGGACATCGAGGGCATCCACGACCCCGACCCCTCGCACCGCGGCACCAGCTACGTGGACCGCGGCGGCTTCCTGCACGAGGCGGGGGAGTTCGACGCGGCGTTCTTCGGGATGAGTCCCCGCGAGGCGCTCGCCACCGACCCCCAGCAGCGACTGCTGCTGGAGATCGTCTGGGAAGCCGCGGAGCGCGCCGGCATCGACCCCACGACGCTCAAGGGCACCGCCACCGGCGTCTACGTCGGTGTGATCGCCCAGGACTACGGTCCGGTGAGCCCGAACGGAATCCCCGCGGACATCGAGGGTTTCGCCATCGGCAACCAGACCAGTGTCGCCTCCGGACGGATCGCGTACACCCTCGGCCTGGACGGCCCCGCGATCACCCTCGACACGGCGTGCTCCTCGTCCCTGGTGGCGATTCACCTGGCCGCCCAGGGACTGCGGGACCGCACGTGCGCGCTCGCCCTGGCGGGCGGCGTGACCGTGTTGCCCAGCCCGCGCGGGTTCATCGAGTTCAGCCGCCAGCGAGGGCTGGCCCCCGACGGCCGGTGCAAGTCCTTCGCGGCCGGCGCGGACGGCACGGCCTGGGCGGAGGGCGCCGGGGTGCTGCTCCTGGAACGGCTCTCGGACGCCCGGCGCAACGGCCACCCCGTGCACGCGGTGATCAGCGGCAGCGCGGTCAACCAGGACGGCGCGAGCAACGGACTCACCGCGCCCAGCGGTCCGGCCCAGGAACGGGTCATTCGCCAGGCCCTGGCCGACGCCCGACTGCTCGCCGCGGACGTCGACGCCGTGGAGGCGCACGGCACCGGCACCCCGCTCGGCGACCCGATCGAGGCACAGGCGCTGCTCGCCACCTACGGACAGGGCAGGCCCGCGGACCGGCCTCTGTGGCTGGGGTCGGTCAAGTCCAACCTCGGGCACACCCAGGCCGCAGCCGGGGTCTGCGGGGTGATCAAGATGGTGGAGGCCATGCGGCACGGCCGGCTGCCGAGGACACTGCACGTCGATGCCCCGTCACCGCACGTGGAGTGGTCCGCCGGCGCCGTCGAACTGCTCACCGAGGACATTGCCTGGCCCGCCGTGGACCGACCCCGCCGCTCCGCTGTTTCCTCGTTCGGGATCAGCGGCACCAACGCCCACGTGATCATCGAACAGGGGCCGGCCACCGTCCCGGACGACCGGGACACGGCCTCCGGCGCACCCGGCGTCCAGCCGTGGATCCTGTCCGCCCGGACGCCGGCGGCCCTCGCCACCGGTGCCGAACGGCTCCTGCACCACCTCCGGTCCCGGCCCGAGGCGACGGAGCGGCAGATCGGCCGGGCGCTCGCCTCGACCCGTACCACGTTCGAGCACCGCGCCGTCGTGGTCGGGACGGACCGTGCCTCGTTCACCGACGGTCTGCGGGCGATCCGCGAGCGCCGTGCCCTGCCGCAGCTGTTCACGGGCACCGCGGCGAAGCCGTTGCGCACCGCGTTCATGTTCTCCGGCCAGGGAGGTCAGCGCCTTGGCATGGGCCAGGGCCTGTACCGGTCCTATCCGGCCTTCGCCGCCGCCTTCGACGAGGTCTGCGAGGCCCTGGCCCCGCACCTGCAAAGGCCCTTGCGCGAGGTCACCTGGGCCAGGCCGCTGGGCCCGGAGGCGGCACTGCTGGGCCGTACCGAGTACGCGCAGCCCGCCCTGTTCGCCTTGCAGGTGGCACTGTTCCGCCTGGTCGAGGACTTCGGTGTCCGACCGGACCAACTGATCGGTCACTCCGTCGGAGAGCTGGCCCTCGCCCATTGCAGCGGCATGCTCTCGCTGTCGGACGCGAGCAAACTGGTCGCGGCACGCGGCCGGCTGATGCAGGGTCTCCCGGACGGCGGCGCGATGGTCGCCGTCGAGGCCACCGAGCACGAACTGCGCAGCAGCATCGCCGGAGCGGAAGACCGCCTGGGTATCGCCGCCGTCAACGGTCCGCGCGCCGTGGTTCTGTCCGGCGCGGCGGACGACGCGGACCGGATCGCCGAGCGGTTCCGCAGGGCCGGCCGTCAGATCCGTCGGCTCACGGTCAGCCACGCCTTCCACTCGCCGCTGATGGACCCGGTGCTCGACGACTTCCGCCGGGCCGTTGCCGAGGCCGAATTCCACGAGCCCCGCATTCCGGTGGTCTGCGGCAGTACCGGCGACAGCGCCGACGCACGCTTCTGCACCCCCGACTACTGGGTGGAGCACCTGCGCGGCACCGTCCGCTTTCACGACGGACTGCTGCGGCTGCGCGAGCTGGGCACCGAGGCATACGTCGAACTCGGCCCCGACGGTGTCCTCGCGGGCCTGGTCCAGCGCACCCCGGCGACCGCCGTCGCCGGCGGTGTCGAACCGGCCGTCGCCCGCGTCGCCGTACCGCTGCTGCGTCGTGACCGTCCTGAGCCCGAGGCCACCCTCGCCGCACTGGCCGCGCTGCATGTCAACGGTGTCGACGTCACATGGGAGCCTGCCTTCGGCGAGACCGGTGAGACTGCTGAGCCGACGGCCGAGCTGCCCACGTATCCCTTCGACCGGCAGCGCTACTGGCTGCAGCCGTCCTCGCCGACCGGGAACCGGGTGCGGCAGGAGCTGTTCTGGGAGGCCGTCGACCGGGCCGACGTGGCCGGGATCGCCCGGCTGACCGGGATGGACGACGGCCGGCCGAGGGACCTGACCGATGTCGTCACCGCTCTGGCCGCCTGGCGCGGTGGATCCGACCCCGGGACGGACGAGCAGAGCACGTTCCACCGGCCTGTCTGGAGGAGGACACGGCCTCCCGGGGTGCCGCTGCTCGCCGGCCGCTGGCTGGCCCTGCTGCCCTGCGGCGACCGGGACGATCCGTACCTGGCCGCCGTCGTCACGGCGATGGCACACGCCGGGGCCAGGGTCGTGCCGGTCGTCGTCCAGGAGGAGTGCGGGGACCTCGCCGGGACCCTCCGGATGGCTCTGGAGGCCGGGCAGGGCGACGCGTCGGGTTCCGACGAGGGGCAAGTGGCCGGCGTGGTCTCGTTGCTCGCCTGCCATGAGCGCGTCCCCGCGTCGGCCGACGCGCCCGTGCCCGAGTTGCTGACGGCCTACCGTCTCGGCGCGGCCCTGGCCGAGGCCGACGTGGACGCGCCGCTGTGGTGCCTGACCCGGGAGGCTGTCGATCCCGACGGACGCCAAGGGGGCACGGCCGCCGCCCAGTTGTGGGCCCTCGGCGAAGTCCGCCGACCCGCGGGCATCCCGTGGTACGGGCTCGTCGACCTTCCGTCGCGATTCACCGCGCGCACTCTGGACTGGCTGGTCGGCACGCTCGCGGCCGGACCGGATCATGTGGTCGTCCGCTCCGGCGGTGTGAGGGTGCTGCGCCTGGCCCGGACCGATGAGCGGGCGACCCTCGCGGTACCCGAGCTGACCGGCACCGTGCTGGTCACCGATTCCGGTGCACAGCTGACCGGGGCCGCTGTGCACTGGGCGGCGGAACATGGGGCCGCCCGCGTCCTGCTGCTGACCCATCCCGGCCGGGCCACCGGCGTCGCGTCGCCTGTCGGCCTCGCCCGTGGCTGCCGGTTGACGGCGGTCGAGTGCGACCCGGCCGACCAAACCGCTCTGGCCGCCGTACTCGCCGGCATTCCCGCCGGGGAACCGCTCACCGCGGTCCTCCACCTCGGCGGGTCGGTCGGTGCCCCGGAAGTCTCGGTGGACCCGGGTGCCGACGCGCAGTTCGCTGTCGCCGCCGCGCTGAACCTCCATCAGCTGACCCGGAACCTGCCTCTCACCCACTTCGCACTGTTCGCCCCCTTCGGCACCCCGCTCGCCGGGGGCAGCCGCTTCGAGCACGCGCTCGTCCGCGGCGTCCACGACTCCCTGGTGCGCGAGCGCCGGGCGGCCGGGGCCGCCGGTCACAGTGTTGCCTGGGGCGTCGCGGACGACGCGACGGCCGCGTTGCCCCGGGCGCTGCGCGGCGACGAATCGTCACTGGTGGTCGCCGACATCCGCCTGACCGACCTGCTCACGGAGTTCGCGGGGCGACCGGCCCACCCGCAGTTGCGCGACCTGTTCGACGCGCCGGCCGACGGGGCGGACGCGGGGCCGGAGGGCGAGATCCGGCTGACGGCCCACCTCGCCGAACTGTCCGACGCCGAGCGGGACGACGCGCTGCTGTCGCTGGTCCGCAGGAGCACCGCGTTCGTCCTCGGGCACAGCTCCGCAGACGCCGTACCCGAGGACACGCCCTTCGTCGACCTGGGGCTCACCTCGTTCACCGCCTTCGAACTGCGCAGTCGACTGGTCGAGGCCACGGGTATCGAACTGCCGCTGGCCGAGATCTTCGAGAACCCCAGTCCGTCGGCGCTCGCCGAGTACCTGCACGCGGCCTTCCTGGCCGCGGCCGCCGTCTAGGGCCCGCGCGGCGGATCCCCGGAAGGAGAAATCATCGTGGACGCCGATGCCTTCAAGGACGTCGATGTCGATGTCGTGGTCGTCGGAGGAGGGCCTGTCGGGCTCTTCGCCGGTGCCGAACTCGGGCTGGCGGGCGCCTCCGCGGCCGTCGTCGAGAGGCTCGACCGACCGGTGCGGGCGAACAGCCCGGCGCTGCGCGGTGTGACCACCCGTACGATGCGCACACTCGCGCTGCGCGGCCTGGACGAGCCGGTGGTCCGGGCGGCGGAGCAGTCCCTGCGGAAACTGATCGGCACGGCGGCCGGGCTGGGACCCGGCCGCTCGCAGGGGCCGGAGGTGGCGGGCCAGGTCGCGTCGACGAAACTCGGCTCCGGCGGGGCCACGAAGGGACACATCGGCATGGTGCCCCTGACCGACCCGGCCGGCGAGTTCCCCGAGGTGTCCTTGCTGCCGGTGCCGTACGCGGCCCTGCGGGAGGTGTTCGCCGAGCGGGCGCGTCGGCACGGCGTCCGGATCCTGGAGGGACGTACCGTCGTCGACATCGAAGCCGGTCCGGACGGTGTGACGGCCTACCTGGACGACGGACGCCCGCTGCGGGCCCGCTATCTGATCGGGGCGGACGGCGGACGCAGCACAGTGCGGCGCCTGGCCGGATTCGACTTCCCCGGCACCGAGCCGACACTGTTCGCCGTCGGCGGCGAGGACGTGACCCTGCTGGATCCGGAGAAACTCCCGCACGGATTCACCCGGACCCCACGGGGTGTGCTGATGGTCGACGTCGTGCCCGGCCAGCTCGTCGCCCTGGAGTACGACACACCGCCCGCCGACCGTCTGGCGGCCGTCACGAAGGACGAACTCCAGGCGGTGGTGCGGCGGGTGAGCGGGACGGACGTCACGATCACCCGGGTGCGCTCGCCGTTCCGCTACAGCGACAACGCCCGCCATGCCTCGACCTACCGCCGTGGCCGGGTGCTGCTCGCCGGCGACGCCGCGCATGTCCACTCGCCGTTCGGCGGTCAGGGCGTCAACCTCGGCATCCAGGACGCGGCCAACCTCGGCTGGAAGCTGGCCAGGGTGATCCGGGGTACCGCACCGGACGAACTGCTGGACAGTTACACCGCCGAACGGCACCCCGTGGCGGCCCGGGTGCTGCGCAACTCGCGTGCCCAGGTGGCTCTGCTGCGCCATGGCCCCCAAGTGGACGCGCTGCGCACCCTGTTCGCGGATCTGGTCGAACTGCCCCAGGCCAAGCGCGAGTTGATCGACATGCTGCATGGGCTGGACATCGTCTACGACACGGAGCGGGCCTGCGGTCACCCACTCGTCGGCACCTTCGTGCCGAAGCTGATGGCCACCACGACCGAGGACGGCCCCCTGCTGGCGGACGGCCGCGGACTGTTGCTGGATGCGACAGGAACGACCGAACTGCGTGAAGCCGCGGCGGGCCGTCAGGATGTGCGCTGGATCCAAGGGGTCTGCCCGGACCACCCACGACTGGCCGCACTGCTGGTGCGTCCGGACGGATACGTGGCCTGGGCCCGGGACTTCGGTGCGGAGCGGGATGCACCGGCCGGGGCGCTGGACCGCTGGTTCGGCCCGAGCAGGACACCTGTGGCCATGGGGTGAGGGGACGGGCACCAGGGCTGGTACGGAACCGGGCACGTGGAACCGGATCCGTACCAGCCCTCTTCGTCGTCCCGGCCCGTCCACCTCGCCGACATGCCGCAGCTCCTGGAGGTCTGGGACCGTCCAGGAGCTGCGGCTTCGGGGGATGCCGCCGGAACGGGAGGGGAAGCGCTCCGACAGCGGTGGTCGTAGGTGCGGGAGGCGGGGTCGCGCGGGGCGGCGAACGCGGATTGCGCCGGGCTGGGCCCGGAGGCCGGCAGTTCCCTTGCGGACCTGCGAAGAAGACAACGGGAGAAGGAGGGAAGGGGCGGTGGGTCGGCGTCGGAGGTCGTCAGACGCGGGACAGGTCGAGGTTCTGTGTCGAGTGGAAGGTCGGCAGGAGCCCGAGCCGTTCGGCCTCCGCCAGGGTGGGCGCGGACGCGTCGCGTGCCGAGAGGATCGGGGTGATGCCCGCCGGCCACTTGATGCCGATGGCCGGGTCCAGCGGATGGACGCCGTGTTCACGCTCCGGCGAGTACGGCGTTGAGCACAGATACAGCGCCGTCGCCTCCTCGCTCAACGCCATGAAGGCGTGTCCGAGACCCTCGGCGAGGTAGAGCGAGCACCGGTTGTGGTCGTCCAGCCGCACCGAGATCCACTGGCCGAAGGTGGGCGATCCGGTACGGAGATCCACGATCACGTCCAGGATCGCCCCCGACGCACAGGTGATGTATTTCGCCTGTCCGGGAGGAACGTCCGCGAAATGAATTCCACGGATCGCACCGCGCCGGGTCACCGGGCAGTTCGCCTGGGCGACATTCAGCTCGTGTCCCACGCTTTCGCGGAACTGCTTCCCGTTGAACCACTCCAGTACGCTTCCGCGCTCATCCTGGTGAATGAGCGGAGAATGCAACCAGGCACCTTCGATCTCAAGTCGGCGCACCGCGAAATTCCTCTCGGTCAAGGGGTGACGAACGGTGGGAGCCGCACCTCGTGGTTACTCGGCCACGTAGGTGCAACCGCTCCACGAGTAGACAAGGAGTTCCAACTCCTCCTGAACGACGGTCTCGCCGGTGGGCTCGAAATGCTCGTACCGGTTCCCGTTCAGGACTTTGACCTTTGTATTGACGTCGGACACGTACCGGATCCGTTCCTCCGGGCCGAGTTCCGGCGGCTGGCCACCGAGAAGTAAGACGTTGGGCCTGGAATCGGTCATGTGTCGTCTCCTTCGACTGGGTGAACAAAGGCAGCGACCTGCGCAGCCTCGCCGTACGGCCAGAATCGACCGTCCCCATAAAGCTGCTCTAAACGAGCCGGTATCCGGTCGCGGTCCTGCCTTAGCCGGACTTTGGAGACCTCCCCGACCCTGAGTGTGCTTCTGCTGTCCCGGACGCAGGCGGAGGGAGGGGACGGACCGATGTGGCGTCGTGCGAGCGACTGGACATGGCGAACGCTGAGGGGTATCGGCCCGGCTCTGGCAGGGCTCGGCATGGCATTCGGTGCCCTGCTTCCACCGGATTGGCCGTGGAAGGACGCGCCGGCCGAGGAGACCGACGCCGGTCCGTTCCTGGCCGGCCCCGGGCCGGGACACCCTGAGCGACTGGTCGCCGGAGTGCCGCTCACCCCGGTGGAACAGCAGCTGTGGCGCCAGCTGACAGAGCGATGAGCGGATTCACGAGTGCCGTACGCCGGCCAGGAGGCCCTGTGTTGAAAGCCGTCCACCATCTGTACCGACTCCTGAGGACGCGCCCGGCGGTGCTCGGGGCCGTCCCCGAGGCCGAGCGGCTCCAGCGCGTCCTGCGCTCACCGAACTACGCCGACGGTGGCTTCACCAACCTGGTGCCGGCCCCCGAACTGCCCGCCCGCGGTCGCCTGTTGCGCGACCTGCTGGCACGGGTGCGGGTGTGGACCGAGCCCGGGCGCAGGCCGGTCCGTCCCATTCCGCTGCACCCGAGCACACTCACCGACCTCGCCGCACCGCCCGTCTCCGGGCTCCGGCTGACCTGGTTGGGGCATTCCACCGTGCTGGCCGAGATCGGAGGCCGGACGGTGCTCTTCGACCCGGTCTGGGCCAGGCGCTGCTCGCCGTTCGGACTCCTCGGTCCCAAGCGGCTGCATCCGGTTCCCCTCCCACTGCGGTCCCTCACCACGGTCGACGTGGTCGTCATCTCCCACGATCACTACGACCATCTGGACATGGCGGCCGTCCGCACCCTGGCCGCGGGCGACGCCGTCTTCGCCGTACCCCTCGGCGTAGGCGCGCACCTGGAGCGCTGGGGCGTGCGGCCGGACCGAGTGCGGGAACTCGACTGGAACGAGTCCGCCGAGGTCGCGGGTCTCGTACTGACCGCTACACCGGCGAGGCACTCCTGCGGCCGGGGCCTGCCGGGCCCACAGCGGACTCTCTGGGCGTCCTGGGTCGTCGCGTCCCCGTCCCATCGGGTCTTTCACAGCGGTGACACCGGCTACTTCCCGGGTTTCGCGCGGATCGGCGCGGAGCACGGCCCCTTCGACGCGACGATGATCCAGATGGGGGCCTACGACCGGCTGTGGCCCGCCCATCACATGACCCCCGACGACGGACTGCGTGCCCATACCGAGCTCTCGGGCGGGGCTCCTGAGGGTGTGGTCCTACCGATCCACTGGGGCACCTTCGACCTGGCCCCCCACCCGTGGTCGGCTCCGGTCGAGGGCGCGGTGGCCGCGGCCCGCCGACTGGGTGTACGGATCGCCACTCCGATGCCGGGCCGCCCTTTCGAGCCCCTGCTCGAAACACCGGACGAGCCCTGGTGGCGGGAGGCCCTCGTACCGAGCCCCGGTTCCGGCACCTGTGCTTCCGCACCGCCCGGCAGCCCGGACGTGGTGCCCTCGGCCCCTGCGGGGAGCGTCGAGTGACCGCCGCTCGGCAAGGCCGGTGCGCGCTGCAACCCCTTTCGCCGCCGGTTCCCACCGACGACGACCGCCCGGACAGCGACGGGCTGGTACGCCGACGCAGGAGTGGGCGGCTGTTGGAGTGCGCCATTCTCGACACGGCTGTCTTCGAGCTCAACCGGGTCGGCTGGTCGCTGCTCACGATGGAGGGTGTGGCTGCCGGAGCGGGCGCGGGCAAGAGCTCCCTGTACCGGCGCTGGCCGACCAAGCAGGCCCTGGTCGCCGCGGCCCTGCGGCACGCGGTGCCGAGTCGCACAGCCGGTCATGCCCCTGGTGGCCTGCGGGATGAGCTCATCCTCCTCGCGGCCGAATCGCGGGCCCGCCTCGCTTCGCCCCAGGGGCGCGCCCTGTGCCGCGTTCTGGAGGCCTGTCGTGACGACGACGCCGCGCCCTTCAGGGATCTGTTCATCGTGACCCTGGCCGAACCGGTCAAGCGCCGCGTCCGCGAACTGGTGCGCCGCGCCGCACATGACGACGCCGCCGGTCCGGTCGCCCCCGACACGGGCGTGACCGACCTCGTGGTCGACTCCCTGCTCGCCGCTCTGATGTACCCCTTCGCCGAACCGGACCTCACGGAGTTGGTCGACCGCGTCCTTCTCCCCACTCTGTACGGCGGGAAGTGAGCGGTGCCCCGCACATCGCCGTCACCGCTCGGGCGGGCGACTGTCCGGCCATCGTGACGGGCCGCTCCCGGTGCACCTGACACCGGGTCGCCCCTCGTTCACCGTACGGGCCGCCCGGCGCTCATGGCCTCGCGGTACCACGGTGCGCAGTGCCCGAAGCTCTCGCGGAAACCGGCTCCGGGGCGGACGTCGACGGCCTGCCACAGCTTCGCGCTGTCGTAGTAGTGGTCGGAGCCGAGCAGACTGATCCGGCGGGATGCCGAACGGCCGAGCTGCGCCACGGCCCGGTCGTGACCGATGTCGTCGGCGAGGGCGGGCAGCAGGGACTCCTCGACGAGTACGTCGAGGATCTCCGCGAGCGCGGTGGGCGTGGGGTGCGCGGCGTGCAGGATCGCACCCTCCAACCCGCTCGTCGGCAACCCCGCCACCGCGCACACCGCTTCGGCCAGTGCGT
>Ga0307509_10003975_pt1 | contig 21798 bp, 20 predicted proteins | sample 10_EM_MG_FD_202245 | JGI IMG/M metagenome (GOLD analysis project Ga0307509, IMG submission 202245) | Populus trichocarpa ectomycorrhiza microbial communities from riparian zone in the Pacific Northwest, United States - 10_EM | ecosystem: Host-associated > Plants > Roots > Unclassified | place... | reverse complement strand
CGGAAAGAAGAACACTCTCTAGGATATCCAAGAACGATCAAAGACTATAAGGATAGTCTGATAAGAACCACGCAAGTAATTCGTTACCTGTCGCACGAATAATTGCACCAGTGTAGGATTGTTACATGCGGCCAGGAACATCTAAGAGCCCATAGAATGTGAGGCAATCGACCTCTATGTTCTAGGATCACTTTGCTGGTGAAGGTCGGGTAACTTGGACTCCACAGTAGGGTAACTAGGGTCCATTGGCAAAAAGGCCAAATTCCCAAGGTAGGGTAACTTTGCCCTCTTACGCCTTTAACTGCTCCGGCAGTCCTCCCGTCAACACCAAATGTTGTCTTGGAGGTCTGTGCAACGTTCCTCTTAATGCCTTGACTTTATGCGAACTTACTCCCTAAAGGTTACTCTGCCTCCTAGAGTACCCAAGGCTACTCTACTATGTCCTAGGCCTTGTCCTAATTCAACCAGCTATTTGTATACTAAGTATACCAGACCATACCACCTCTGGTTACCACTTGGTATACCATTTGGGCTAAGGTGATAGTCATTGTAGCTACCTATTGTAGGGTCATTACAGGGGATGCTGGAGATCATAGAACCACATGGCAGATTCCTCCACAACCGCTTCACCGATTTTGGATCTCTCACTTGGGCGTCATTGGGCCTGACGCCAGCTACACGGCGGTATAAGGTACGTCTCTGCCGCACCTGTATTCATGTAGTTCGCCCTACCTCTGAGAGTGGTGGAAAGAGGCAGTGGGTGCAATGAGCTGTATATTAGAAGAATAAAGACTATTAGTAGTAAATTTAATACTTTTTCATACTGTGAAATATATTGTGACCTGGGTGACCAAGGTCAGAAACAGGTACAGGTGGGACCCTTTGTGTATCTCCAGAAGATTCAGTAGTGCGTCCTGAGAATTAGGTGTACACCCGGTCCATCCTTAGGAATAGGTGTGCGCCTGGTGCGTCCTGAGATTTAGTGCTGGGTCAGGGTGCGTCCGGAGATTAGATGCCGTGTCATGTTGCGTCCTAATTCGTGATTGACGTTCTATGCCTCATTCCCGTCAGACGCACCGGACGCACCGGACGCACAGGACACAAGCTAGCTTTTTTGCTGATGCGCTGATACTGCCAGCCTATAGAGCATTGGAGCTGGCAATCATGTCTTTGATCTTGGGTCAACTGTATTTGAGGCATATTCGTAGATGATTGAGAAGTCCGCAAGGATACTGTACTTTTGTGGAAAAACCTTCCACTCCCACTCGGTCTCACTTGCCTTCAACCCATCATGATGCTCATACTTAGTTTACTTAGTTTACTACTACTATCCCTGCTAGCGGAATATTCAAAACTTATGTGCTGTACCTTTGTATCGCCTCCGCAATCCGCCAAGACAATCCTATATTACAAAGAACTCATCAAAACCAGAGCCAGTAGGGGGAGGTGTAACCTTAAGAGGCCATGTTCTGGTACGGAGAACTACGCGAGCATGGTGCTTATGGTGTCGTTGGTGTCACAAGCAAGGAGGCCCAGAGGTGAAAATACACCAAGTTAGATCTCTGTGTCAACAGTGTCATGTAGTCTTTTATCATTCCTGTTTTCCATTATATCATTGTGTTGGAACATCTTCGGTCTAGTTATTTTTTTGATATTCCTCAGCCTCTTTAGTAATCTGAATCCCTGCACTCACATCCTGTCAATTGCTCAATTTCTCGGCGGCACTGAATTTCATTGTTTCAGCGCTCTCAGGGATAGCATATCTTACATAACGGGAATTGGGGTATCTTGTTTTTGACTTAGCGAGTTTGTGTAATTTTTGCAGTAGAAAGAGGTCTGGCTGCCAATCTGCGAGAGGTGCCGCCTTTTTGAAGCTATTGGTATCTCGTCACTCACTTTGGAAAAACGTTTGTACATTGGATTTGAACACAATATAGTTTAGACCTAAAAATCTATTTCCTCTCTTCCGCTATCGAACTATTTTATATGGCAACCAAAGGGGAAGCTCTCTACTATGTGTATCCCGACCCCCCATGCCACACGATACCCAATGACATACCCAAGGAAATATCTATGTGTCAAGTAGCCACCGAGGTGTCGTACAGGATAGGAGATCCAATTATTCAACACCGTGCATTCACTAGAATTAACGTCCCATCCTTCATCTCCGGTACTGTAGTAACTAACCCCCATAATCCGGGGATGTGCACTCCTCCCTGTCGCCAGTGATGCCCGAGAGCTGATTTTCATTGTCGTGTGATAAGAGTAGCAGTTGTCTGACTGATATGTGCGTTGAATCCATATAGAAGCCTAAACGCGAGTGTTTTGACATTTTCAGCCCCTCCCTGGGTGTATGGTCACTTCATGGAAATGAAAGATGTTTTAGAAGGGGCATCGCGGGGGGGGCGTGGGGGGGAGTTGGCAAAAAGACTATGACATATCTAAAGTTAACTTATTTCGGGAAAACCTCTGCAACTGTTAGGTGAGTATTATAGAATCGGGTAGAATCGCCCCAGAGGTGCTCTGGAAGGGTGAAGCGCCATAGTATGGTTGTGGGAGAAGAGGCCTCTACCATGAAAAACCCCAAATAAGATGATGGGATATCGTTAGCCCATGAATATTCTCCAGATACAGATCCGCAAATCTTATCTCCACCAATAGCGGATACTATGCTCCTCCGCCGATAACGCCTAACATACCCTAGCGCTTCCATTCCAAGCATCTACCCATTCCGCCTCTGCTCTCTCGGCTAGGCTAGAGTTGCCGTGTACACATCGCCCATTCCATTGCCCCTCGTTATCGGTTGGGTGTCTTTCTTCTCTGGCGAAAGGTAACTTCCTGGAACAACGCCGATGTTTAGTGAAGTAAGGAGCAATCGGCACACAATCTTTCATAAGTATATATCGCTGATAGAGGTAACCGCCAAATTCTCCAACAGAATACCCGACATCTTTTGCAAATAATCCTTACAACATCTCCATGCGGATCATTACTCATACCTTCTGGCCCAATATCCCTTTCTCACCTCGTTTCCATGTAATTCCCGATATCCTCTGCTCTTACCGAGCAAGGAAGCCGTAGTAAAAACACCCCACAGTGATATGGTACTTCTCTGCTCCATTGACAGACTGTCAATCATCAGAACACCCTCTCCTTTCAAAGTCTCAAAAATTGTCAATGACTGTGGAGAGCGAATTTGGATCCTTATTCTTTCTATGTCGCCGCAGGTATCCTATATATACAGTCTGGACTTTACTGAACAACTTTTCATCACCATCGCCCATAGCCTTCACCACAGCTCCATCCACACAGCTCTTTCGAACTTTCATGAATCTCCTATTTACAGATCCCGTGTCTGGTTTCGTCCTCTTATAGAATTTCCCTCATCATCCACAATCTGTTACAGTCCTGTAACTGTCGTGTGTTTCCTAATCATCATAGCTCGACACTGATCTGTTCCACCTCCTAATTAACCTTAATCCTTAACCTCTGGCTGTCCCTAGTGTCGATTCCTGAAACATCCCAAACATTCCTCCTTCCTCTAACTCCTGAGCCAAATATACTATTGTCCATCTGTTACCATTAATCTCTATCATGCAGCTATCGTCAAACGAGATCCGTCTCTACTATCCATTGTCTCAGTTTCATCAATGTCCGAGATATGGAACCTTCGTGAGTTTTCAACACAAAGAAACCACACATCTCGGATAGGTCTTACCCACCCCGGAATTCTGATGACAGAACGAGACAACCTTACAGATTCCACCCCCACCCTCCCTCCATTCTCGAGGCAAGCTCGTTTCTGGAGGCTGGCACCTGACACCGCCAAATTGGGCTCCACCTCACACCATCATATCAATTATCGATTTTGTTGGAGAAAGCTAAGATTAACAAATAGCCTGGAAATCTTACGTGGAGCCATGGGGGGTCTTGGTGTGGCTTCCTCCTCCGTGGCCGCAGTTGACATTGCTGTCACCGAATTTGATTGATTGCAGATGCGTGGTCTGGACCCTGATGTGCTGACCAAAATATTTCTTAAGTGTAGAAATGGTATGCGACAGCAATATGTAGAGTTAGTGAGAGGGTTTTAAAAAACTTTCTGCGAGCAAAGCTGAAGAAAAGTAGGGTAGTGTAGCTGCTCTTGTAGCAACAACCTGACCATTCAATCATTTCCATGCCAAGGAAATACCCGCAGAGTTCGAAGCCTAGGATTGTAGCGACCTAGATGCGCATAACAGATTATTATCATGCCCATTACTGTGCACAGGAAAAATAAGGCAGAGTTGCCAATGACACAGCTGCTCGGCGGAAGTGTACGTGATAATATTGCGAAACCTATTTAGATACAACAGCGCCATCAAGCACAAGTGCTCGGCGTGTTCCATGTGTGTTTCTCGAATTCCCATGTGGATAATTCAATTGTTGTAAAGACATCAAATTGTCAAACATTGGAGTACGAGAGTAACAGAGTAGCGACGACCAACTATCGGCAAGCCGCCAGGAAGTCCTGCATCCAGATGGATCATGCCCCCTCACTCAGGCAAATCCTGAACCTTATTGTCGGAAATCTCGTATGTGATTTGTGCGAATGAAGAGAGTACACTTGTATGATAAGGATCAGGATAGTTCGTTGTCTATTGTACTTAGTTGGGTACCAGACGATGGTACTTATACCTCTGAGAGGTGTCTATCGACAGTAGTAATGAGGGAGCTCCCACTATGCCTAACCAGGCGTGCTTCCGTCACATTGAAGCCATTATTCCAACACTTATTGCAACTGCCCTGCCCGTCTTTGTTTCATGCATAGAGATCGGCCCCCAGTTACCGGCCCCTTCATGGGAAAAGGATAGCAAGGTGCAGGAAAGGCCCGTTATCACTTACCAGTATTTTGCATCTGATCAGGACCCCTCACAATCTACAACGTAATGACCCGGTAAGGAGCTTGGTGCCATTTGTATGGTGGATTAGTGTCCCTGATACCCTCCCATTTTCTTCGAGGAAGTTAGAAGTACTGAGTACATTAAGCAGCCTGGCGACGAGACTAGATATATATTATGTGAAAGAAACTTCTGATGATTCGCTCCGACGGGTCTTCATGGGTCAAAAGGCGACGGTAAAAATGTCGAGGAACCCTGTTAGGGGCAACCCTCCCAATCACTAGGACTCGGAACGCTCTTCCCAACGTGCGCATGTAATATATATCGATTGGTGAGTAAAATGAATTCAATGCTTCGCCCACACAATAGCCTCATGCTAATCCCTAGCAATCACTGGTAGATTTGGACACGCGGGTTTAGCCAGTCCGCACGGGAGCAGTATCTACAGAGAATAAACATCAAAACAACACATCCACACCCAGGCAGCTACTTATTTCCACCCAATCAATCCTTTATTCAATCACTTGAGTAGATGAGCCCCCGAACATTTCCCAACGCTCAATAATCACAATAATGATGGATAAAAAAACACAACTTAAACCCGAGAACCTCTAAGAAGGGTTATAAGAGCCCCATCCCTGAGAAATCACCCGGCTCCTGACGAGAATCTTATTACGATCCTCCATCCGCCCCCTCCCTCCGAGTCCTCCCTCCCTCCACACCAAAAATGCAAACCCGGCGGGCAGCCCCGGCGGCCGCAAGAATGGGCACGCGCGGATGCCCCACAATGACGTTAACCATTCCGCTACTCCCAGCTAGTATATTCACCATTTGAGCGCTGCGGGCATCCCATATGAAGAAATTGCGGTCGTCGGAGCCTGAGACGACGTATTCATCTCGCTGACCGAAGAAGGCCACATCCTTCCTGGTTAGGACGTGGGCGTGGCCGAGGTAGAGGGCTGAGTAGTGGGAGGAGGGGGGTGAGGGAGTTCGGGTTCCGTTGATTGTGGAGAGTGGATAAGGGAGCGGAATAAGTGGAGGGTGTGGTGCAAGGGGTGTAGATGCGAGGGCAGATGGCTAGGAGTAGGGCTTGGAGGAAGGTTATTTTTTGGCGTGGGGTTCGAGGGGGAGAGGGGGAGTACGCCAGCGTCCGGAGGGAGCTTACTATACGTAGGTCGCTTTCAGAATTATACAAGGCATTTCCCATGAGGTCCCAGATTGGATGAGGACTTACGTTTATGAGGTGGCTTGTGAAGTATTCAGTCAACCTCCCCTCATCGTCCTTATCTTCATCCCCGTCATCACAAGCATCACCAGGGAGAAACCCGTGCAGGGCGCTTTGCTCTTCCCTCACAACCTCTGCCCCCCCTCCCTCCCCCCGGCGGCAACCCCACAAGCCAACTTGAAAACTCGATATGTGACATCCGGCATATACTCCAATTCCTCAAAGTCTTTCTCGTGATCATCGACCTGCCCCAGCAGCACTTCATAGACATAGTACCCCACAGCACGCACCCAATCACGGGCCTCGCAGCGCTGACGTTGACTCTCCCGGCATTTATTCAAGCGGCGATACTCGGCCTCGCTTCCGGCGAGCGCGGTGGGGGTAAGGAACTCCAAGTTATGCTGCTCCTGCTGGAAGATCTTACGACGGATGCGGCGGTAAGTGTCTGTTGCCGCGGCCAAGAAATCGTAGACAAGTGCTTCATCCACTTCCGGGGAGGAAGGAGCGGTTTGGATGGTTGCAAGTTTTTGTTTAAGGGTTGTGAGTAGGTCAGCTAAAGTTCGGGGGTGGCGCTCTGGGAAGGGCGTGCTGGAGGCCTGGTCTCGGTCGTGGCGCTGGTCTCCGGCTCCAGCTTCAGATTCTTCTCCTTCACGGGAGAAGCGGGTGAGGGGCGAAAATGATGAACAGTCGCAGTCAGGCTCTCGGAGCCCCTTGGGGATTGATTCATTGGTGCAGTCTCCTCCACTGTGACTGGTGCTACTAGGCGCAGGATCGGATGCGTCTCTGTCCCTACGATCGTCCGGGTCCCACGGGTCCTTCCTCTGCTCATCGCTGCCACTACCAAGTTCTTCGGGGCTATGGTTGATGCTAAACTTGTATATTCCATCTCCACGACAAGAGACAAGTACGTTATCTGGATGCGCATCGGAGATCTTACAAGACTTAATTTGCGGTTCCACCAATCCCCAGCCCCTGCTAGGCCTGGGGACAAGCTTGCTAACACACTCGGTTGCCGTATCCATAGCTGTAGCACTGGCGGTAGAGCTAGAGCTGGAACTCCTCCCAGCACCCCTCTCAGCTGCCGAATCCCTCCCAGACATTCTCCTATCGTGTAAGAAGCAGTGCAAATTCCTGCCGCCCACCGCAATTTAAAACGGCTGGCTGGTCGAACAAGAAACCATATAGCTCAATCCTCCACTTCCGGTAACTTATCAGCGGAGGCGCTCCGTGACTAGCCAACCCATCCTCGTCCTTGTCGTCAATCACGGTCATGCCATAGTGCCCCTTAACACCTCTACTCCTGCTCCCAACTGGCCTCGCATTGAACCCACTCGGCTCCCTATAATCCCACTGTCTTACAGTCCCACCCTCGGAGCAGGTCAGAAATGTTTAAGGATTCTCTTCAGTAACTATCCTCTTAACCTACAAGGTATGGTATTTCTAGACTTTGTGCTGGTTCTCTGCGTATGTATACTGCTTCAACGGGACAATATCACGGCGGGCAGCAGTCCGCTTCCTGAAGAAAGAGTTCTGCTCGGCGGTATTTAACAATAAGGTTACAGCACAGCGGATGGAGAGAGAGCGTTCTGGTCTAGTGTGGAAGCGATCAATTTGTATAGTCGTAGAAATATAAAGAGTGTAACAGAAGACTTATCAAAAGTAAAAGAAACCAAATGGCCAAAGAGCGGACGACAACTAACAAGGAGAGGAAAACACTCAATGAGACGAAGGACAAAATGAGCCGATAACTTAATGAACAAAGGGAAGATCCAACTGCCTTATATCCTTCCTTGTGGAATCCTTTCCACTCCAGCATGCGTCCTGCACATGCCCAATCTCACATGAGATTATTCCGTTTCTCTGCCTTTGTTCCCGGCGCTGAGGATCACTCTGGTCGTGATACCGAATTCCCGAGGTTCTTGGTTAATCACTATGCCGAGGTTTAAGCTAATGTCCTCGGATCAAGTTGGTATTCGGTTGTCCTGAGTATTCGTGTTTCGTTGGATGTTTGATAGTGTTTGATGTTGTCGCACTAGAGATGTAGGGATAGATGTTTGGCTGAGTATGAGCTAGTGCTGGTGAAACGGTATGGGAGCGAGAGTGCATAGCAGGCGCTAGGTTGTGTTTCGTGTGCAGCGCGAATGGGAATATATGTATTCGGTAGGTGGCTGAGAACACTGCAATAGCTGTAACAGTAATGGTGAGCAGCCTATCCCATTTTCAACAGGCGGGCGATGTGGGCGCAAGGGGGAGCTGATTCCATTTGTTTGCCGCCGTGTTCAAGCTCGCGGACCTGTACACGACTTCGAAGATGGGGGCTTGGGCATCACCGGCCGCCGTGAGTATCGTGCGGTCGGAGGAGTGCGGCATGAACATTACGCTGAAGATGTGCTCTGTGTAGCCCATATTAATGCGCATGTTCAGGGCGAAGTCTGGATATACGGTGTGGATGTTGGCCAGTCTGTCCGCACTGCCGGAGGCTAGGGGGTTCGCCATTGCTGGACCAGCTTTTCACTTAATTGGTCCTATCAACAAGGTAGCAGGTTTCAGAGGAGGGGCACCAGAGTGTGTTAATACATCCCACATGTCTGGAGAGCTCAGCCACCAGATCCTACCCTTCGATCCAAGAATGTGCACCGTAGAAACTAGCATTGGACCCAATCCCGCGGGTACCATTGAGCTCTCGATAAAGCTTCCTCCGCTGCATTGAGAAACTTTTAGCAGAAAACAAAAAGGACAAACAAACTATATGGTGGTGGGAAGAAGGAAAAAGAGAAGGAAGTCGTTCAGAGAACAGAACAAAAGAAAAGGAGAAGAAGAAAATATGACAAACAAACCATATGTTGGTGGGAAGGAGGAAGAGAAGGAAGTCGTTCGATGAAGAGAAGAAAACAAAAGATAGAGAAGGAGAGAAAGAAAGACACTATTTAGAAAGGTAAACATCGGGAAATCATCGGAGTGTGGGAATGCACACGCGGCACACACATATGCATTTCCAGAACAACACTATATGATATTATAATATTATGTGGAAGAAGAAGGGAAAAAACACCAATGCAAGCGGGCAATCAAACCCAATTTCTCTTGCTAATTGGCCAGAGAGCCCGCCCGGTTGTGCTGCCCAGGTGATCCAAATATTCCCCGAATGTGGTATAGTCTTGCGAGTGACCAAATTGGAAGCGGCTCCACCTCTCGATTTATTAACCTCATAAAGTCAACTTTCAAAACATTTAACTTATCCAATTCTGGCGCCTTGGAAGCAATGAAAAGAGAAAAAAGAGACAAAGCAGAGTATAAGGAACAATTGGAAAGGAAATAATAGAGGCAAACCCTCGAAGGAAAGCAAATGGTGAAAGTGGGAAACAAAAAGAGCACCTTGAATGTATGCTAGTAAGAAAAAAAAAACAAGACAGAAGAACGCGAACCCTAACGTCGTAGACTAATGAACAAAGGCATTGAATTTAACACATCCATCCCTTGGTGTGTTTTCAAGCACTGTGCTAAGGGCCCGTAGAGCTGGTAGGAGGGGTATTCAAAGTTAGAATGAGAGACTTGAAGTCAAGGTAAAAGCGGGATCTCGCATTAGACTACTTTAGAAAATTAGCGAATTGTATCAGAGCATTTTGAGTAGGAGATTTGAGAACCCTACCATAATATATGTAATGCATAGTAGGAATTAGTATATCTTGGCAAGAAAGATTTTCATCAGCGGGGTCTGTGATAGAGATTGAAGAGAGATTAATACCTCTCATACATCAAGGTCAAAAATCAGGTCACAAATATCAACTCCCGATTTGGTCTGGACTATTAGCGAGACCGAGGCATTAATCACATGGCTTGAGAAACCAGAAAACTTGAGAAAAACAAAAAAGGGTTCTGGTGTGTCGAAAAAAAGATCATCCAAGAAATTGCAGCGAAGATTGCAACAAAGCCTGAGGTTAAGGTTGGCTATAAGTATGACAACCTACTCAAGTCCTATCACAAAGCTGTAAAGCTGAATAGTCAAACGGAATGGGGCTTGAGTATGGGAGACTTGGATGAGGGGAGAAAATCACTTAGAGGTATGTGATTCAAAATTAAATTCTAATTTTTATAATTATACAATTTAGAAAAGTGAGAAAGAGAAAGAGAGAGAAAAAAAAGAAACAAAAAAAAGAAATAAAAAAGAATAGGGAAATATATTTACAATAAAGAGAAAAGAATTGCTAATAATATGCAAAAAAAAAAAAATAGAGAAAGTTCTTTCGCGATGTCCATATTTCTTTCGTCTGGAGGAACTGTTTGGTGATCATCCAAGCATTCGGCTGCCGGTTCGCTATGACTCGGGTTTTAGTAATGAGCATGCAGCGAGGGCAGTTTCAAGGACTACTTATGGTGATAGGAGGGGATAGTGGAGGACGGCAGGAGAATAGAGGGGGGGTGAAAGAGATTGGGTGGATCAGTTGTGAGGAGGAGGAAGACAAAGAAAGAAAAGGGAGAGAAAGGTAGCGAATTAAATGAAGGAAAGAAAGAACTGAGAGAAGAGAGGAAGAGATAGATGTTAGCTTGGATGAGATTGAGAGAGAGTATGGGGAGGTAGGGGAAGAAATCTAGAAGAATGAGTTGTTAGTAAGAGGTAGTTCGAACCAAGATAGGAGAGATGGAAGGGAGAGAGCAGTTCTTCACAAATGAATTCTGGAAAACAGACCGGTAGGAAGAGGTCGAAGTATAGGAGGCAATGTTCTGGAACCAATTATGTTAGCAGAACAAGAGGAAGAAGGTCTAGGAAGAAGTCAATGGGAAGATGGAACTCTACAGCAAATTGGAGACGCTGAGAGGCGACCAATATCTTCCAATCTCTCAGCAACTTGAAGGTTTGGGCATAAGAGAAGTTTTCCACAATTATTAGAGGGAGAGGAGGACGATGGGAACTGACAAGGAAATGGGAAAGGTTCAAGAAGAAAGAAAAGTGGTGGTGGAACACTTGTTGATGCTGTCACGATTCTTGCATCAGCCAAGATAGAAGGAGAAGAAAAAAAGTTTGAGTTCTTGAATCGTCATATTGCTCAGCAAGGAGAACTTCAACGCGAAGAGCTGAACCTTAAGCGTGAAAAATTAGCTCTTAAGAAAGAGAAGGCAAAGGCTGAGCAACAAAAAAATGAACTTTTATTACTCCAATTACGTTTATCAATCAAAGCCAATTCACAACACAATTCTAATTCAAATTCCAACTCTCAAGAGTTTTCTTCTCTATTCTAATTATTTTTCAATTTTCCTACCTTTAATCTTTCTTCTATCTCTTATTTTCTTTCTATATTCGTTTCTTTCATCTGTGTTTCCTTCTTTTTTCCTTTTGCTCTTTGGCCCTCCCTCTTCTTTGTGTCTTCCTATCTCCGCTTCTTCACTTCCCTACTCCTTTGCTTATTCGCTCTGCCTCTTCTTTGCTACTACTCATTTTCCCTTCACAGCTCCATCTCTTCTTTCCTTCTCTACTTCTGTTCTTTTTCCCTCCATTATTTCTTTATATCTCCGCTTCTTTCCTTCTACTACTCTTTCCTTCTCCACTTGTTTCCTCCTCCGCTTCTTTCCTCCTCCGCTTCTTTCCTTCTCCTCCTCCTCGCCTTTCCTTCTCCTCTTTCCTCCTCTACTTGCTTGCTCTTCTGCTTCCTTCATCCTTGCTCCCTCATCTACCTGCTCTCTCGTCTCCTTGTCCTCTCGCTCTCTTGCTCCTTTGTCTCCTTGTCCTGTCACTCCCTTGCTCCCTCACCTCCTCGTCCTCTCACTCCCTCGCTCCCCGGCCTCCTCATCCTCTTTCTCGCTCCCTTCACCTCCTCGTCCTCACGCGCGCTCGCCTCCTTGTCCTCTTGCTTGCTTGCTAGCCTCCTCCTCCGCTCGCACCCTCGCTCGCCTTCTCGTGTTCTCGCTTCCTCGTCTTCTCTCTCCTTTGCCCCCTCACTCGCTCCCTCACTCCTTGGCCCCTGTGTGCCCATACTTCTTGTCCCTCTCAATATCTCGCTTCTTGGCTCCTGTGCGCTCACGCTTCTTGACCACTGCACTGCCTTGCTTCTTAGCTCCTGCTCTTCTTTGCTACTTTGCTTCCTTGTTTCTCTTCTTCCTTACTTCTCTGCTCTTTAGCTCCTTTACTTCTCCCGCTTTTTTACTTGCTAACTTCTTTGCTTTACAGCCTTTTCACTTGTTTTCTTTCTTGAATCCCTGCTTCTTTGCGCTCTTGCTTCTTTACTTATATCTTTGCTTCTTCTCTCTTCTCTCTTCTTCTCCTTTTGTTCACTTATTTATAGGTTTATTCCTTTCTTTCCTTCTTTTCTTTTCTTTTCTTTTCTTTCTTCTTCTTAATATTATCAAATGTTATATAGTTTTAAATATCAATAGTATTTCAATTAACTTAATCCATGTAGAGTTAAATGTAATTTTGATCTTTAGTGTACATTAAAATAACTGCGCATTCTGTTTCGCCATTCTGTACCTGCAAGTCGTTCGCTTTCCAACCGCAGTGGTTGATCAACCTCATGATTTTCGTGTTCTCGTTCTGCTTGTTCTGCTTGTAGTTCCCCCTCCTCTCACTGCCATATCTGATTATCCTCAATATCTGCTACAGAATTATGAAGTACAATACATGCTAATATGCAACAAATTGCCCATCTATGATCTCTCTTTCCCCGAATGTGGATTGGGATTCCCTGTAACGAGCGCCATCGATTCTTCAATACTCAAAAGGCATGTTCAATTTTCACTTGTGCCTCAGCTAGACGAAGATTGAAGTCCCAGTATCCTCCTTGCTCAACAGTCGCCCATGGCTACTTATACGGAGTCATGCATCTTCGGCTAACGCGATATGCCTTATCGGCCAGAATATATTCATCAGGACACCAAACAACAGGTTTGGACTCTGAAAGAAGCTACTCTCACAAAATACTGTAGCATCACTAACAGATCCAGGATAGGCACTGGAAACAAAAGTAAACCGCGACTGCTTATCACAAATTGCTTGAATATTCAAAGGATATTTCTTTTTTCTGTTGAAGTAGGTTTCACCATGAAATGATGGTCCGTACTGCAGCTTCATGTCTGTTGCATCGAGAAACCCCACACAGCCTGGAACCCTGGTTCGTGTCTCAATCTCCGATCGTATTCTTCAATATTCTCCTCCACCCGGTATAGGCCATCAGATAAAGTCTGGTACAACTCGTACCAATGCTAGAATACAGCGATTACGATAGAGATAGGTAGTTCCTTCAGCAATACCCAACTGTGCTGCCCGACGTACAGTGGATATTCCCAATGATCCTAGGAAGTCCAAGGTTGTTGCTAACTCCATTATAGGAGGTACTTGCGGATTGGGAAAATTGTTTTGAAAAATTGGATCGGATTGGAGGATTTGGGCAAGCAAATTAAACGACCCCCGCTTCTTACGAAAAAAGACTTAAATCGATCGCTTGACATCGAGTAAATCTATGGTATGTGATTATTCGTTTTTTCATTTTTCTGCCCTCATTAGAATACATACATGATAGTTAAACAGATACTCACTATGTGGGATAGGCTGTCTCGCTGCTAGATCCCGAATTCTTGGAATTCCAAGAAGGAGTATTTCAATTGCCTTTACAACTTCGGCATCCAAAATATTACCCATGTTTTCCCAATTGGTTCCCATAACCTCTCCCTCAATAATCTTCTCTTCCCCTGAGTGAAGTAATAACCAACTTGAAACCTCTACTCCACCTTCACCTCCCCCACCTAAAAACCCAACAGAACTAAGTTGAACCCCCATGCTCACTCCTCTATCAAAAACGTGCTCCTGACCCCTACTCGCGAATAAAATCCCCTTCAAAAGATCGAAATCATCCTCACCAACAAGGTTTGTTAAAATAGAGTTTGCCAACCATAGATCTCGCAATTGGGATAATAGTTTGGCTTTTTTAGTGGTTTGAGGCATCTTGACACTACGAGTCTGAAGGATGCTTTGATGGCCAGCCCCCTTACTTGGCTTACCTTTATTTATTACTTTTATACTTCACAGTCCTTGTACCCGCTGTCCCAACAGAAAAAACATGTTTTGTCTTGTAAGGTAAAGTAAAGGTATTTTAGCCATTTTCGCCTGTGCCAAGCTTTGTGAGACAGTAAAGTACTTGTATTCTCATGGTGTATTCGGAATCTGGTTGCCAAAAATGAATAAGTCAGTACGTCGAAATGATGTTAAATCGGGAATGATATGACTAGGGTAATCAAAGTTGGGAGATATAGCCGACAATGTGTTCGGCTATCATTACCTGGTTTTTGAGGATTGACATCGTCCCGTTCAAGCAGTATTTCCACTACTCCCTCGTGCCCATGAATAGCAGCCCCACAGAGTGATGATAATGACGATGAAGCATCGTAGCTACCAGCTGGAGTGAAAAGTAGTATAAGAGGCGGAATGGTGGATTATCGTAGTCTTTATCCTATTATCATTGTCAATTTGGAATGATGTTGACCAAGCAGCGTGGGCCTACAACCTCTCTGGCAAAACGCGGCCAAATCGTCGGACTTGCAAATCTGAATGGCAATCGGCGCTTGTCTCTCAAGGAAATATCAGCAGCAACACAGATTCCTCTCTCTACCTGCTCTGATATAGTCCGCTTTTCCACTCTCCGCATGTCAGAAACCCATATTCCAGATCCATGTGCGGAGGAAAATCTCCGTCCAAGACCTACTTCAACAAAGGGTCAGCACCAAGCACTATCCGAAGACGATAAAGCTAGAGTGATTGCCCTTGCCCTGCAGGATGCAGTGCATTGCCGTAAACCACTGCATGAGCTGGTTAGTGAATCTGGACTTCGGATTTGTAGTAATACACTATCAAATCTTTTATCCTCGGATGGTATCCACCGCTGGCGTCCTACCAAAAAGCCTTTTTTGACTACGAGCGCGAAGGCAGTATGCCTGGCTTGGGCTAGAAGATACCTGGATTTTGATTTCCGCAAAGTTCTCTTCACCGACGAGTCAATATTCGAGGCAAGTGCTCTTCGTTCTGCTCGGGCAAAAGGGGTTTTACCCAGAGCAGCAGAAGAATATCAACCACAAAATCTCGATCGCCGTTTTCCCAAAGGGACCTCAGCTATGTTTTGGTGTGGTATTATGTATGGTTATGAGGGGTCTCAGCTTCCGTATTACTTTTTTCCTACTCCAATCGAAACCACTGCTCAAAGACAGGCTGCGATTGTTCAACTAGAGCAAGAATTTGCCATGTATACTGAGGACTATCAGTACTTCACTGCTCGTGGCGAACCCCATACAATCCCTGTTCCAAAGACTCGCAGTACCAAGGGAAAAGATGGAGTGGACTGGTACCTTTACCGGGAGGGTATTCTCCGTGTGATGATATATCCATTTCTCTATACTGAGATGATCAGACGAAATCAACTACTCTACTTCCTGGAGGATGGCGCCCCATCCCATACCAAAGACTACAACATTGCCGAATCACTTGATACTGGATTTGACAAAGTTCGCCTTCCTCCGTGCTCTCCAGATTGGAACCCTATCGAGCAAGTGTGGAATTACATTAAAGGCCGTGTAAAGACTCGCATTGGATGAAATTATCAGGATGAAGCAATTCGCACGATTGTGATTGATGAATGGCAACATCTGTCAATCGAGTATATCAATACTCTGATCTTGTCAATGCCCCGCCGGCTTCAAGCTGTCATTGCTGCTAATGGAGGAAACACCTTTTCTGGCTAATTGCCTCTACGAATCACACTCAAATAATCTTTTCTTTCTTTCTTTCTTTCTTTCTTTCTTTCTTCTATCTTTCTCCTTTCTTTATTTCTTCCTCTCACTTATTCATTCATTGATTTATTTGTTTATTTATTTATTATTTACTCAGTTATTTGTTTACTCAATATTTATTCGTCCACCCCCCCATTCACCCATTCGCTCATTCATTGCATCATTCACTCACTCAATCACTCACTCACTCACTCAATCACATAGGGCCTGTTTGGCAAAGATGAGACTGTTCAGTTGGAAGACCGTTCTGTGGGGAGACCGTTCTGTTTAGAGACTGTTCCCACTGTAAAAATCACATTCTCTTCATTTTGAAACAGAAGGCAAAGGGTCATTTGTATGGGAGAATGGAACGGAACCATTTTACCAAACAGGCTCTTATTCGTTCGTTCTCTCACTCACTTGTTCCCAGTTTGTGTGTTTGTTCACCCACTCATTCATCTATTCATTCGTTCATTCATTCACTCACTCACTCACTCAACCAGTTATTCTTTCTTTCTTTTGCTCACTTAATCAGTCTTTCTTTCCTTCTCTTGCTTACTCAATTAGTCCTTCGTTCTTTCTTTTGCTCACTGATTGACTCATTTGTTCGTCTGCTTACTCACTGACTCCTTCATTCATTTATCCGTTCAGTTATTCATTCGTTCATTCATTCATCCACTTCTTCATTCATCCACTTATTCATTCACTTGTTCACCCAATTATTTCTTCCTTCTTGTACTCATGTTCCATTTATCCATTATTCTGTTCGTTTCTCCTTTTCCTTGTTTCTTTCATTCCCAACATACTGTCTATAAGAGATGTATTATAAAGTGAGAGTTTCAAATCAGAAGAGGGTATAGGAATAGTAAATAACATGAACTTGGAAAGTAGAAGAAAGGAAATCCACTCTTCTTTCCTTTTTAACTCGGTTATCAGAATTTATTAGTAGCTTGAGTCTCAGCTCCAGGCACGAGAAGAACACTAGGTTTACGGTGCTGGGACCAGATATGATGCAATTAATAGAAACAACTACTAACCCTGTTCTCTTATTGTACTAATAGCTAAATTTGTAACAATACCCCATTCCGAATACACCATGAAATTACAAGTAGACTAAGTTTTGGCTAGGTTTTGAACTTTGAATACCCCTAGTGGAAGTGATCGGTGGTGAAGTAACTAAAGCGAGCAAAGTTAGGAATAATTATAACGAGTATGATGTAAGTATCATATGATGAATATGAAGGGTGGTATCGGTATCCTGTTCACTGCTTAGATACTGCACCCCCATTCAAAACGTAGCCTATTTGGGTAATCGTCATATGAAAAACCTTGTGCTTCAGAGGTGCTGTAGTACTCAGAATAGTGCTAAGTGAGTACTGCTCAGTATAGCCTTGATGGAAACAGGGTTTTCTGTGTAGATTTGCTCCTGGCTATAGTGCGAGTAGGAGTATGGTGCGGGAAAACCAAAAGGTGAACCGGTATTTGCATGGGGTTCATTCTTCAAAGTCAACTCCATTGCATGCTGGATAAAGAAAAAGAAACCACTACATGATAGAGAAAGCTTGCAGGAATAATGTAGTGGTTTTTAAATATGAGATTGTCATTGAATAAAGATGATTTTGACAATTGAAAAAGCTGTATTTTGGCCTATAGACATTAAACTATGCAACACCACAACGATGTCTCAGTACTCCTTATGAGCAAAAACCGTTGTTACACACACTGCTGCAGTGCAATCCTCACCAGTTTCTGGTTGTCTTGGCTGATTTAATGGTTGCATCTTGGCATTGGAGCTGGTGCAGTTTTTGGTTTTCCCGCACTATACTTCTCCTGATTTGGATTTCTCTCGGTACGTTGTCTATTGTTACCTTTCTTGCTACAGCTATCTTACTAGTTCAACGCTAAAAGTATGTGAAAACCGGAACGCATGAAGTGATTGCATAAGAGGGGGATTTAGCTGGCACGGCGCACGGGTCGCTAGGCCAAGAAACACTCTGCAAGAAGTATAGTGAGGATACCCGAACTCTTTTCGTTCATCCTTAGAAGGGTGAATACCAGTCTAGAGAATCCCTTGTCTTTATGAGCTTCTCTGAAGACAACGAATGGTCCACTGATATGTATCTCAAGTGGAATACAAAGCCAACAATCTAAACTGTTTATTGAAGAAGATTAGGCAAAAAGACATGCAGTTTCGATAAGGTTAGAAGGGAAGTAGAGTGAAGAAGAGGTTTTGTTAGGATACTAATTAAGACTAGCAAGATTTTGAAGGACAGCACATGATAACCGTCAATACAAGATGTTTTGTGGGTTGATCAAAAGTCGGCTATTGATTTTTTTCCTCCACCCTCTCCCTCCACTGCCATGACCTGAATGACGCAAACAGATTATTGTTTCTAAATCTACCTGAAGTGCACCTGGCGACTATTCCACTCCTGTTACCCTAGCGCCTCTTTAACAGTGTAACGATGCTAGGATAGGTAGCTACAATCACTATCACCTTAGCCCAAATGGTATACCAAGTGGTAACCAGAGGTGGTATGGTCTCGTATATATATTATACAAAATGGCTGGTAAAACCTAGGATAAGGCCTAGGGAATAGTTGAGTAACCTTGAGGTACTCTACTAGGCAGGGTAACCTTTCGGGAGAACATTTGCATAAGGTCAAGAGAATTATGGGAATGTTACACGGACCTCCGAGACGACTTGTGTGGTCAACTAGAGGACTTCCTGAGCGGTTAAAGGCATAAGAGGGCAAAGTTACCCTACCTTGGGAATTTGGTCATTATGCCCAGGGGTCACAGTTACCCTACCTTTACCGGCAAAGTCATCATAGAACTTAGAGGTCCATTGCCTCACATTCTCTGGGCTCTTAGATGTTCTTGGGCGCACATACATCTGCGCGGGGAAGCCCAACACCTGTATAAGGGTGGCCCGAACATACTATTCAACTTGGGCGGGTTTAGCTAACACCCCCCTCTGGCCCCAGTGTTGGGACGGCGCGTCATAGGCATAGGCTGTGTAGTAGCTCGTTTGCTAGTTAAAAGAGGTCAGTGGAGCAGCTGCCCTAACACAGTATCCGTCGTCACAGTCCGTCCGACTGAATATCGTTCGCAGGATATATAAGGGGAGTATGGGTAACCGCCAAAATGAGGGTCACCAATATATGGTCTCTCGGGCATCTAGGAGTCTATTCTAGCCTATGGGTTGTAGGGTAGTCTTCCTAGTGGTGCTCAGGTAGTCTCAGAAGGCCTGGGTGCTTTCGAGACAAATACCTCAGTAACCAGCCCGGACCTTCTCCCCTTGATTTGTAGCATTACTATGGGTTGTTATTGGACTCTGGAGGTATGAGTCCTATCGCGGTAGAGCATGTCCTGAGAGGATGCCTATGGGTAGCGCCCACTTAGCCAACCATCGGCTATGTCTCACCGGGGGAGCTAGCATGTCAATTTATCACCTTGGATAGTCGCGTAGATTAAATGATGGACTGCATAGCTTGTATAGACGAAACTACCACTGGGCCAGTGAGTCCACCACCTAGGTATTGACTCCGGTTGTTGTTATAACAGTTAGCCACTGGTATGACTCCGATAGGAAGAGTTTTTCCACCTGCGGTTGTATTGGAGATGCATTGCAGAAACTCATATCCTATTGGCGGAGTTAAGTGTACCCGTGTTGGTCCAACACTTCCGGCAGGATAGATTCTGATGTAGGGTAGACCTCGGACAAACCCTGAGCAGGACAGGGTGCTCTCACAAAGTTCGGAAGTAGTGGTGAATGTCAAAGGCTTAAATCTGATATCTACTTAAGTTTAAGCATTTGGCATTCTACTTCGAGAACCAACTTTTCCTCGAGAGAACTAAATTGAGTGAAGCTTCGAGCTTAACTATATTAAGTTTTACCGTTGACTCTTCTGAATTATTTCACCTCATCTTTATCTTCTACCTTGAGAGTTTGGTGCGGTCGCAACCTTAGAGTTCACCTCTCTACAGGGTGTCCCCGTTACAGTATATAGTTAAGCGCACGCGCTTAACTCTCTTCTGAGAATTGTTCTTTTAGCCTACAGTTTGGACATTGTTTGATTACGAGTCGCTTGTCTGGTACAAGAAGAATCGGGTGGAAAGAACAATGTCTTCAACTATGGCTGTGTCCCGCTTTCATTATCGTCCCGAGCGCATGACCGGCGTTGAACGAGAAATATCTCGAGCCACTGCAACAGCAGACCTGAAGAGATTAGGTTGGCGGCCAATCCAGCAGCTCCTGACATATGACATTGAGAATGACCCTACCTTTGAGAAGGAAATACCTCGTACGGTCAGAGAGATGGAGATTGAAGACCCTTGCGCCTTCCTCCAAAGTTTCACTCATGACCTGTCAGTAGGAAGGAGCATACCCCAGAATAGACAACAGCAGATGACTTTCGCTGATTTCACAAAAGATCTCGTTGAACCATACATACTTGAGGAAAATACACGGCAGATGCAAGATGCACAAAGCCATCTCCTCAATCTTGCTGCAGAGCATCAGCATGCATTTGAAAATGAGATCGTGGAAAACTCTAATCGTTGGAAGGAATACCAGCGAAAGAACTTCCGCAAGCTAACCCAGTCCGATCAGATGATTGGGAAAAGGGTAGAAGCCTTGGAGCAGGCTGCTGCCCACGGCTACTCCATTGAGGCTGAGAATGACGTTGTCATGAACGCTGCCCCAGCCCTTCCCTTGGCAATAGAACCCCCTCCTCATTATGCTGCTGAGGTCGCAGCCTGCATGATTAATGAGAAATATCAACCTTGGTGGAATGAGGTGGGTAGACAATTTAGCGCACAGCAAGAGCAGCTTGCGGAATTGCAAAGGCAGGTGGCCGAAGCACCTGAACGTCGATCCCCACTCGAAGTGGCCTTCAGTGAGGTTATCCGATCATGGGGAACAACTCCTTCGGTCAAAAACCTCCGGCCATAGTCACGTCCTCTTGGGGTTACCAACTCTAGCTGCATTTCGTCGGCGAGATCATCGAGACAGAATTCTCCTCAGCCGCCACCTCCGGAGGCTGTCCCCGCAACACCCTCCCGTTTACCACGATCATCGACGGTACCTGCCCCTCAGGCAGTTGAACAAAATACCCCGGCGATTCGTATCGAACGAGAACGACCCTTTGCAGTAGCAGGGCAAACCCCTCTACCTACGACTCCACAAGTCCCAGGTGCCTTTGTTTCGGCAATAGCACCACCTGCACCAGCAAAGTCTTCGGAGAATGTTGGCCCTCCCGGTTTTACCCAAAGGTCAGAAGAGCTAGCGCCTACGGGTGTTTGTTCTCCTGCCTGTAGGGTTGTGGCCGAAGGAAGCGATATTCGTTATGCGGATAGGTTTCCATGTCTCAAGAGTGACTATGTGGCGATTAATATTTGGTCGAGACCTAGGAATGACGCTCCTCAGCCAAAGTCAAAACAGAACCGATGTGGGTACTGTGAGAGTGTAAGGCACAGTAGACATAGTGACTACCCTGACCTTTTTAAGAGACTCTGCGGTTAACACACGTGCTGCTAGCCAACAACCTCCTCCCCCACTGTCTAACCCATTACCTGAAAGAATGGACGAAGACGTGCCGGGCGAAGATGGTTTTAGTGGGTATGATTCCCCTAGGGCAGGCCCCTGTGGCAACGCTGGTGGCAGTGGAGGAAATCTTCCTCCCCGTGGTGGAAACGCTGCAGGCGTTGGAGATCCGCGTAATTCCGACTGGTCGTCAGATGGCGATTCTGACTCATCCTTTCCCGACCCGCGGAAATTCCTAGGAAGATGCAAGTCACACTGGAATTATGCGAGGAAGGAAAAGTATAATAGACAGTGTCATGAGCTTGGTGAGTATCTTCGGAAACAACGCAAGGGTAAGAAGTCAGCGCATCGACCAAAGAAACCTGTGAAATTAGGTGTCGATCCGTTCAAAGGTGACTCTA
>Ga0307509_10003974_pt1 | contig 21811 bp, 29 predicted proteins | sample 10_EM_MG_FD_202245 | JGI IMG/M metagenome (GOLD analysis project Ga0307509, IMG submission 202245) | Populus trichocarpa ectomycorrhiza microbial communities from riparian zone in the Pacific Northwest, United States - 10_EM | ecosystem: Host-associated > Plants > Roots > Unclassified | place... | reverse complement strand
GTATGTGATGGTAGGAGCCCGTGTGAAGCTGAAGTCAGGCTCCGCGTACTTCCTCGGACGCGGACGACACAAACCATGTCCGACTCTGAACAAGACGCGTCCGTCCTAGGCAAACGCGCTCGAAATGCCCCCGAGGCCGATATCTCGGAAGATCCAGACATGAATCCACCGTCGGCCACCCAGGATGACGACGACAGCGACGACGATGACGTGGGGCCGATGCCTATGCCAGAAGGTGCCCCGGCCAATGCTGCCACAAAAAAGAAACGCAAAGGTGCGTTGCGTTCGGAATTAGCACCGAACCCATATTACAGTGGTCCTGATCATGCGCCCTCGTCGTAGTTCTCCCTCATGAACGACTCTTCCTCGAGCATCTACCGAGCGCAGACCGGTACCACAAGAGTTTCATGCACCGCGATGTGATCAACTTTGTCGCTGTCACACGGTGCGTCAGTTTCTTCACATGAAAACCATACAGGTAGTTCTGACCTTGAATCTGGACGAAAATACAGCACGGACTTCATCATCACCACGTCCGTCGATGGCCACTTGAAGTTGTGGAAGAAACAGGACACGGGCATCGAGTTCGTCAAGCACTACCGCGCGCACATGATGCCCATCGTCGGTGTCTCTGCGAGTGCGGATGGGCAGCTGTTCGCGAGCATCGCCGAGGACGAGAGCGCAAAAGTGTTTGACGTCGTCAATTTTGGTCCGTACGGGCGTCACTTTGTCGGGATCGTCGTTGCATCGTCTGACTACTATAACCAATATGCCCACTTAGATATGATCAATATGCTCAAGCTCGGGTTCACGCCAAAAGCTTGCTGCTGGGTGCATCGGAGAGGCCAGGCGCAGATTATTCTTGCCGTGTGAGGCGCACACTCTTCTCCTTGCTGCTGGGACGCGCGTTGCTCATGACTCGTCAGCTCAGAACAACATTCTGGTACCATCCGTCTGTACGATGGTCGTGGTGATGGTAAACCACTGGAGACGGTGGAGAAGCTCCATCGATTCCCAGTTCATCTGATGACCGTGCGTTCTTTCTCCACCACTCGCTCTTCTAGAGGCTCCGACGATTGTAATCTGACACCCCGAGGTAGTACAGCGATAGGTTCGACTGCGTCATCTCGGCGGATGAAGGTGGCTTTGTCGAATACTGGAAGCCAGACGAGCAGTTCGAGTTGCCGAACAATGTGCCCGGGTTGTGGTCGTTCAAGAGCCAGACAGACTTGTATGAGTTTAAGAGGGTGCGCCCCGCCTTCCTCTCGTCCTCATATCCCACTCACGAGCGAACCCTTTCCAGTCAAAATCAACACCGACATGTATCACGCTCTCCCCGGACTCGTCATCATTCGTCACATTCTCCCTGCCCGACCGGCAGATCCGCACCTTCTCGTTCTTGACGGGGAAAATGACGAGGAAGTACGACGAGTCACTCGCAGCTATCCAAGAAATGCAGCAGGCCGGCACGGCGGTGTACAGAGTCGAGGACATGGAGTTTGGTCGCCGCCTCGCCGTGGAAAAGGAGCTCGAGCTCCCTGGCCCAGACGGGAAGGTGCCCGGGGCGTGGATCAACGCGGTGTGGGATGAAAGCGGGGCTTTCGTGCTGTACCCTACGTTATTGGGGATCAAAAGTAAGCACCGGGCGGCAGCGATCCCTTTTGTGGTTTTCTGAATTCGCGCGACCACACAGTCGTGAACACGGTGACGAACCGCGTCGTGCGCCTGTTGGGAAAGGACGAGACCGTGCGCTGGATGAACCTCAGTCTGTACCAGGGCGCCCCCGCCAAGAGGGGCATCACCACCGTGGCGATGGCCGCATCGGCCAACCCCATATTGGCGGACAAGGCAGTGCGTGACCCGACACTGTTCTGCTCCGCCCTCAAACGACAGCGGTTTTACATGTTCACGCGCAGCGAGCCCGAGTACGTTTCGTTTCTCCGAACCCGAACCCCCCACCCCTTTTCCGGTTATTGACCACGGCTCCCCCGATTCCACAGAGAGAGTAGCTCGAAATCCGGCGACCGCGATATCTTCAACGAGCGCCCGACGCGCGAAGAGCAGTCGATCGCCGCCGCGCCTGCCGCAGCGTCGTCGCGCACGGCAGCGCTCGCATCGTCCGCGACGATCCACACGACGCTGGGCGACATGCACCTGCGGTTGTTCCCGCAGCAAGCTCCCAAGGCCGTGGAGAACTTCATGGGCCACGCACGGAGCGGGTACTACGACGGCGTCATCTTCCACCGCGTGATCCCCAAGTTCATGGTCCAGACGGGCGACCCACTTGGCGATGGCACGGGTGGGACGAGCATCTGGGACCACGAGTTTTCGGACGAGTTTTCGGACGATTTGAAGCACGATCGGTATGTGAAAGGATCGGGGACTTTTCGAACTAATCGCTCATCAACCACCCTCTCCGTTCTTTTTTTTTTTTTTCCTTTTTGCAGGCCGTATACCTTGAGCATGGCAAACGCGGGTCCGAACACGAACGGATCCCAATTCTTCATCACCACCAATGCCACGCCGTGGCTCGACAACAAGCACACCATCTTCGGCCGCCTTCTTTCGGGGTTGGAGACGGTGCATGCGATCGAGAATGTGAAGACGAACAAGGCGGATAAGCCGTACGAGGATATCAAGATTATCAACATCGATATCGAATAGGCTGTATTTGTCTACGGATGTTTTGTACTTCCTTTGGCGCATCGATTGTAATATCGAACAACGTCCGCGTGTTTACCGTGCGCTAGATCGTGTGGGAGTCAGGAGTCTCAGGTGGTACCTGTCCTTGATTACCTTGTTTGCTGTTGGGCAGCCAAGCTGGTTGACGAGGGGCTGGAAAGGGGAAGCCTTTCGCCCGGGTGTTTGTTGGGTTAGCCCCGCAACCTACAAAATGACATTGTTCCCTGGACTTTAGATAATTGAATTGAATTGTTACATGAGAGGTACTGAAAATGACGGCGGGTAATATATCTATTCGTCGTCGTCGTCGTCGTCGGGGCCGTTATCATAGACGACCTCTGGCTCCGTCACGCCTTCATCATCGATATCCTCCCACGGCACATCCGCTTCATGCCATCTAGATTTCTCGCTTTGAGTATGCATTTAATCGAGTGGTGAAACGGGGTACTCACCCATCCCTTCCCAAGCCACTCTCATCCCTCCTCAACAGAGGTCTTCGTATCTCCTTGAGGCAGAATAATGGCGTATAGATTGCGTCCTGTCGGTAAGCATGCTGACGGACGCCAGTACAGCCTTCGGCAACCCATCCGAGGTTGACGTTGGGATTGAAACTGACGGCTGGAGCCGCTGGGTTGACTACATTTGTCTGCAAGCTGACCGCCACTCTCTCGCTCGCTGGTTGGAAGAGCATTGATTTACTCGTTGGGGACAAAGGAGAGGATACGAGCACGTACTCCTGCTGGAAAGGTACATGTAGTACCCGTGACAATTCCAGGTTTGATACACCACCATCTTGCCCTTGAGAACAGGAAGGCTGAGGGTCTCGGGATTGAAGAATTGATCGGGGACGCGCATCAGCTGTGGCCGGTGCATGAGCAAGATCGCACCGCGTCTTGCGTTGAATTGCCATTGCCATCTGAAGACGAGGCCTGGAACGGTGGCGGCGGCGTTCCTGCGCACCCCATGAAGGAGTTGGCGTCAAAACGAAGAAAAACTCGAGAGTATTTCAAGGCTTACGCTCCAACAGCGGCATTAATATCCATTCCCCGTACTTCGTATGAATGGATCTCGAATTGATCCACCTCTGGCGCAGGAACGACAGAATACCGACTGGCGATCGACATGGTGTCAACATGGGTATAAATGTTTCCTTCGATCGCCAACTCTCCCGTCTCCTTATTGATGATACCAAAGTCACCAGGCTGTTTGAAAAGGGAACGGTCAAAAACGCGTTGACAGGCCAAGAGATGATGGCGATGCTGACGAGAATTTGTTTGGGTGGGTCCCAGTTGGGCCACTTTGCAGCTGCCTCCTTAATCAGGTCGACATACTTACGTTGCGCGTTCTTCCTTGAGCGGAAACGAAACATCGTGAGGATCGTCTGCGATGCAGAAGGTAGGGGCAGGGGCCGTTGGCTGTTCGAGTGCTGTCCATCTTATATGGTTGGCGTCTATTCTTTCGCACAGGATCTGGTCAATTTAAGCTCAGTCACACTACAGCACAGGAGCTGGCTCATCACGGGGGCGATCCTGCGTCAATCAGGCGAAGAACCAACTAGGGCGGTTGCGCGGGATCCTACATGACCCCTAGGACAGCAGGCGACAAGATTCTGTCAACTATTACCGACGAGAACGGCTGGACCATACTGTTTTCTTAGTCTGGAGAGGGTCGGACACAGCCTCGGGAACTTCGAGGGAGGTCATTGCGAAGGAAGAGCCCGCGACGGACTCGGACTCGGAATCAAATGGGGAAATTGGTCAAAATGCGGCTTGGCCGAAGATACAGCCCAGCGCAGCATACAATTCTCATACCTCGGGCTGTGTCCCTTCACACCCTTTTTCAAATCATAACTGCGCAAATGGCGGACTGAATGATAAAAGGGGGCGAATATATGCGAATCAAAGGTGAGATTAATCAACCCCTTTGATAGGAAGAGAATTGAACGGGCCTCACAGCCCGAATGAAGGCTATGGCGAATAGAAGGGTCATTCAGAATACTGTAATGGGAGTGGAGCTATTGTGAAAGATGGCGGTACGTGGGGACCCTATTATAAGGTGCGGTCAACGCGTGTTTGACTGAATGTCAGGCACGAGGAAGCCGCCCAAGGAGCACAGCATGCCGTTGTCGTCCGTCACCCTTTGCCCACTCTACACAGTCGCTTACATCGCAAGGGGACCCAGTTAGACGAGAATAGATAATATTTTCGGGTCCCTTATGTGCCGCGATGGACCACTACACACTAACATAACTTACACTGTCCAGGCGCGGAACTCGGACTGTTCCCTCCTTGACGTAACCACATTAGACCCAGAGCCCAGGCGGAAATCTCAAGGCTTAATGGTCAAGTTTTGACATGACCAACCTACAGATTATTCTACAGTAGCTGTCCCGGTAGGTCTCGAGGCCTCAAGTTATTGGAATTATACATGTGTGATAACGGCGAACATAACGAACCAATGTCCATCCAAGATGTAAACAGTATTGTACATGTTCAGCTTATTCATCGGGATTATAGTCATCTCACCAGCCACCGACAAAGAAAAGTTGGGGGTTTGGATCATCCCTCCTCTTCCTCGCTCTCCGTGTAGTGGTAGTTGTCATCCCCATCGTCGGACTTGATATATCAGGTTAAATGCATTAGTGATGAATTTCCCACCACGGAACGGAAACTGGAATGATGCTCACCCATTCGCCTTGATCGCTGGGCACTTCAACTCCGTCGTCGTCAAGATCATGCCAAGGACTTTCCGAGGAGGCCCATCTGAGTGTACTCAGTGATAGGGAGACACCTCGTATGAAAAGCCACGTACATGATCTCATTTGGGTCCCTTCCGTCTCGCCTTGGACGTATATTTCTTTTCCGGACCTTCTGCAGTTGGAACAGTGGAAGGTAATTTCCGTTCACTCGACTGCCGAATTGGTACAGGCCGGCGTTGCCCTCGGCGTACCACCCACTTTCCTGCCCAGATCCTGTGTTGGGAGCGCGTAACGCGATCTTTACGTGCTCGTTGGCTACAATGTGAGCGAATTATCAGAACCGCTGGCCCTTTATTGCCCCAGACGGATGAAAACGCACACTTGTTGGACATGTACATTGCGAATGCAGGGCACAACCAGAGGTTAGTGACGACGTTTTTCGTCCTGACGTCTGGAATTGGGTTATCGTCCCTGAGGGCGAGGTCGAGAAACGCGTCCGGGATGCTGATCCTTTGAGCACGGTACAGTACTAGAAAGGCTTGACGGTCTTCCCTGAATTCCCATTGGCTTTTGTAGACGATATCGCGTAGGTCTCCGAATTCCCTGCCAAGTGTGAGCGGAACAATAATCTGCCATACACCTGGCTTACGGCGCCCTCGTCGAACATGCAATAAAGCTTGTGTCGACCTTGTGTTCATATTCTGGATCATGAACCACCGGAGGATAATCCTTTGCAATGGAAGCCAAGGGTTCGTCTCGATAGATGTTACCCTCGCAAATAAACTGCCCATTCTCCGGGTCGATCCGGCCAAAATCTCCCACCTTCGTGTGGAAACGTGGGTCAAATGTTTGGACATGGGGGTCGCCAGCATACCTCTACGCGTTTCTGTGGATTCCAGTTAGGGTACTTTCCAGAGATCCCCTGGATCAGGTCGATGTACTTGCGGCACGCTTGTGTGGAATTAAGAGGGGCCATGATGGGGAGATTGCGAGGAGCAGAGCGGCAATTGATGAAGCCGTGCGGTCGTAAGTCGGGAGATGAGTTGTCTACCCTGACGAGGTGGCGATTTCTTGGATAGTAATAGGGGATCTTGTCTGGATCACGTATAGCTGGAGCTGGGTGGGTTGGGAATCCATTGAGGCAGTGCTTGCTCTTTCAGGGATGGCTGTGCTCCGTGTCTGAGAGTGTGCGAACGTGCGATGACCAATCGGTGCCCTCCCGGTTAAGGAAAACAAACACTACTGAGTTCTGAGACGTTCCTCAGTCGCGCAACTTGCACTGTCAACCTCACAGTTGAGCAACTCCGCGGGGGTGAAACCAGTTGGAATGATGCAGGTCGTGGGGCTAGCCCCACAACCTATCGAATCTCGGCCCCACTTCAGATTAGACGCTATAGACGAGGTTAAAGCGGAAGTAACAGGAGAGGAGATTGGACCATATGGCGCTCAGTCATCCAAATAACGAACTAAAGTGAGTCCGCGCGTCAACACATACAACGCAAACGAAATAAGTTAGGACTGGTGTGCTGTATACTATCTATCGGGCATCAAGAGGCAGAAAAACCGCGGACATGTCCGTCCAGTCCAGACGCTCTCACGCGAGCGGTCCAGCCCGGTCGAGGGTTATAGGTAGTCTTCGCGGCTTACGGTACACTGTCTCGATCCTAAATGACAGTCGTTCTGAGATCGGAAAGTGATGTGGGAGACGTATTATTCTGTACTGCGCTGTATGGAATCCCCACGGAATGGATATGATCGTGATGCATAAGCCATACGCAACTCGGCCCGGTTGACATCATTGCTATGGAGGCCGACTCCATTCGAGAGCTCGTCAGAACTCATCGCGGGTAAACCAGACCAAACCAGACCAGCCTTGGCCGCGCCCAGGCCTCCTTCCCTTCTTTGCTATGCCGTGATTCTCCTTTCTCCTTGTTCCGCGGCAACATCGAAAAGATATATATAAGGCTACTGTGGTGTCTTGGCTCTGTCATCAAACACATACAATGGCTCACGAAGGTCAAGAGACCATTTCTATCGGCGACTATCTCCTCGAAAGACTATCTCAAATTGGCGTTCAGGCAGGCTCCTATTTCCCACTTCCTTTTCTTGCACGATTCTCACTTGACGTTCAGTCGCTATTCGGTGTTCCCGGAGACTTCAATCTGGGTGAGCCTCTTTTCCTTATTCTTTGCTCTCGAGGCTATATTGACGGTCGTTCAGGATTTCTGGTCGGTCCCGCTACTATCTCATATATGCGCTTCTCCCCTGACGTGATAACAGGATCTCGTCGAAGACCACCCGAAGATCGATTGGATTGGCAACTGGTACTTGCTTTGTTGATATATAGACGTACCAACCGTGTTGACCCGCATCCAGTAACGAACTGAATGCAGCTTATGCTGCAGACGGTTATGCCCGCGTCAAGCATGGCGGTGTAGGTGCCATTCTCACCACGTACGTACAACATTTGTTTACGGGTGTGCGGCGAGTCTTATGCCCATGAAGCTTTGGAGTCGGCGAACTCAGCGCGATCAATGGAATAGCTGGCGGTTCGTCAAAAGATGGTTACTTTTATAGTATTATTCACTTACTGACGTTTGACTTTTTTCGTCACAGCTTTCTCCGAGCATGTACCTGTCGTACACATAGTTGGCGTCCCAAGTACTGTGCAACAAAAGACCAAGCCATTACTTCACCACACTCTTGGTGATGGAAGGTATGTGACCTTTCCTGATGTGTCTTCTCTACTGACCACCTCTCCATAGATTTGATGCCTACCTAAAAGCGGCCCAACAGTTCACGTGGTCTCAGGGAACCATTTTTGAAGCGATCTCCGCAGCATCCGAAATTGACCGCGTTCTGACGGACTGCATCACATCCGTAGGCTCTCAAGCCCCTGTACAGGGTGCTCTAGCTCACCATAATATGCCAGGCTCGGCCTGTGTACCTTGAACTCCCTACTGATCTAGTCTTTACCAAAATTACCCGCGGAAAGCTGGACACACCCCTCACGCGCACTCCTCAGATAACAGACCAACATGCAGAGGACTTTGTTCTTGGCGAGATTCAGAAACTTGTAGAGAAGGCTGGTCCGGAGGTAGTCATCCTCGTCGATGCGTGTACAATTCGCCACGACGTCATTGAAGAGGTTTGGGAACTCATACAGCGTACTGGCTTCCCCGTTTATTCTGCGCCTATGGGTAAGACGGCCATCCCCGAGGATTACGAACGCTTTGGTGGGGTACGTTATCTTTGCTTAATGTCACCGAGACTTCGTGCTGAAGTCACGAAACAGATCTACGTTGGTTCCATTTCGCATCCGGAAATCAAGGAAAAGGTCGAGAGTGCGAAACTTATTCTCTCTGTTGGTGGGCTAAAATCAGACTTCAATACTGGAAATTTCACATACCGCACCTCGCGATCGACCACTGTCGAGGTAACGTATATTTTTCTCTTCGTCCAACTTCATGTGGTGCTCAGTCCATACCAGCTTCATTCAGACCATGCACGTGTTCAGTATGCGCTGTACCCTGGACTTGGCATGAAGGGCCTCCTTCCCAAGCTGACTGCGCGCTTGCATCCACTTGACTCGCCGTCTTCCGCTGCCAGTGTACCTCCGTTCCGTGCCATCCTCCCTAAAGCGAGGGAAGATCCCCTTGGTGAAGAGACCATATCCCACCTCTATTTCTGGCCACGCATTTCACAATTTATACGCCCTGAAGATGTGGTGGTGGCCGAGACAGGCACATCGAGCTTCGGTGCACTTGAGATGCCATTGCCAGCCAAGTCGATCTATCTCTCCCAAATTCTTTGGGGTAGCATTGGCTGGGCGACCGGTGCGACCGTTGGAGCGGCACTTGCTGCGCGCGAGAGGCGGCTCAAGGGCAGGACCCTATTGTTCACGGGCGATGGAAGCTTGCAACTTACAGCGCAGGAGCTGTCAACGGCCATGCGGCATGGACTCGCGCCGATCGTGTTCGTGCTAAATAACAGGGGATACACAATTGAGCGACACTTGCACGGAAGGGAGCGTCGTTACAATGACATAGTTAACTGGTACGCACTCATTGCCCCTCGTAAGACCACAGATAGAAGAACGCTAATGCCGGCTCAGGAAATGGACCCAACTTCTCGACGTCTTGGCTCCGGAGGACTTGTCGCCAAAACCCAAGTCGTACACCGTTCGTACGAAACGTGAACTAGATTCGTTGTTGGAAGATGCGTCATTTGCAAGTGCGGCCGGTATCCAGCTCGTCGAGGTCGCGATGGATAAATTCGATGCTCCGGTGGCGCTGTTGCGCCAGGCAGAGTTGAGCGGCAAGACGAATCACTACGTTTCTGAGGTTTTGTGAAGGTTATCCGTCACGCTGCAGAGTTTTAGAAGGAAAAAGAAGTAACTAAGTAAGCAAGCGTTATTGTGTCATGTACTGTACAGACGTTGTTGCGTGTTCGTTTAATCAAAATCGTGTCATGAGATCACATGACACCCTCATGCATGCGCGTCTCGCGTTTACATCCTGATTTGGACGCGTTTGTGAACCTTTCTCGTTGCTACTTTTGAGCTGAAGCGCCCGGCTTCGAACACATCAACCACTTTAGGTCTATACCCTTACCGGTGCACTACCGTGTTGGAGATACAGACAAACACATCAAACATGTCAAATACCTCCTTCCCTCCCCAGATTGGGAACTACCTGCTCGGGCAGCAGCTTGGCTCGGGCGTATCGGGTATGTTCGACTTCGACAAACACGTTGACCTGGCAATGGAGGCGAATTCACCTACGTTGATGGTTGATTACAGGTTCGACGTTTCATGCCACACACATATATACGGGGCAAGTAGTAGCTCTCAAAGTCCAGGCGATCGACGTTTCGTATCCATCGAACCCGCACGAACGTAAAATCTATCCGTTACTGCAAGGAGGTGTCGGGATGCCTACCCTGTGGGCATCCGGGCTGTGGGGACGATGGGACTATCTAGCGATGGATCTATTGGGGAGCAGTCTCGACAGGCTATACAGGAAGACAGGGAAGAATGTGATGGACCTCCGGAGCACTTGCTCTATCGCCATTCAACTGGTACGGCTCCCACCCCCTTCATTATCACCACTCTTCCTTCTCGCTTCCGACGGCGCTCTTTTTGTTCTTTAATTCGGGTACATCAGAGCTGACGCACCTGGACTCGCACGCAGATTTCGCGACTGGAGTTCATGCACTCGCGAGGCGTATTACACCGGGACGTGCAACTCGGCAATTGCGTCGTTGGCCTCGAGCCAAGACACGAGACGATATACATGATCGATTTCGGGTTTGCGAAGCGATACCTCGACAGCAAGCAGCGGCACATCGCAAACCGCACCGAAAGATGTTTCATCGGGAACTATTGGTTCTCGAGCGTGAACGTCCACTGCCGTGGAAAAAGTGGGCAATGCTCCCTCCGTTCCAGTCGGCACTGTAACGCTCAACGATGACGATCATATAGCATGCTCGAGACGCGATGACCTCGAATCCGCAGCGCTACTGTTGCTGCACATCCTTACCCCTGGTGGCCTACCGTGGACGCGGAACGGTGTGCCTCGCAACGAGGTGGCGCACGACCGTTTAAAACGCGAGAAGCGCGCAGCGCTGCCGGAGCATCTGGGCCGTGGCCTCCCAGAAGAGTTCGAGGAGTTTTTGCGGTATTGCCGTAGTCTGGCTTTTACGGAGCAGCCTGACTATGCGCACTGGCGGGAGCGTTTCCGCGACCTGGCGAACGAACTCGGGTACAGTGACGCCGAACGGTTTATCTGGCCGCCACCCCCTGTACCTGTACCCGTGGTGAGTGTTCATCGTTGGCTAGGGTGATGGTCATCGTAGGATCTGATGCCATTCAAGCAGCGGCTTATGAGTCGACCATCGAAGCCGCGGTCTCACCAAGGTCAACCCGTGGATGCACTCATGGCGGGTGTGCTGCAGGGCCTGGCACAGTTGAACATCAACCGAGAAAACGTAGAGCGCATGGTGCTCGGAGACAAGAAGAACGTGCAAAATGAAGGGAGCAACAACCGACGCCTACTGCTCAAAAAGCCAGACCGTGACGTGGCTGATATCATCATCATATCTGACGGCCGCGGGTGGACAGGAGATCAGGGACCGGTTGCGCACAGGTACAACAAGGCAGCACAGATAACCAAGTTGACGCAAGCGGCGGGACAAGCCGCGGATAATCGGGTGCTGGCACAGATCACCACCGATTTCGTCAAGGTGCTGCAGAGCTCCAACTCGCGGACGCTGACGCGCGAAGGGTTCGCGTTCCTTGACGCGCTGCACAAGCAGCTTGCCGATCCTTCGGTGTTCATCGTGCCTTTGCGCACGAGCAAGACGCGGTCTCAACAGCAACGCGAAGGCGGGCGAGAAAATCTGCCCACGGAAGACCCGGCGCTAGAACGGCGGAGCAGGCTCAATGTATTGCTGGCGTCACTGGCCAGGGCGCAGGACAACAAGTCGCTCGCCAAGCTGATCGCTGAGTTTGGGGCACTTATAGACCGAGCGGCGGGACGGAAACTGACCAAGGATGGGATGGGGTTCCTTGAGAGTGTGGCGGATCGATTGCTTGTTGTACGAGTGTGATCGTGATCGTGATCTACAGGTGTTACATCTATGCCGGGTTTATTCAGGACGATTATCATAATCTACACCTACAGCTACAGGGGATACACAACAGCCGAACTGAAGGGACCATGAAACCCGTGAAGCGCGATCCGTTTCATTCTCATTGGCTGCTTTTTAAGTGAAATTGATATCCCCATAGAATGCCACTCGCTTGGCACGCTTGCCCTCACCCCACGTGTTATCTGTGCGAGGACGATTATCATGTTCTACACCTACAGCTACAGGGGTTATACATCCGAATTAACTGGAGGAATACCTTCGAGCGGTTAAAATCCGTGAAACCCGATCTGTCCCACTGGTAATAAAATCGAAAACCCCATGAAATACCACCCGCGACGTTGGATTACAAATCAGCCGAATTAAGTGGACGGAATATTTTTGAGCGGTATTTAACGTGAAACCCGATCTGTCTCATTGGCTGCTTTTTTAGGTGCTGAAATTGAAAACCCCATAAAATGCGACTCGCTTGCCCTCGCCCCACTTTTTTTTGTCTCTTCCTCAGACACCCCAAGGGACCATAGACCGTGCCTTTCTCTGTCTCTTTCCTGTTCTCTCTTCCCCATCATGAAAACAGTCACGAAAAACGGCGTCACGACCGTGGTAGCGCAGAACGAGGTCGTCATTCCCGACCTCACCATCAAGGACCTACTTTCGGTCATCCCGTCAGTCCCGCCTCTCCTCCTTTCATCTCTTTCAGCCTTGGATTTGTGCCCGCTGACCCCCTGCTGCCTTCCAGAGCGCATTGCTTCAAGCGTTCGGCCTTCCGCTCCTCGCTTTATGTGTAAGTTTATCCCGCCCCACTTCGTACGTCGTGCAGCACATGACCGCGTCTGACGCGTCACACACAAATAGCGTCTGGGACTTCTTCCTCATTGGTGTCATTTATAAAACCACCACATATATAGAACCTCTCCTCACCCCAGAACACATTTCCCTTCCCTCTCCGACCTACTATACCCTCGCCCGCTTTGTCCTCTGGTCCCTTTACGGGTTTGCCACTGGTCTCGTCTCTACCGGTCTTTGGGTCATTGCTCATGAGTGTGGCCACCAAGCATTCTCTGAGTCAAAGTTCATCAACAACCTCGTTGGTTGGGTCCTCCACTCTGGGTCAGTGCTGTTTCTTTTCTTTTTCTTCTTCTTTTCATGTCATCTTTTCATGATCTGCCTCGTGGTGCGGTGGCGCTAATCGAACATTTTGCCTGTCAGCCTTGGCGTTCCATACCACTCATGGCGTATCTCGCATGCCAAACATCACGCCTCGACCGGGCATATGACGCTGGAGCAGGTCTATGTTCCACGCACCCGTTCACAGCGTGACCTCCCTCCGCTCAATTCCGAGGGTGAGACCCTTTCAGGTGCTAGCGTCAGTCAAGAGGTCTTGAAAGAGTTGTACGATGCCGTCGGCGACTCGCCCATTGGAGCCGTTCTTGGCGCTGGTTCTTATCTGGTAGGTGTTTACGCATTCTGATCAGATGTTTGGAATTGAAGTCGTTGTCTCAGCTCTTTGGCTGGCCCATGTACCTGATTCGCAATCTCGGTGGCCAGAAGGGTTATCCCGAGGGCACTAATCGTTCGTGGAATAATGGTCTCTTGATATAGTGATATGGGTAGTAACGTTCCGCCCTAGATTTCGACCCCACCGCCGTAATGTTCGCCCCCCACCAGTTCGGCCAGATCATTCTTTCGGACATTGGTATCCTTCTTTGGGTTGGGACTATTGCGGCCTGGATATACCAGTCTGGATTCTTACACGTTTTCCGCCTGTACCTCGTGCCTTACCTCTGGTGAGCCATCCATGTGATTCTTCATTTTCACGTTTACTGAAAAGGTTTGATAGGACGAACCACTGGCTGGTGCTCATCACATTCCTACAACACACCGATCCGTTACTACCGCACTATCGTTCCGAAGAATTCACCTTCCCCCGCGGGGCTCTGGCGACGCTTAACCGTAATCTACTTGGCGACCTCGGCTCGTTTATGGGTTGGATTGGCGCGACTACGACTCATGGAATCTCAGAAACCCATGTGGCTCACCACGTTTCGAGCAAAATCCCTCATTATAATGCGTAAGTGATTCTTACTGTTATCCCAACTTCTTTGACACATCTGTGACCCCACAGGTGGGAAGCATCTGCCGCCCTGATGAAGCGCCTCGCCGAATCTAATATCTACCTTGAGGGTCGTCCTGGCGGATGGGCTGAAGTTTATCGCGTATTCCGCGAGTGCAAGTTTGTTGAGGATGAAGGCAATATCTTGTTCTTCAAGAACGCCCAGGGCCTTGCCGCATCACGACCGCTCATCTCCGGAGACATCGCAAGCGACTCTGGTATCGAGCTTGAGAAGTAGAGTGAGGAATAGAAACAGAGCAGGCCTCATTCAGAGTCAAGGAACTTAGAGAACCATTTTATTAGAGATACGCAGCGTGAAAATAGATAGATACAAGTAATCTCGACGCTCACTCTATCAACATGACCTCTCCTTGGCCTATTCTCACTAAGGAGGATGTAATCGCCTTTCAATTTTCTAGCTGGTTCTCTACATTCTCCTCATTGTCAATAAAGTCGACCGTAATACCCCTTCCGGACCAGTTCAGGTCATACCTTGAAGCAGATGGCGTTTTTGTCCCAGCAGGATCAGAAAACTCGTACGTCTGTCCCCGTTTGCGACGTTTAACACATCAAGCGATTACTTCAGACCACCGAAGAGCACTTTGACGGACGACAATGCCGACGATTGCCACAGTGATAGCGAAGACGAAGCCAGCACCAGCGCTGCAACGCAATACGCATTTCCGGAGATCAACACTCAGATCCAGGCAGCCATCGATGCCTACGGCGGCGGTGTATTCCCCAAGCTAAACTTTTCCTCACCAAAGGCGCGCTTCCCCCTTTTCTGCTCAGTGTAGGGGATTGCTAATCCCACCTTTCCACTGCGAACGGTTAGGATGCGGCTTGGCTGTTGCCCTCGTCACAGCCGCTACGATGCACGTCTCCGGCGGACGTGTACATGCTGTTAAAATCGTCCGACTTTGTCGCGCACGACCTTAGCGCCGACTCGGTCTTTGAAGGTTGCGTGGACGTCAAGGACGACGGCGAAGAAGGGCGCGATGACCGTGATGGTCGTGAAAGTCGTGAAAATGGTGCACGCGCATGCGACGGGCGGTTGGAAACCAAACATCAAAGAGCGTACCAGCTGGAGCTCGTCGTGCGCAAGTGGTTCGCGATCGATCCCAGTCGCGAGATGCGCGCTTTTGTGCGTGACGGCGTGCTCGTCGGTGCGTCAAGCGTTACCGTCCGTATTCGATGTCTTTTACACACCAATTATTCTTCTCACTGCAATTCGACATGATCGGATCAGGCATCTCGCAGCGCGACACGAATTACTACGAGTTTCTGAACGAGCCCTCGACGCAGCGCAAGATCGTCGCGTCCTTCGTCGCGTATTGGACGACGCACGTCAAGCCAAAGTGGACCGGCCCTCCATCTTGTGAGTTCTACCTTTAGCCTCATAACGGTCGCCTAATGCGCGCACATCCGCCAATCGCCAACAGATACGCTCGATGTGCTCCTCACACGCGATCTCACGCGCTTCCATATCATCGACTTTAACCCGTATGCCCCGCGGACCGACGCATTGCTTTTCACCTACGACGAGCTCGCCACACTCTTTGCCGCAGCTACCGCGTCCTCGGCACCACCGTCATCTTCGGCCGAGGCCCCGACGTTGCGCGTGGTGGACTCGCGCGCTCACCCCGCTGCCGCGCACAATGCGCCGCGGCACCAACACAACATGGTCCCGCTCGAAGCGCTGACGTTAAGCGAAGGACGGAGCGCAGAGGAATTCGCCGCGGCATGGATGGATCATGTGAGGCAAGGTGCCGTAGGATCGGATGACGACGATAACGAAGACGGTGAGGGATGATAAGGCGCTTTGAGTTCAAAGGGGGAATAGACAGACAATTTTTGGTCCTTGTGCCAGCAATCGCGAGCAGTTATATTAAGCGACGGAGATCGTACTGTATGGTATGATTGCTAGCGGTGCATACATAAGAAAATATGGAAGAAATGTCTGATGGTGTGCGAGGCAAAATATAATGCAGAAGGAGCGTGAATGTGGGCATACATAATGTTCATGTCGCAGACTTGGCTTCCTCCGCTTTCCACCACTGGCAAAGAATAGCGTGTTAGTGAGTGTTAGGCAAACTGCAACAAGATATACACACCTCGACTGTTCGCCGCATGCCCTCCTCCAGGCCAACCTGGGGTTCGTATCCCAACACCCGACGGGCCTTCTCGATGTTGTGCCAACGGTGTGCGCACGTGAACGTTACGCGGAAACGCGTAAAGGTTGGCTCGCGCCCCGACAGCCAACCCCACCACTCTGCCAATGTCGCGACTGCGAAACCGACCAACTTGGGCATCACGAAGGGTTCGCGCGAGGGATATGTGTCGGGCGCGAGCAATCGCCACAATCTCCGAGGGAAATCCCAAAAGTAGACCGGCTCGCCGTTGGTGATGAAGAAGGCCTGGCCGGCGACTTGGAGTGGATCTCTGCCGGCACGCGTGAGCGTTGCTTCGGAGAGCGGGTCGAAACGCGAGCGAACGACGGGGTGCTCGGGCTTGCGGGGGCCTTCGAAGGCAGCGATGATGGCGTCCGCCCCTTCAGGACGGTCGACGTAGGGTCCCAATGGCCGTGCAAGAGATGTCGGCACCCGATGTTGGCCCGTGGTCAGGTCAATGGGAGGTAGGGCTGTATCTAGGACCTCTGCGACCATTTCCGGCGTGCTGGGTAGTTGCGGGACGAGCTTGTCGGCTGCGAGGATGTGGGCGTATGCAACGTTGCCGACATAGGTCCAGTCGAAGAGGTTGGTGTTGTCACCAATTTGGAAGTGAGAGCGGCCCTCCTTGAGGACCTTGGCAAAGTTCGGAACTGCCTGGCGGTCACCTGGTCTGTCGGCGAGATTGTCGGTTACAGTTTCCCGTTCCGGGGATGTTCAACTCACCCAAAAATGCCCGCGGGACGAAGGGCGACGGTCAGTAAGCCGTCAGCCCCGTTGGCCGCGAGGACGAGCTCCTCGGCCTTTGCCTTGGACTCGTTGTAGGCATCGAGTGGCTTTTCGGGGAACGGCATTCGCTCGTCGACGTTGATGAGATCCTGACCGTTGAAGACCACACCCGCGGAGCTAGTGTAGACGAGTTTTGGAATTTTGTTTTCCTGGGCAGCAGCAATGACGGCCTTAGTGCCGTCCACGTTTACCTTCCAATAGAGCGCAGGGTCTTGAATACCGGCAGTGGGTGAGGCTGTGTGGATGATACATGTGGTGCCGCTCTGAGAAAGGAAGAGACACTAAGCAAAGTGGGAGAGGCGTATGAGAAAGAGGGTACTTTTTGGATGGCGTCAGAGACCTGTGCTTGGTCGCTGATGTCACCAGAATAAAAGGGAGTATCATGATAGCGCTGAACGATGTCAAAGACGGCTACTGGGTCACCGCGCGCAAGCAAAGCTTGTACGATATGCCGACCGAGGAAACCGCTACCACCGATGACGAGGAAAGTGTCGCGCTGTTGGGTGGCCATGAGAACAAGAACGAGATTAATTTATTGGCAGGATCGTCTCACCTTTTCTTTTTCGTATCATTTATACGCGACCACGTGACGACCTCTGATCCCATTCGTTCTCAATCAACTAACTTAACTCTGTTCTCCAAGTCAAGTCACAAGCGACAAGGCCATGCCGCGCAGCAAGTTCACTCAAGAACAGAAACAAAACCTACTCGATAATTTGGACATCGAAGGTAACGTTTCCCTCCCTCCCCACTCTTTCTTTACTAATTAAAAAAAATATCCCAGTCGCGCATCGCACTCGCCAACTCGAATCATGGCTCTTGGACACACTCGCCTCGTTCCGCGACCGCCACGAGCGTCAGCTAGGTCGTATCCCCCACCTCGTCCGCGGAATGACGATGGCAGATTTTGGTGACAAGTACAATGGCGACGTCCAAGCTGCCCTACGAGGACTTCAGAAAGAACGGCTCGCCATCGATGTCGTTCCCCTCGATAGGAACGCGATGAAGCGAAAGTGGGTACCCGCATCTGAGGAGGATCCTGAGGCGCGCCCAGGGTCCCCTACCAAAAACACAGACACCAACCATGCCAGGGCTGCCAAGAATCGTGCGTGTTTACTCCCCGGGTCTTGTCATTCTACCGCGTTGACTGACGTTTCTTGCTATCCTTCGTCTTTTTCGACTATCAAAAGCTCGCCTTGCACCTCCATCACCTCAGAAGAAGCCGCCACCCCTCGCGGGAACCAACATCCCCTCCCGCATCCAAGCTCCCAAAACGCCAGGTTCCGTACGTCCCCTTCCCCTTACCTTTCTGTTTTGGAGCATGCTGTCTGAACTGCATTCGCACCAAAATAATAATAATAATAACTTATAGCCCCGCAAAGTCGCCCGCATACCCTCAGCACCTCTCATCCGCGCAACACCATCCCCTATCAAACATACTGCAGCTTCCCTCGCCCGCCAGGTCACCCTCCCCACTCCCGTCCGCGTACCCTCAACCTCAAACTTCAAGCCCGCGATCGCAAAGACACCTGCGTATCCGCCACTGCCACGTTGGCCGCGGAAAGATGAGAGCATGCTCAGCATCAATGGCTCGCCGTTGGCGAATCCGTACGAGCTCGGCCTCGAATGGCTCGCAGCAGAGGACGATACAGTCAACGCAGGAGCTGGCACAGGAGCAAGAACTGGGACGGGAGAAGGGGCCGGGGCGTCAGGCGCTCGAACGGCGCTCAGACGCACTGCGAGCAGCATCCTCATCCGCCGCGATCCTTCTTCCACCGCAGCCACCAGCAACACGACGTCTAATGGCCAAGCTGGACGCTCACGAAGCAACTCACAGTCCCAAGGCCAAGGTCATTCTCGCTCCGACTCACGTCCGGTCGCATCCAACGGGATTGCCGCATCCAACTCTGGTCACATGGCCGCGCGGGTCGCTGTCCCTACCCGTGACGGTCATCTCCTCGAGTTCGATCCGCTGCTCACCTCTCCTGGCGCACTGGATAAGCTCGTGGGAATCACCGACAGTGCAAAGAAGCAGGCGAAGGAGGATGTGTCAAAGTTGGTACAGGTTGCAGTAGCAAAATGGAACGTCAAGTGACATTTTACGGTCTACGCGGACTATCGTTTCCCATCATCGATATTTATTCATGCATTTTTCCCTCCAACATTCGTTCTTATAGCCCCATTTGTATTTGTCTTGTAATAGATGATCACTCCAAGTAGTCGATGCGCGCCGCCCTGCAAATCGTTCCATCCCGGTTTCTGACTTTCACTAGCCATTCGTTTCCTTGCCGCAGTCTGAGCAACACAGTATGTAATCAGCGGGTGCAGAGAAAAAAACTCGAGATGTGAGCCAAAGCTTGCCTGTGTGTTTGTTCCCGCATATCGAGGAACTTGACTAGAGATATCGCACCGATAGCGTACCCTTTGCCGCGGGAGAGCGAAAAGCTGCCACTTGTGACGAAGCCAATGACGGCACCGTCAGATGGGGCGATTTTCGATAGCTGTGAAAGTCGACGTATGTGTTATAAGCGAGATCGGCAATGCGAAGTAGAAGTCTCGGCTGACCTCAGTCACATCTGGCGGCTCCTCGTCCACTTCATATCCAGCAACTCCCCGTTGGTGGTGTGCTTTTATCCACGCATGAGCTTCCTGGTCGTCAAGTGCGTATATGAACGCCATATCGTCGGGCGCGCCACGCCCGCAGAGCGTCACGCGCACGTGCACGAGCGCCCCTTGCAACAAAGCAGCCGCATCCACGCTCGCGTCCAAGGGGGGGAGCTCGCGCTTGCGTCGCAGGGTATTGATCTCGGAAAGCAAACCCGGAGCGGGTGCGATCAGGCGCGCGATATTCTCGGCGATGGTGCGTGCAGACGGGCCGTGCAGAAGCCACGGGCGGACTGCGGCGTCGGATGCAGGCGGGGGATCATCACGTTGCGTCGGTACCATGTCCGTGTCGCTCCCGTAGTCTGTTTCTATGTCCGTGCTGGGCACGGGGCCCAACCCAAGCACAGCGCGCCACGCAGGTGTCCAGGGATCGAGAGTGCTCAGCTTTTCCCAATTCACACGCTTCGCGGGAGGCTTCTTCTTCCAGCGTTCCTCGTCCACGGTCGCGCCCGCAGCGACAAATTCATCATACGCTGCGCTAGTGGGAAAGTCCCTCGGGAAGTACGCCGCGCCCGCTTCGAAAGCTTGATGCGCACGCTCACGCTGCCCGCCGATGCGTGTGCCAGTATAAATCAGAGAGGTCAAGAAAGCCATACCCCAGCCTTTCGGAAGGATGAGTGTCCAACCGTGGAGATTCGGATCTTGATTCGTTGTACGCTGAAGAGACTGCGCGGGGAGCGTGGCAGACGAACTAGACTTTACTGATCGTTGGATGAGGAGGACAGGGATGCGGTTATCCGGAGCAGTGGGCTTTAGTGACGTTCCTGGGATAGGGTTTTGTGCACGGCGAGCATCGAGCTCTTTCTTTTTGAATCTTGGAACCTCGAGAATATCTCGCGTACTCTTGTCCCAGATGTCGCTTCGGGCCAAGGATGATGAAGGAAAGCACTCCCATGGCTTGGAAATGGTTGGAAGCGTATCCTTCGCTAAGTGGACTTTGGCATTTTTCGGGGGGAAACTGCATAAGGATCACTTTATCATATTAGAGCGCAAAAAAAGTAGAGTTCGCACTTCAACCGAGGATCTAAAACTGTAAAACCAATGATCATGTTGCTAGGGATAGAACCAGTACTTTGCAGGCTAGATAACGACGACCAAAACTGGGATAAACGCTGAAGCTATCAATGGCGGCAACAACTCGATGTATCTCACCTTTTTAAATTCGTCTCCATGGCTGGCAATGGTCGGTGTCAGCGCGCCGTGAATGACTTGACTTGACTTTGGGCCCGTGATCTCGAAGACATTGATCGACTCGCGAAGATCAATAATTTCTACAGAGTAGGAATTCTGGGAGCGCCCTGGGGACTTTTTAAGGGTATCAAGGGTCAATGATACTGCTCCCTTCAGCGTGGAAAGAACTGTGGAGAAGATGATAGGATGACAGCGAATCCACACCGTCCGAATTTCTTCGTCAGGAGATTGGGGCGGGGCTTCTGGCACCTCTTCTCTTTATTAGGGACATGAGAGCGCAAATAAAGTGTTCTTACTATTACTCTTCTTTGCTTGTTTACGTTTTCGTTTGCCCGTAGGTTTGGACGCTGTAGAAGGGCCCTCTGTAGGTTCAGAACTAGATGCCGTGGCCATGACATTCCAAATGATGGAAATCGGTCCGATGTACCCAAACGGATACGATCCGCCTTCGTACATAGTTGATTCCCAACCCCTGACACCACTCAGAAATCTAGCACGTTGTCAGTACTACCGTTGATTGAAACTGATAAGCCACGCACCTTTTTGATGCGGGCCCCGCTCCAGTAGGATCACAGCATATCTCTAGCGCACGGCAGAGGACTAACTGCGCTCCCTTCAATTCAATGAGACCGTAATAGGAAGCATCATGGAGAATAGAACTATGAACAGATGCACGATGGGATGGTCTAAATGATTTTTCTGTGGGTTTAATTGCCTATCTAGAGGCTTGAGTTAACGGAAACAGACTTAACGGTGAGTACCCACCAATCGATAACCCCACATGTTTTCCATGTGCATTCGTTTTGCGTGCCACAAATGCGTCTCAAGCCACTTCTTATCCCCTAGAGTCAAACATGC
>Ga0307509_10003973_pt1 | contig 21812 bp, 16 predicted proteins | sample 10_EM_MG_FD_202245 | JGI IMG/M metagenome (GOLD analysis project Ga0307509, IMG submission 202245) | Populus trichocarpa ectomycorrhiza microbial communities from riparian zone in the Pacific Northwest, United States - 10_EM | ecosystem: Host-associated > Plants > Roots > Unclassified | place... | reverse complement strand
GGGTGGCGAACAGGGATACTTCATGGGCAAAAATTGATTCCCTGAGGTTAGGGTTACGAAAAATTACTAAGAATTATTCCCTGTTCGCCACCCGTCCAGTTTCGCCATGCCCCCGGTTGTGACTGTAGAGACGTAGTATATTGGGGTGATCCCCACCAGGGGGGTTGCCTGCCTGCTAAACTGTGATACATCAAGGTGGCTTATATGCAGTGAATGTGTGCGTGCCAAGGCTAGCTAACAGGGTGTTTTGTTGGGTGGGAAAGAGTCCTCCGTGCTAAACTTCCCCATCAAACCTATCCTCGGCACACCGGTACTGTACTGCAAATGGTCTAGAAACATGCACCAAGCCTCTAATAACAAACACATGTGACTGAATTTTTTTCTGCCGCACACGCAAGATTCATTACCCGGCTAAGGCCACAAGTCATATTTACACCACCATGCAATGTTGCAACGAAGGGGGGGGTTCGATCACAAATGATCGAAGGACCGGGAATGGCTTTTTCGAACGGGGGTTATAAGATAGAATCCCTTCTAACAAAATGGTAAGCAATGATAGGTTATTTGAAGGCAATTGGGATCAAAGAAACTGATGAAATGATACGGAAAAGGAAGCAAATGCAGCAGAAGAAGAAAATAAACTAGCACCAGTGCTCCGCTTCCCCTGCTTCTGAGCAATATATACTTACGCAGCTGGGTCGAAGGTAGAAATTCCCATAAGAGTTCCTACTATTTTTGCTTACTAAGACATTGAGGAACCCCCCGGTTCAATCACCATTTTCAGAAGCCCCGATTCAAACCTCTAACCTCCCGGGTTCGATTATCGAAGGTATTCTTTGCAACACTACCACCATGGGGAGTTACCACCACCGGTCCACCTTTCCCCAAACACTCTTATTTAAAATTTCTCTTCATTTTTTATTTTTTTCCAAAACTATTTTTATATCGGCCTTAATTCCTACCTAGATAGACATGCTGTCCAAGAGGAACCATTTCCAGTTACACTACCCATTTGTGAAAACATGAGTTTCGACCGGTATAGAAACCCGACACTACTCGGATCATTGCAGAGACAAGCCGAACTGGTAAGAGCTATTTCCCCTCTTACTTAAAGCTCAACTTGAAGTGCCTTACCGGTATGATACACTGATCACTTTTGCTAGCTCTCCACACAAAGGGAGAATAGGATCTGACGGTACTATGGACTCAGTGTTGGCAGTGACCAGGGCTGATGTATTGACTGGTCCTGACCATGACTATGGTCAGTGACTAGTGGTCAGCAAAGGGGGGTGATGGGGGGTGATGGGGGTCAGGGTTTCCTCGACATACCCGCAATTTGAGAACTTGCTTTTGTAACCAGCATTTGATCTATTATTCCATCACAATATAATGTCTATAGAGGAGAAGGAGAAAGAAAGAGCAAAGCAAATTCACAAAACTATAGTTTAATGCCACCCTAGCTTTGCCTTCGAACCCTAACCCACCATACCTCTAACCCCTGCTCTGACCGGTCCTGACCACTCGCCATGGCACTGGGGGGGGTGACCGGTGACTACCTGATTTTATGGGTGACCAGTGGTCACCGCCAACAACTGCTATGGACTCATTACCGTAAGAACTGGAATAATCGAAACCCCGTGCAAAGACGTCCAAAATTCCCTCTCTTGGATAGGGAGGGGGTGTCGAGCGCACAGCGAAAACTGACTGACTCCCTCAGGCCGAGCTAAAGAGGGAAGAAAGAAAAAGGAAAAAGAGCCAGACCTTACCAGCAAAAAAAAAGGCAACTCCAACGTCCAAGCGTGAGGTTCAATCATTCCAGTTCTTACGGTAGTAGTGCGAACATAATACCTCAATCCTCGAACGCGAAAATGAACGACTACGCAGCCAGAGCACAAGGGACTTTTGCTTGGGAAGTAGGATTCGACAATCACGATTAGACTGGCCGGCTATATTCCGAGTTCGTGGGTCACGGTGAGTAAACTTATCTTTTCTGGTTTGTTGGAAAGACTAATTGATAATAAAGGGTCCTGGGGAATCGGCTTCCAAGTGATGACTTTGGGAATAAACCGATTTACGAGCATGGCCAGATCTGAGAGTCGGGTGTGTTGACTCAGGAGATTGCTATAATTTCTTCGAGTTGGAGGAACTGATACAGGCTGTTTTGCATCGACCAGGGACTCCGGTTCCCTAGTATGGTGGTGCCTGGACAAAATTAACCGCACACTGACGATTGATAGCAATGCAATCACCCCTCATCACTCTGTACTTTCCACTCCACATAAAGAAATTTCTCTCGATCAAGTATTAGTTTCTACTATATATTCTATTATTATGAATTGACATTGGCATTCTTGAGTTGTTTCTTTGGTTTTCATGATATTGGAGTTGGTGGGGGAGCGCTGTTGTTATGGCAGGAGTTTTTCATGTTCGTTGATGCGCAGTTAATTTTGTCCAGGGACAAAATAGTTAGCCTTTTACCAGGCCATTGGAAGCTGTTGGTTTGGTTGTTGGAAAGAACGAATCAGGAATTCATCTCTGGGTGGCAGTCACGCCACTATGGGCTGAAATAGAGGATATTGAAAAAGTGATGGGAGCAGTGATTGGATTTGACTGTACGGCTTAACCGTTAAACTTTGTAAGGTTCATGTTACTCGATTTGTCCGCCAAGTTTCCTCTTTGTATAATGAATTTCTTGTATTGTTAATTACTTATGACTTTATGGAACTCCCCTCGTGAAGAAACCCCGCAAACTACAATATCTGAACAAGACACCCCGGTCTTTGAGGCCTGCCACATTCATCATCGGGGGTTCTGTACTCACTACACTACACATACTCCACTGGTTGGTGGGAATTTTAACCCAAGAAACGAGATAGAAAAAACAAAACGTTTTGCAGGTATGATATCACCCAACTCTCACTTGGATTAGATTTCTTGGGGAGCGCCCAACTGTAATACTAGTAGAGTAGCGACCTACAAAAATCTGCAGAGACTATACCGACTGCAATCCTAGAAACTGCTATCTCAAAAATGGCCTCTCATGATGCCTGCCTTGGCCCTGTGCTAACAATCTCCTCTATCAGTGAAATATTGGTTAGAGGTCCATAATTTAGGAATGTCTATTGCTTGCTTGCTGTGGGAAACAACGGTAGTGAACTGTATTCACCCACCCACCCACTTTCCCGAATCACGTTGAACCGGATACCCTGCTGCTAGTATACGGAATCTGCGGCACCTCTAAACGCTCAACCATACATATATGGGGTTTTTCGGATTCATGTGAAAAGTTTCTCCAAACCTCGTCCTGGTTCCGTCCGTGGATATGGAAAATTTGGCCCTGTTGATAAACCGGATGTGGATGGTGACTTGTGGGGAAACTATATTTGAAAAGGGAAAAGAAAAGGAAAAAACACATGATGTGATGAAGAGAGAGATCCAAGGAAAGCGGGCGGAAGGTGGAGGAGAGTGGAGAGTGGAGAGTGATAGAGAAAAGAAAGGAGTATAATGCAGTAAGGAAGGGAAAAGGCAAAGGCTAAAAGGGAACAAGAAAAGGAGTATCAATACTGCCTGACTGATATCTTTAGAGAAAAGGCTTGAGATGGGAGTTGGAATACCGGTATATACCTGCCTTATTTTTCTTCAAATGATACGATTTTCTTTTCCTCCTCACTCCGTTAAGCCAGATAGGCTGTTTTCCTGGATGAAATCCCTAAATTTCGCCCGGCATAGTGGAATGTGAGTGGGTAAGTTAATAGAGAGTGAGTATCTTGCCGCAATGAATCTTGAGTTTATGCCATCTTCTCTTCGGTGTAGTGAGGAGGAGGGGGGGGGTTCGTCAGTGAGAATGGGGGAATTGGAGAAGTGTGACTTGGAAGGAAAAAGCGGGGGTTTCAAGGGAATGGGATAGGAGGGAAGACTATTGATAAGAGGAAATTATTTATTAGGGAAAATAAAAATCGTCCTGAATGAAATGTATCCAAAGAGTCTGTTTTTTTCTATAGTATCATACCTTAGGTACAGTACAAAAAAGATTAACAATATATGAGGTTTGTGTCTAGCCATCTAAACATGAAATGAAAAAATGAAAAAAAGCAGTCAAAAACCGGCAAGTTCCTCAAGAGTCTTACTTCATATCCCATCACACATTCACAATGCCGGGGGGGAACGGTAACCTTATCGTCGCTGGAGGGCCAACCACGGGAGATGAAGAGGAACGCACCGATTGTGGAATTAGAAATCCATCCCCGAGCCACTGTGGACTTGCTCGGATCCGATACACCCCGAAGACTTTACCCGAACATACAGTATGCTATTCCATCAGCCTATTCAATATCGGTTTTATCGTATCCGTCCATCCGTACCGGTTTTTTCATGAGGGATATGCGGAAACAAGGGGGTTGATGCCAGAACATCTCAATTCGAATTCAGTACGAGTACAGTACATGGCGGTTCACTACAGCGAGGTGGGACTGTATGAGCAGTGGTGAAACGCGGTCCTCGCACCGTACCATCCTCGGCTACGGATTTTCAATGGGGCTCACGATGAGTGGTGGTGGTAGTGAGGTTGTATTTGATACTGTAATTGCCGGACGCATAGCGAGCGGGGGGCCGAGTTCCACCAGAATGTAATTGCTGGTCAACCAGAGTCCATGGAAAATCCTCGCATACCGGTACCGAATTGGACTATTCGCGAAATCTGCCTGTACCTCTCGGTTTGGCCAATTGGCCTGGGCCCATGCCGTAGCGTTGAGGAGAGGGGGTGGGGGGGAGGCAGAGATTAAGGGGCTGACAAAAATCGGCGGCCTTTCAGTGAGGAACGACAATGATGACCTTCATCTTGCTTTCCTCCTACTAATGAGTTTGAAATCAATGACCTGGGTCACGTTGTACGAGTACAGGTACAGAGGGGTGGGCGGTTTGATAAAAGATGTGTGACATCTTGGATTCCAACTCTGACCATGACAAAGCCTTCCTCGATGGTCCTGGGTCAGGTAAAAAGCATACAGTACGGTACTCGAGTGGAGTAGATCACGTCCAGACGAAACCACAACCTACTCGGACAGATGTCGATTTGTCCATTCCCTGGAGGAAATCGCCCACTGGTCTCTCTCTCCACTAACAACGTTTTACCTTCACCATAGGAAAGTTTCCCGTTCAAGTTTAGCCCCGCCGAGCGAGGGGGCGTTCGAGTGGCTTGTGGGGCCCGTCTCATTTGTTATTGCGTTCATTCGACCAAAATGATTGCAGTGGGGGAAAGCCGAACTCTTCATTCCCCAGCCATTGAAGCATTCCAGCCCAGTTCAAAATGTGGGAACATTGGCCCAGTTGGATAGTACTAGTACTGTACTCGAGTAGTGATACCACACTCGAGCACGGTATTATAACCTGCGGAGAGCCAGAATACGCGAGCAAAATGGCAAACAAGGGGTGACGGAGGGTTGTTTGCAGCTCGAAGGGATGGAATTCTGTGCTTCCATGGCGAGTATGATATGCGAAATTCGATTACCCCTTGAAGCAATTTCGCTCCAAGCCACGCTTTCCAACCCTTGCAAGTGCATTCTGATAGTGTGGGAGGATCTGAGGAGGAGGTGTGTGGCTCAAAATACCAGGGCGGAACCAGTTGCTCGCACTCTACTGCTCAACATGGTAAAGGTGGAAACCAGCAGAGTCCGCCTGGATTTACTCCTGATGCCTAAATAGGCTACCGGTAGTGCTTAACATTTCACAAGTACGAGTACTCGAGTACTGTAAGCTCGGGCGGGAGTGTCTCGGCCACTGATGGATACAAATACTTTTCCACCTTCTCAAAAATCCGCTATTCCAAACTTAGAAACCTTGGATCGGGTTCGCCACGGATGCTGCTGGTCTGGTTGCCCGGACCATCCGGCGCGGCAGTAACAAAGCTATGATACCGTAGTCGAGTGCTAGCACGAGAGCATGGAGCAGGGATAAAACAATGGTACGGTGCTTAACTACAATTGTAAAACTGCGGGTAGCAACGGTAGGCCCAAAGAAAACATGAACACAGATCTCTACAAGTATCTCCTTTCGCGTTGATCAAGTTTCGAAGGGATACGGCACAATTGACGAATCGATGAAACGGCTCATTCCAGGCTCAGGTTGCTTTTCAAGCAATGGAAGGTTCGATTTGCTTTTCCACTTTGGGGACAGAAGCTGCGACTAATTTTAAACCAAAATCAAAGATCGACCCCGCTGCTTCAGTGCCACTTTCCCATGCCTCACCCTTGTCCGGTAAACGCCAACCGGGGTTTGTTTGTGTCAGATTCTCGGTAGGCACTCCGATGGGGTGACTAAGGGAGTTATGATACCGGTACTCGAGTATGATACCTCTCGAGAAAGCATGCGGTACGGTATTCCAGACCAGCCAACCCCTGGCCCTCCCTCTCGAATACCACCATCGTTTCAGCCTTAAGATTGCACCTTACAAGTAGCACAGGAGTGAACGATAACAGCATCATACTATCATACTTGTACTTGTACTTGTATCCTTTTAGAATTCCTTGCATGCGCCTCACATAGGAAATTTGAAATTTAGGGTACAAAGTTAAATGGGAAATTAGTGTGAGCATCACCGGTGGGCCAGAACAGAAGCACGGCTCGGTTCATGTAGGGGAGGGGGGGGGACAATCGTGTACTGTACAACAGATGGCTTGTGTTGCTTGGAGTTTGTCGATAAATCTCGTTTTTAGGAAAGAAAGAAAAGACCAGGGTACGGTACGGGTAGATGTGGAGTCAAGGTGTGTTTAGACCATGCTTATGACCCCGTTTGGCATTATGAGAAATTGTTTGTTTTGCACAAATCACTTTTCTGCTGCCTGTGGTGCCTCCACGAGCCTTTCTTTCTTTCTTTCTTTTTTTTCAAGAAAAAGTACCAATAAACCCATCGTTCCCTCGCGATTGCGCTCTCTTGGGAAGTTGACGCACTATTTCCTTGGCTGTAGATGAAACGTTGCGTCTTGCTGAGATTTCTACTGCACTGAGCCCAGGTCTGGATTTGGTGTGGACGTTCGGATGTGCACAGACAATCTGCTATACAAGTACACATACAAATTCTTGATCCTTGTGTTCAGGCAGTGGAGCGCTTTTAGAGAGGTATGATACCGGTACTTGTTGAAGGTATTGCTTGCTGGTGTTCTACAAGGAGGGTCTGATATTGGTGGTATACGGTAGTGGTACCAGAGTTGGTTTGAGACCAAGTGGACCATATGTAGGGGACTGGAAGGAGTGTTTATGGAGCAAAGTACCGGTACTGTACTAGTACCGTACAGCACCGATGCGCAACTCTGTTTATAGAGATCAGCAAGCTGGAACCACGCCTAGGATGAGAAAGAGCACAAGGCGGGTAGACAAGGCGATAACGGTATGGCCGGTATTGGAAAAAATCCGCAGCGATTCCATCGTACACAAGCACCCAAGATGCAGGAATGAGATACCGCTATCTCCCATCCCAACGATCCCCTCTGGCAAAAAAATGGCAGTCATGGAAGAGAAGCGGTATCATACCGGTAAACCAAAGCTTCCGCAATCCATCAAGTCAGCCAACCCGTTGGGCGCTTAAGTTCAGGGGAAAAACGCAAGACTTTTTTTGATTGGGGGCGGCGACTTCCAACCTCCGTTTCCCGATGATGCACCAGGGAAGGGAGCAAGTGAGGGAAAGGTCTCACCGAGTCCACGGTACTCGTACTGTGCAAGTTATGGTTACAGTATATCGGTAATTATTATTATTACGGGTATTATTGTTATCATCAGCATCATATCTCAACCCCATTTGGTGTGCTCTGGCTGGCTTGTGTGTTTGTTTTGGCATTTTTTGCGGGCGAGGATTCATGCAAGGGGTTCCTCTTTTTTAGATTTGTGGAGAGTGTCTTGTGTGGTTGATGAGGGAAAGTTTCGCTTAATGCCACGTGTGGACGCGCCTTTCGTGAGAGTCTGTGTGCTGTTCGGTGGTTGGCGGTACAGGGGTTGAGAAATTTTGGGGAGTTTCTTTGTTTCGAGCTGCAGACTACTTTTACGGCATTATACACTCCTACTCGAGCACAAGTACTAGTACTGTATTTCACGGTACTCTAGGGTGGGTGAGGTCACCGGTACTTGCTTGCTATCCTTCTTTCTCGTGCTTCACCAGCCCTCAAACGGGGGTACTTGTACTTTGTACAAGATAGTCTAAACGTGAAAGCATACCGGAGGTTGGCTTGATGATTAGCAAGGGGGAAAGATCTTATGATTTCCCGCGCTTTGGCATGGAAGGCTTTAAATTAATTGATGCGAGGTTGTTCGTATCGGGCTTCCCTCAGCTGCGACTTCTAGGCCCTTCCTCTACGGTGGACGATGAAGCGTAGGCGATGCCTATTATACATTAATAGTCTACGGCACTTCACTGCAGAAGGAGTCTAAATAAACCTCCGGACCGATGATATTCTCATCCTCACTCGTGATACGCCCCTTCCAATACCAGTATCTCCTTCTCTCTCCCTCTGCCCTTCTGTGACCGTCTTCCTGGGCTCGATCCAGTCAGTACAAACCACATCCACACCGCCACTCCCAGAGCAAATCCCTTCACAAACTCTCCCACCACAGCGTTTCATCCACTACTCGCACTCGTTCCTACATATGTACCTCAGCCCGTGCGAGGCTTTCCCCATCTACTCATCCATCATCCACCATCCATCAACACCATCTTCAACACCATCATCACCATCATCACCATCGCCGGAGGCTGTCCATCCACCCACCCACATCAACTTCTGATTGTATTACCGAAGAGAAGAAAAGAAAAGAAAAAAGAGGAGAAAGGAGAGAAAGAAAAGAAAGAAAAGAAAAGAAAGAAAAAAAAAGAACCAACTAACTTAGAGCCTCGTCCTTCCAGCTTGTGGCCGCATTCATCCTGCCGCCAAGCTCCTTGCATTGCCTGTGAGGGGGGTGCTTTTTCATTTCGTTGCCACCTGCCACTACTATTATTACCTTTCTGCTCAAAGTGCCCTTGCGTGCCGTACTGTATTACCGGTCGGTAACTTGGCCCCCGCTTCGTTTGCTGGTGTGAGAAGGGATTCGGAATTTGCCAAATGGTAATTGCCTCAGCTGAGTGTTACCCTTGACTTATTTACATGCATACGTACATAACGTCGACATCACCACCTCACAATCTGCACCCGTTCTCCCCTTCCTTCCTTCTCCTGAGAGGAATTCGTTTGTTTGCTTGCTTGTTTGCTGGTATAGTTCTCAAGCTGAAGCTCTTGATAGATCAAAAAACGGCAATCGAGAGCTATGGTCATGGACTGTGACGACGGCTTTATCGTGACTTTGGAGGGACACCAACCTACCATCACTGAGCAACTGCAGCTATTACCCTTCTCACAAAACGTCCTCTGCCTCCCACCACTAGACATACCCCCTCCTCCTCCACCGCCGAGGAAATCTGCGTCTCCATCCTCATCGCCATCATCACGAAATCAATTCCCCGTCCTCGATGCCGCCGTTCGGAAATATATACTGTCATTACACGATGCGCACGTCTCCAGAGTACAGAGGGCGAAGAGGTTCCTGTCAGAGCGGAGTAAGGGTAGCGGGAGGATGGTCTTCATGAACGGGGGTTTCGCCGCCGCCCAAGTTGCGTGTCTGGAAGCGTTGAAGCAGTCCTTGGCGTGGGGCGAGAGCGAGACGGAGATGCAAGAGAATGCGACGAGGGAAGCGGAATGGATGTTTCAGGATATAATGCATGGAGGGGTTCAAGTTTTGCAGCCCAATCCCTCCGACGGGAGCAAGGCAAACGAGCTCAAGAAGAGCACTTGTCGGGGGTCCATATCTGATAGGATGCATCGGAGGATGCGTTCCGAGAGTGCTTCGGCCCGGTCCAGGGAGGGGATTCCAGAGGAGGAGGTGGCTACCCCAAGATCTGTGGCTCCCGCGGATAGCCTTCTGGGGTCTCCCATGAGCGGGTCGCAGTCTACGGCTTGGGCATCGGCTGCAGAAAAGATTGATCCCATGATGTCCAAGGGCTCGCACCTTAGTCTTGCTACTGTTGCCACAGTTTCCACAACTGCGCCCCGGTCGCCAACGCCGGAGGAGATTGAGGCTGGGATCGAGATTGGGAAGGCTATCGCTGTGCATGTTCGGAGTCGGAGTAACACCACTAACACTGTTGCCCTGCCGAGAGATTCCCCTCCGCCTTCGCCGCCCTTGATGAGGTCCGAGTCGAGACGAGGGAACAACGAGGATCGATTGAGAGAGAGGAGAAGATCGCAGAGTATTCCCCCATACAGCGGGAGGAGTAGACAGTCCCTTACAAGGAAAACACCAAGGAGAAAGGATACTACTTTTTTAAAGATTTCTACAAAGAAGCCAGACGACCGTTCTCCCCCTCCCATGGACACGGTCTGTTCCCCGATGGACATAATTACCCCTCCTTCTAGCGCTGGGGTGTCGCCAGAAACTCCGACTTCCAACCAGCCTGCGTCCGATCAGCGCCACCACCCGATCCGCGATTCGTTCGGTCATATCGGAGCCCGTGATTCGGTATATTCCACTCGGACAACCTCGCCACCACCTAGTTCCACGGAAGATGCTAGTGGCGCAACGATCATGCCTTCCCCCATGGGGCTCGGCACGAACCTTAATGGCTCCCCGCCAAGCGTGGTTGGATGCCTTTCCGGGGAGCCGGTTGATCCGTTGTTTCCGTCCGCGGACGATAACCTTATAATCTACTTTTCGGATGAGATAGAAAAGGGATCCAACGATCTTTTGGAACGAGTCCTCGGTGACCTGTCAGCATCCTTCACAATCCGTACCCCAGGAATGTGCCCACAGGAGGAACCGGAGCATCGGTTTTTCCCGGCTGGGTTCCGGCCTCATCATATTTCCACAAGGCGTGAGTCCTACCTGTCGTACTCGTCTATAGCATCTACAGAGACTACCCGCTGGTCACTAAACACAGTATCCAGTCGTGGTGGGAATACGACGAACGGGGGTGGACAACAAAACTCAAACTTCCCAACGATAAGCCTCACTTCGCAAAAGTCCCCTCTAGATTTACAAAATGAGCTGCGAGGCATAATGCGCCAGCACTTTCCCATGCCGACATCCCCGATCCTGGGTTACGACGACGATGATGAAGAAACCCGCTGGCTGTTAGAAGACGACGAAATCTCGACGCTGTGGGCACCAGTATTGAGTCCATACTCCTCACCTACCTCCAATTCCGAAGAAGACACGCCCTGCTCGGCAATAGACCTCCTCATAGCAATCGGCTCAGAAACCACCCTCACCGCCGGCGCGGAAATCGACCTGGCGGCGCAAAGAGGAGAAGAACTCTGCCATCAGCTAATCTCGTGCACAGAAAAGGCAATCTCAAAGAGGAAGTGTGCATCAGGCTTCAGCAATAACCGTGTCTCCCGTGTGTCGTTAAAGCACCTCCTGTGCACATCCCAAGCACTCGTTTCCCGTCAGCACCCAGAAACCTCAAACCTCGAAAAGTTGATCGTAAAGGGCGGCTTCCTACTCCCCATGATCGAAAAATACATTTCCCAAAACGCGGATGTAAGAGCGCTGATAATAGACTTTGACCTGCACATGGGCTCCCAAGCAATCCTGGAACTCCGTCGACACCTCCACCATCCTATGTACACCCCCGAAGCACCAGATACTGCCCCGGCAGTGCTCAAAATCGCGTGCATCGCCGATGGCGCAACCCAGATCAGCGCTAAACCTCCTGTGCGGAAATTTCCCAATGCATCGCTCCAGCCTCCCAGAAATAATACCACCTTCTCCGCTACCGCCACCTTCCCTTCAAATCAAATCCGGATAAGAACTTCGTATGGGCAAACAACAACGAGTTACACACTTAGTGGATGGACGCCTACTAGCCCGAACATACCTGCCGATGCACTACGCATTCGCAGATCCATGCGCCGGAGGAGGGACAGGAATTGGGTGCCGAAGCAACGGTTGATTTCTCTCGCAGACGTGCTGCTCCCGCCGCTAGGGACTGTGCCTGCCGGGCCGGGGTTTCTGGCTGCAGTGGAGGTGTTGGCATCTGGTGTTTCTGAGAGGGAAAGGCTCACGGGGTTCTTTGGAGACGAGGGGGATGAGGAGAGGGGCTGGAGGGGTAAGGATAGAAGTGGCGGGAAGGTGGAGGACAGGAGGGGAAGTAGTTACTTTGTCGATGATGAAGATGAAGATTATGGTGATGAGGAAGAAGACGAGGGGGAAGAAGAAGATGAAGAAGGAGAGGAAGAGGGAGAGGGAGAGGGAGGGGAAGAGAGTGAAGTAGACGACGAGAGGGGGGCCATGGCAAGGAGAAGGAGGGCGAAAGGCGGGAGTAAAGCTTTTAGATGGCTGGGTTTAGTGTGATTGGTGGATATATGGTCTTTATTTAGCTTACTTGCTCGTGGATAATGTCATGTTTTCTCTTTTTTCTATTTCGTTTCTTTAGTTTACACCACCGATTTATTGTCTGGGTTTGGTCATCTCGAGTTGGGTTGCGCAGCGTGGTATGATATATTTCTTGGTTATATTTCTTCCTAGTTTTCCTTTTCTCGCTGGGCGCTGGTTTTTCATGGTTTATTGGCTAGGTTTGGTTGGCGATAGGCTCGCATCGAATTATTAAATAGTTGGTCGGTCCAAGTTTTGAATAAATGACACTGATACATGGATGTTTATAAGCAAGTGCTTCACACTCGTGCGCGACTTGATGAATCTTCTCCACTTCGGATGTTAGAAGCAGACATGTGTGGCTATTCTACGGACTCCAAATTCCCCCCTCAATGAGAAAATCACAACCGTAGCTAACTCCTTCACCCGCATGCATAGGGGAATAATACTTTTCTTCTTCAAGCTATGTAGGTCATCGTGGATTCTACTTTTTGCTATTATAGATAATACTTCATATTATTACCTCCCCTCTTCCTTCTCTCTCCTCCCCCTTACTTTAGCTCTGTTCCATCTTGCAGATATAATATAATCCAGTATCGTACAGTGCAACTACGACCGCCGCGACCTCTCTAGCCCACTACCGTACGGTAGCTTCCCCCTCTCACAATATGTCGTGCGTTTACGCTACGATACGATGAAGCGGTACAGTACTAGTACAGTACTCATACCCGCCCAGCAGAATAAGGGAAAACTTTTCCACCGACTAACCGTAACAAACTTTTTTTTTTTTACAACTTCCTATACGGCATAGAACCCATCGATCGACAATGTCGTGAGCGGGAGCAACAGGGGTAAGGTGGGAGCTTCGGTCTGGTCCGGGGCACTCTAAACTACAACGTGCTCGAGTACCGTCAAGAGCGTGGCTGCCAGGGGGTGGGTTTACCACCGGTTTCCGGAGTTTGAAAAGAGGTGGAAATTTGGTACCACAATTTTTTCATGCGGTAGTGGCTCTTTTTGGGATGGGGGTTTTTCTTTTCTTTTTCTTTCTTTTTTGCTTTCTTTTTGTTTTGAGGTTACGGGTATGATAGGAGTGTGGGAGCGTGGGGCATCTTGGTTGGGGGGGTGCTTTTTTTTTTATTGTTACTGTACTCGTACTTGTACTAGTACGAGGGGTTATCTGTTATTCTGGAATGTTGAAGGTGTTTTGTGCTCGTGTGGTAGTAGCGCGCTGATTGTATGATGGATTTACTACAGTGGCTCGAGGGGTGGGTTAGATGATTGGGTGCAATAGTACTACGGTAGCACACTGCCAATGGTCGTGCTTTTGAATCTGTCGTGGACGAAATGTTCGAAGCACGATATTGTATCTAGAGACAACAGAGCGCAATTGGGGATTCGTGGAGAATTATGATATGTAACTTGCCGGTATTCTCATCCAGCCACTTTACCTGATATCGCAATTTCCGTCTCGTCTGCAGAGGCACCCCCGGGGGTCATCTGGAACGTGCAAGTAAACTCAACACGTGCAGTTGGTTTCTCGCGTGCTGTTCAAGGGTTGAGATAAGGGGTAGGGGGGGGGGTGCGAATAGTGTTCACTCGCCATTCTGGAGAAACTGACGACTGGATTATTATTATTTGATACCGGAATTTATATGACACCAGGGGAACAGACCTACAAGTATATCTGCACAAGCCTTGTATTATAAGAACCCACCCTCTCGTGTTACAATACCGGACGACTAGGTATTATGATACGGCACGCTGTACTCGAGTACTGGTATGGCGTCGCTGAGTGACCTCCTGTCGGGCTTGGCGTCAGACTGAACCCGTCCTATATTTATCGTATCATATTATCCTCTTTGTGCAGACATGGGTCCTGATTACTGTACTCGTACGAGTAGATGCGGGTACTGTGCCAGGGCTTCTACGGTAACTCGCCGGAAAGCCACAGTGCCGTATCATAGTCCACCGTATCGGTATCATGGAGGCGCTGTGAGGCGGGAGAAGGTGAATCTCTAATGGCTGACTAACGCCACAGACCGCCGGCAACCGGAAGAGCTGAACTTTCCTCTTCTTTCCTCCTCCCTGACTGTGTGTGTGTTATAGCCACAATAGAGCGTTTTGGCCACTGTCCTGGGGGAGAAAATTCGAGCTCAAAATTTGACTTGAGCTATTCCTTACATAGTAAGGAAGGGTTGATACACTCCCTCTTCGGTTTAGCCTTCCACTAGCTTATTGCCCAGAACTCAAAATTTGAGCTCGGATTTTCACTTCTAAGGGGTGGCCAAAACACTCTAATGCGAGAATACCTTTGCTTGACCTCCCGAACGAAATCGTCTTGGTGATGGCCGGGTGCTGAATAGGCCGCAATACGTGCTACACCTCCTCTCGACAAATCGGCGGTTTAGCTCGCTGATTATTCGCTCGCTGGGGGGTTATTAAGAAGCGAGGAAAATTCCATTATGGCGCTCTGTTAAAATGCTGCCTCTCCGCCTCGTCCAAGAGTATGATAAAGAGATTATTAGAGGACGGCCTTTTCCTTCTCCATGCTTCTGGAAAGGGGGGGGGGGGGGAACTAGTGCGCTGGAGAGATGCGAAGATGGTGGTATTACGGGATTGTTACGGTGTGAAAACCGTCTACTTATTAGAGATTCTTACACTGCACTGCCGCTGCTGGAGAGGGTGGTGGTGATGGACGGTGGCCTCTTGTCGGTTTTGGAAGCATGCATTTCGGATGGCCGAACGACGCTCCACATTGCTGCAGGATTTAGAAACGCTACTCTCGCAAAGATACTCCTACCGTACGATAAAGCTCTGGAGTTGGTGTCGTCGAAAGGGGCCTCTGGAGATCTGAGGTTTCGGTTTAGGAACGGATCTACGAGTCTGCATCTTGCTATCGACACTGGAAATCATCTTGTGGTGAAAGCACTGTTTGAGGGAGGTGTGGATGTAAACTCCCTAGATGACTCTAGGGAGGCGCCGCTGCATAATTCCGCCATGAGAGGTCCCAAGGGGATTATCGAAATGCTCCTGAACCGCGGGGCACGTATCGACGCGAAGGATTTTGAGCAGATTACGCCATTGTAACTAGCGACGTGGAATCGCCGCACATTGCTTCAAAAAAAATTAAAAATTCTTGTTAGAAAGGGGCTCCTTTGTTGATTGTTCGGACCATTCTCAGGCCTCACCCTTAAACCGGGTGGTTGGCGGCGGGGGGTCGAAGGAGCTTCTGGAACTCTTAGCGTCTCACTCTGCGAGTGCCGCTACTCGAGACATGTACGGGTATGGTACTGCATATGTCTGCCCAACGTGGTGATGTGGATATTCAGGATGTGTGATTATCCTCGGCGGGGGAGGTGGTTTTTGAAGCTTTGAAGCAACAGGGGTGAAACACCATTGCACGTATCTCCTGGTACGGATACGCAGAGGTTACGAGAAGGCTGTTATGTGCAGGCATAGATGCGAGAGTAGTGGAGGGAAATTTCGCCAGTGGCCTAGCAAGAATGCATGCACGCACTGCCGTGGTGAGAATTTTATTGGAGGATGGAGGGGGGAATACTTGAGTGGCGCCAAGAGTCTTTGTATGCGTGTGCGGTAAGATATATGCAGGGTCTGAGAGGGGTGTATGGTGTTGGAAGAGTACCGGTGTGTCGGTATGATATATAACTGAAGCGAGTGACGGGATTGGTGGGGTTTCGGGATGAGGATTGGATGGCCGGTGAGTTCAGGCTAATGATGGTGGGTGTTCTGTACAGTACCACGAACGGGAGGATTCCGGGAGGTTGAAGTGGGCCGGGATTTGCGGTGGGGGAATGATAGGAATGCTGGGTTCGAGAAATCGGCAAGTGTGAGGCTCTGTGCGTGGGGTAGGTGGTGGTTGTGGTGATGGTGGTGGTGGTGGGTGAGTGATTATGGGTGATTAGTCGGAGGTGGGGGCGATGCTGCGGTAGGAACGATAGCTAACGGTGAAAGGTCTCTAACGCTACAGGTTTGTCCCTCCCATACCACAAGATTGTCAGATTATCCTGAGATCATTAGGTAGTGAGAATAATAGATACACTCTTTGGCGAACGCAATAAAAATACTAGTTGGTAATATTTTGAAAAGAGGGTATTTTAAATATAGTTAGAGCAGGTCAAGCGGCTAGCACTAACAAATCCTAAATCAGTTAGACGACCGACACCCCCCAATCTTTTAGAACAAAGGTCAACCCATTCAAGTTCACCATCTCCGTTTCCCAAGGCACAATAATAGCCTCGTTGAGGGCTATCATAAATAGTAGATGTGCTGTGAGGATTTCTTTTACTATGATATCGTATATCCCTAATCCATGGTAAACAATCACGGCCCAGTCCCAGCCCCAAGTAGCGGGCTGCGGGAGTTAGGGCCACAGTCAGGTCATAAAACATCACTCGACCCATAACGGTCGACCTTCCATTGAATAGTACCCCTGATCCGATCATTGCACTGAAAGCTCCGGGGGTTGGCCTGACGGGGCAAATCGTTAATTACTACAGTTTTCGTACCGCTCGCCTTACCGGCTAAAAATTACGTAGTGTACTTGATTTGGATGTCTTTCGGACAAGAATTGCACTTGGCCGGATGCCCTTTTGAATTGTTCCCTTTTCCTTCGGCAGTAAGAAAAGAGAAGGGAGGAGATGTGATTCTGAGCCGACTCCGAAACACTGCCATCTAAGCCCTGTAAAAGTGTGATGGCTGTCCTGGGGGAAGGGAGGCTAGCTAACGCTGGCTGTCCCAAGTGCTAGGTGGCGTACTATACCATTAGATGCTCTACATCGCATCTAGTAGTGCTATTTCGAAAAATAATATAGAATTATGAAGCACATCCTTTTTGACAGGTCTGGAGTCATAGTGGGAACGACACCTAACCCGAAATTCATCTTGCGCGTACCCGCGCACACCTAGTATGTACGTAGGACGGACAAGCCAACTTGCCAGGTCAACACTCTATAACCCGCAAACCCTTCTGTCCATCAACCAAAAGCTCTCTTCACTCCATCCGTTATTCTTATTCTCCTCTTGAAAAAAAAAAAAACTTACACGTTTTGCCACACCTCGCCATGGCATGGACTCTTTCTGTCCGGCGAAGGCTCCTCTTACCCTTTCTAGCGGTGCTTCTTACAGGTCTCCTGCTTCTCGGATATAGAGCTCATGCGCACCCTGAAGAAGGAATCATTAGTTCCTCGTCCATGCCCTTCGTAACTCCTATCCCGGACGCGAAGCCTGCGGTGGAGATTTTTCCTGCAGCTGTCGAGGGTCGAATTCCGCAAATCCTCGCTTTCAATCAACCTCCAAAATCTCATCACCCTACTCCACTCTTGATCGGTTTTACAAGGAATTGGCCAATTTTACAGCAGTCTGTCGTTAGCTATATAGCTGCTGGATGGCCGCCAGTCGATATCTATGTAGTGGATAATACCGGCACCATGGACTCTAATGAACTCGGGTTGCTGTCTCTGCAAAATCCTTTCTTCATCGACTATCCGAGGTTGAGGGCGCTGGGAGTTAATATAATTACGGCTCCTACTTTGCTCTCCTTCGCTCAGTTGCAAAATTTCTTTCTCTACACCGCTATTCGGAAGAAGTGGATGCATTATTACTGGAGTCATATGGATTCCGCGGTGCTTTCTGAAGAAGGAAGACAACCGTACATGAGCCTTTACCAGAGGATCATTGAGAACTGGAATTCTATGGACAAGGCGGAGAGATGGGCCATCAGGTTCTTTGCGTACGATCGTTTGGCTTTGGTCAACGTTGTTGCTTATAAGGATGTTGGTGGCTGGGATACCCACATCCCCTACTACACTACAGATTGCGATTTCCATGCTAGGCTCCACATGAAGAATTACACTACAACGGACGAGAGTGTTGGGTTTATCTTTGACGTGGGAGGAACTGTGCCCGATCTTTCTGTCTTTTATCCCGGAACACCGAGCGAACCTCTAAATAGCGAGAGGTTCAAGTCGCTTCATAAGCTACTCGACGATATTCAGCGTTCGAAGGGAGAGGCAAGATACGGTCGGAATCTTTGGCAGGCAGAGCAGCGCGGGGGGAAAGGGGAACCCTTCTACCGGAACCCAGTAGTAAGTATTCCCATCCTGTGCGGGACTAACCTGAGGAAACTGACATTTTTCCTGAAAACCCTCAGGGCTTCGAAAAAGCGATAAGGCATTGGATTAAGACTGGTAGGGCTATTTTCGCTGAAAAGTGGGGCCACCGGGATTGCGACATATGGGAAATTGGGAAGGAAATCGACAAGGCTTGGGAATACAAGAGAGACTGGTGGGTCTAGCTTTTCGTGCAGCTTTCGGCCTTGATGTGGGGGGGTGGGGGGGGAGAGGATAGGGCTGGTCTACAGATGGTGCGGGAGTATTATAATAGAATGTTCGGCCTTACTAGACAACAGCTCATTGCTTTGCTCCTCATAAATAAACAAATGGAGATTCTAAAATCTCTCGGCGTTCTTCTATGGCTGTCTCGTGATAGCCTATGTATGGGCTGACAACCATTGTATAGCAGGGCGGATCCCAATGATGAGGGCTCGGAGAATGATCTAAACCAGCCATGCGGGTAGCAGCAGAACGATCCACGTATGATACCGTGTAATATAGATTTAATAGGTTAGCGCTCACGGCGAGGAGGGGCCACACTGAAAGCACTTCTATAATACTGGGCAAATCACTATTAAAAGCTTCGCCAGGATTGAAACGCAATGAAGGGCAACTGCATCAAATTGCGGTTACTAACTTGACCCCTCTGAGAGCCCATACTATGACAGCCCTACCAGTCAACCAAGTATAATATTATACAAAACACTTTTATCTAGTATATCCTATTCTCCAGATATCTAGGAACATGATTTAGGCTGTCTGCCCCAAAATCTTCAGGTGTACAGTGCATTACATAGGCTCCCCGAAGTTCTCCCTTCTAGAAAAAAACAAACAGACAGCTGGAATGATACCTAGTATCATACTATATCTTAACTATCAAGCAGTTGGTTTTATTTTTATTTTTGTGAAATTCTGAATTTATGGATATCATACCTATCCGGCCCGGACCCTTTTGACATGAGGGATGGTTTTAGGCGATTTGAAACTGTACTGTACTGTACCGTGCTCGTGCTTCGCAGTCAAGATTTGCCGTAGTAGTAAGTTAGTCAGTTCTTTTTGACCAAAGAAGGATAAATGTAATGCGGTGGTTGGTAGTTGTGAAACTGGTGCATGCCGGGATCCGGAAGGCCATGAGAAATTTTCAATCTCATCAGAACCTGTATATGCCTCACGGAGAGAGGCCAATTTAGATTGACTGAAGCAGCTATTTAGAATTCGGTATAGTAATAAACACCACAGGTCCTGCAACTATTTACTTCTACTCTCCCCTTTCGGCAAAAAAAAAACTAAAGAACTTGACCTGGTCAATTTGGTGGAGGTAGATTTTGGCTGACAAAGCAGGAGTTAAATTCACCAATTATATCGGCTTTGTCTATTTCTTTCATCCCTTTTATAAACTTTCTATACATGTCATAACATGAGGGAGGGGTCAATGAATAGGGGAGTTCAGTGAACACTCTACTAAAAATGACTTAGACCCTGTTTGGCACGCCACAGGAAAAATAAACTCAGTTTTTCCTAAAAACAAAGGATTTTTTAGAACAAAAATACTGAGTATTTGTTGAAATACTAATGTTTGGCATGATCAAAATCCTTTGTTTTTTACTGAGTGAATGAACTGCTCTTGTATTGTTTTAGGGTAAAAGAGACTAAGCCACGATAAAAAGTTTGAGGATTTACAAGTTGTGATTGGAAGAGAAAATTGCATAGTAGGGAAATTTTGGCTTCCCCTTTCCTTCCCACAACTAGGTAATAATTATCAAGTTTCACTTTTTTGTAGAACAATGATTGTTGTATCATACCCTAATACAGACAGGTTTATCAGAAATGCCATACAGAAAATAATACAGGAAAGGTTATTCTGAAGGATAAAAATACTAGAGTATTTAGGTGCATGCCAAACACGACATAGTTTAATTATCCTGTCCCAACCAGAAATATTAAGGAAAACTAAAAATACTATGGTATTTATCGTGTGACAAACAGGGCCTTAGTAAGCTGAGATTTAGTTTGGGCTGTTGTTGAGTTCCCCTGTTTGTTGACACCCTCATCTTGTAACGACCCTATGATAGGTAGCTACAATAACTACCACCTTAGCCCAAATAGTATACCAAGAGGTAACCGAAGGTAGTATGGTCTTGTAACGACCCTACGATAGGTAGCTACAATAACTACCACCTTAGCCCAAATGGTATACCAAGAGGTAACCGAAGGTGGTATGGTCTAGTATACTTTATATACAAGAATACTGGTTCGCCAAGGGGAAGGCCTAGGAAACAGTAGAGTAGCCTTGGGCACTCTATTAGGCAGGGTAACCTTTCGGGAGAACATTCGCATAAGGTCAAGAGAATTTTGGGAATGTTACACGGATCTCCGGGACAACTTTTGTGGTCGACTGGAGGACTTCTGGAGCAGTTAAAGGCATGAGAGGACAAAGTTACCCTACCTTGGGAATTTGGCCATTATGCCCATGGATATCAGTTACCCTACTGAAGTATCCAAGTTACCCTACCTTCACTGGCAAAGTCATCCTAGAACTTAGAGGTTGATTGCCTCACATTCTATGGGCTCTTAGATGTTCATGGGCACACACACACCAGTGCGGGGAGGCCCCACACCTGAGTAAGGGTGGCCCGAACATGCTATTGAACTTGGGTGGGTTTTGCTAACACCCCCCTCTGGCCCCAGCGTTGGGACGGTGCATTATATTCAGACGGCTACATAGTTGCTTGTTTGCTAGTAAAAAGAGGTCATTGGAGCGGCTGCCGTAACACTATATACGTCGTCGCCGTCCGTCCAACTGAATGTCGTTCACAGGATATATAAGGGGAGCATAGGTAACCGCCAAAATGGGGGTCGTCCATATATGGTCTCTCCAGCATCTAGGAGTCTATCTTAGCCTACGGGTAGTAGGGTAGTCTTCCTAGTTGTACTTAGGTAGTCCCAGGAGACCAGGGCCCTTTCAGGACAAATACCTCAGTAACAAGCTGGGACCTTCTCCCCTTGATTGGTAGCATTACTATGGGTTGTCAATGGACTCTAGAGGTATGAGTCTTATCACGGTAGAGTATGTTCCGAGAGGCTGGCTAGGGGTAGCGCCCATTTAGCCAACCATCAGCTACATCTCACCAGGGGAGCTTGCATGTCAATTTATCACATTAGATAGTCACGTAGATTAAATGATGGACTGCATAGCTTGTATAGACGAAACTACCACTGGGCCAGTGAGTCCACCACCTAGGTATTGACTCCGGTTGTTGTCATAACAGTTAGCCACTGGTATGACTTCGATAG
>Ga0307509_10003972_pt1 | contig 21812 bp, 26 predicted proteins | sample 10_EM_MG_FD_202245 | JGI IMG/M metagenome (GOLD analysis project Ga0307509, IMG submission 202245) | Populus trichocarpa ectomycorrhiza microbial communities from riparian zone in the Pacific Northwest, United States - 10_EM | ecosystem: Host-associated > Plants > Roots > Unclassified | place... | reverse complement strand
GAGAAAGTAAAGTCAAACTACCAGTTTGACTTTCCAAGAATAAAAATCCTCTCAGCAAAGGTGAAATATATATTTCACTTGAAAATGAAGCCCAAGTGAAAAGCCAAAATAGATGTATCGTGAAGAACTAAAGACCAAAACCTGAGGTTTATGTTGGCCGAATGCGGAAAGTATTTTAAGTGAGAGGAAAATAGAGGGCGCGGAGCGTGCGGGAGTTTGTACCTTAAACAATACTAAAATGATACGAAAAAAAAAAAAACCTGAGCTCTTAGTGTCAGAGCAACCACGACCCCTGTAAGACAAGGTCCCTCACCATCTCTCCCCAATAAGACATTGGAGTGAGATACGACAGAATATAAAGATAGTCTAAGTACAAAGGAAGACCATGAGATAGTCTAAGAACAAAGGAAGAGATTATAAGTTAATCTCGAAAAGAAGAACACTCTCATACACTTAATCAAACAAGAACTAGAAGATAGTTCAAGATACTCACGTAAGCGATTCGTTACCTGTTGCATAATTAACCACCACCAAGGTAGGATTATTACAACTACATGATAGCTTCCGCCTCCTCTCCTATAAGAGAGCTGCTTTCCCCAGGACAGGAGGCATGAAACCAAAAACATGGGACTCAACCTCTTACATGTCAGTTCAAAGGATCCTCCCAATTGACGATGTAGCCAGACGTGCAAGGCTACTTTTCCCAAAATGGCCAGTTCCCAGAAAGTCAAATATATGGTCGCCACCTGACCCCGATAAGTGCAAATATGATGACAATACTCTGAACCAGGTCCAAGAATATATCTCCCGGAAATAGAAACTTCTGACCTATCCTGAATACTACCGCTATAGGCACGTGTTTAGGACATGTTGGTGTTTCATGACAGTCAACAAATTCACTGCCTCTCATTTACACCAGATGAGGGCTGGCAAGAGCTACTTGAAGGCACACAAGGACGGGAGAAATCCTGAAGCGAGCGTACTGTATCCTAGATGGGAGAACGAACCTGAAACTTTCGCACATGTTATAGCCGATTGCCTGGCCCTTGCTAACACAAGGGCTGAACAACATGAAGAAATCTTTGATATTTCACCTGAGTCTGAGATTTGGGCCGGAAAAAAAGGATGAGATTGGATGAAGTGATTGATTTCTTATATTTCATTGAATAAGTTAAATTTTCCGACTAATATGGATGTTTTTCTTTTTATGAGAGCATCACAAATACAGTCCTGATTGAGTGGAGGGTGATATTCAAGGAACTCTGAATACAGGGGATTTTCACATTGATTTCATACCGTTAGGTATTTTTGGTTTTGTTTTATCATATTATTTCTTTTGTTGTGTTTTGTTTTGGTTTTTTAGCCACCATGGAATTCTTCCTGAATGCAGTGGTTGGACCCTGGAGAATGCTAGTCATGTACCTAAAATCATACCAAGGATTTAACAAAAAAAAATACTACCAGCAGTACAGTACTCCAAGAGCCAAAGACTCAGCCAGATCTTGTGATCCCCACCGTATTCAAGCATTAAGACCTCCCAATAGAATTGGGACTTGGCCTAGATTTTTTTTTTTTTTGTTCAGTCCTCAGTTTATTTGTAACTAAGTACAGGAAAATCCATGGCATGCACCCTGAGGTATGGCCTGAAAACCCAGTAACAAAAGAAAATCCTCCACTCTGTTCCATCAAAACAACCAGTGAGATTTGTAAACCAGAGAAAAAGGGCTTACGTGAACCCATAACCACAAAAATTACAGGGATCAAGTATCAATCATTTCCTTCTCCTTCTCCTCTTTCTCAGGTACCATTTCAGGGCAGGAGGGGCATGACATTGCGTGGGCTTCGTGTGGACCACAACAGTTCACACACTTAAGGGCAGTGTGGCTGCAAGGGCGACCTCGGATATGGCAAGTGGCGGTGGGGCAAGTATGGGTCCCGGTTGGGTGCGGGTGAGTGCACCAGCGACAGCAGACAGGGTTGTTGCATCTGTTGTAATGATGAGCGAAGCCATGACAGTTCGAGCATTGAGTGTTGAAGTTAAAGCACAGCCGGCATTCTGTTCTATATGTGGAGGAAAAGGCCACTAGTCACCTGCCTACAAATTCAGGAGCCCTAGGGCCGGTTATTGTAATCACAATCGTAGAGGCAGCTTTGCCAATTCTAGATTCATCGGTAGTAAGCCATCTGGGTTGTCCAGTAAGGGCTTGTCCAGTCTTGACGGTGGTCAGCTCGGTTGCAATCGCATCCAGAGAGCTAGAGGTTGGGAGTCCATGCACCAAGAGTTATGTTACTAGGGTGTCCAAGTGAACACTTACAGTGCCGGGAATAAGGTGGAGGAAGGTGCCAACCTTGCTGTTAAGCGAGGTAGCCCTAATCGATTCCATGATAGTGATCGTGATGGTATTCCCTTTTACAGAGACAGTTTGTATATATGTGCCGACGAGTGCTGTATTGATCTTGTTTCTGCTCTCTAGCTTGGTCTTGTTGAGGGGGCCACCTTCTCGTTTAATGATGAGGCGGCATTCTCTGGCTGTAATACCCTTCTTTGGTTGCAAGGGTTTTGTGGTGGTTGGGGGTTTAGGTTGTGCAGATGTTGCACCGGCCTGATTGGTGTTATGTTTCTTTCCCCTTTTTCTTGCTACTGTAGCCCAAGAGGCCTTAGAGCCAAGCGGCTGGGAGTTTGTGGGAGGCTGTGTACTAGGGCCAGCAGTCATGCCAGGCGCCTTGGTGCCTGTGAGGGGGAATGGTATCGGAGCGGACAGGTGCTGCCTGCATTGAGGCCACCTCTTGTGCCAACAGATCAATGCTCTCCATCAGAGTGTCAATAGCCGATCTAAAGTCTCTGTAGATGTACTCGATGATCTCGAGCAGAACCTTGTCATCTATATTTATAAAGGGTTCATCCCACCCTCTGTCCTTTTCTATCTTGGTGAACAAGTCATGGAAGAATGCTTTGTGGGATTTTGTAACCGGTACAGGTTACCAGTTTAGGTATGGATTTGTTTTATGTATTTGTTTCAGGATACGAGTTCAGGAGACTTGTATGCTTTGTTAGTTTGTTTTATGTTTTGTTTTAGGACACGAGCTCAGGAGACTCATAAGCCTTGTTATTTGATATTTGTATTGTTTTAGGATACGAACTCCGGAAGTTCATAAGCCTTGTTTATTGTTTGATTGTTTATGTGTTAGGTATCGTTTGATGCCTTAGGATTTGGATATGATTGATGCGAGATGGATTATCGCAAGTGTATTTAAAGACCTGTTGCTCTCCGGACTTAGAGAGATCAGACTTCGACAGACAGAGTTTTCAATATGCTTGGTTGAACAGTTATCTTCTACCGTAAAAACTCAAATAAAAGAACCGGGTGCTATGTAGTTGAGAATTACCCACTTGAGAAAAGGGGCTAAAAACACAGCAAAAACAGAGCTGCTCAGGCCGCCTGAGAGTCATAAAAAAACAAAAAAACACCAGACCTTACCAGAGGAGGCAACTCCAACGACATAGCACACGGTTCTTTTATTTCAGTTTGTACGGTATTCAGTTTGATTCGAGAATCTTAGAGCTTCGCACAGGCCTAAAGCACTCGGCCTTCTCTTAGTAGATTCGATAAAGTAATAGAGTCTATTCAATTACTTGTTGGCGTCTCCGGTACTTGATCTCGTTTATACCACCGGTTTGGTTAGAGTCAATAGCGATATCCCTCTCCAAGACCGCTACCCCACTGGAAGCGGTTACAGATTTGCCTGCAAGGAGGTGATACTCCATACCAGGCATGGTCGAAACCGTTGAGCTTCTCGTTCGCTTAAGCGGTGGGGGGCCCTGAGGCAAAAATATGCGTGATAGGGTCAGGGCGCCCTCCCCCGTGGTGGAGGGTCTGGCGCCTGGCGTTGGGGAGTGATCATCAGTCGCCTTTCCCTTCTTACGGCGTCGCCGCCCAGAGGGGCCGGGAGAGGAATCCATATTGTATTCGTGTAACCTGACAGGTCACGTTATGCGGAAATCTCAAGATAGTGTATATGGTGTTGAAAAAAGTGCAATTTGCACTTCTGAGGAAAATAGGGGAGGGGAAGCTTGGACTTGGCCGAGATATACAAGCACTGCACTTGTACTCGGGTGAGTTCATCCATTTCTAAACTAATGCAGCAGTTGTTATGGGTTTGCCGGCGAGGGATTTGATCCTTTCTCGCCGCGCAATCCCAAGAAAACCAAGACAATCCCCCCCCTCTTGACAATCCGAACCAAGTCGAAAGACACCCCCTCGCGCCTTAGACAAATACAGTCATTCACTTATCCGAATAAAAGGAAGGGGGAAAACATCACCTTGGGGGAAAGCTCCGTCCGAAAGACGATTCTCAAGCCCAAAAACAGATGGCTTATCAAGAAAGTCCACAAAGTAATCCACAGTTTCGATCTTCGCTTGATCAGGCAAAACCATGGCGCTATAGTACATGTCCAAGACAGGAGAAATCCGCTCTTTCTTTTTTTTTTTCAACTCCGCCCGGATTGTCAAGAGTCGCAATCAGAGCACCGTACTCAGGCGCTGTGCTCGAGTACCAGTACCGTACTAGCACTGTGCCGGGTTGTTATCGAAAGCAGGTAGACCCAACCTCCCCGACGAATTACGTTGGCCAATAAGCGAAGCCCCCAGTAGCGCATACACCGCGATAAACCCATCCCAATAAGAAACACAGACATACATAAACCAGGCAGGCACAGAAGATGCCGTCATCCGATTCCGTTCTTTCCTTAGGGGAGGGAGAACAGACCAAACCACTCTAATATCACCAGCTCCCAAAGTCGAGTAAGAATCGGCTTACTTACTAGTGCAGGAGATGGAGATTTGGCTTAACTTTTTTGCGGCATGGTGCCGCACTCGAGGAAGATGGACAGGGAATTTCCCGAAAAACTCTTTCACTTAACAAATTCAAAACTAGGCACAAGTATGAGGTTAGGCTTGGATACTCGGGTACTACTCGAGTAATGGCTCCACAAGCACGATGTGATCGGCTCTGAACTAGCTTTAGCGGCTTTGCATAGAGTTCAAAATTACTTGTACCTTCAAGCGCCATACAGATTATTTCCCCCAATCCACTCGACTAGAGCGCGGCGCCATGTTCTTGACAAATCAAACCACGGAGCCATCCCAACTGACCCTCGCCCAACTCAAGGACTACTCGAGTAGCATTGGGAAGCAGCCCTTGCGGTTCATTGTTTTTGGGGCCCCAGCCACCGCAGCTGCTGAACACCCATAATCATAAATTTAGCCACCGGTCCGTGCGCTGTGCAACGTAGCTCAGGTCAATCCACCCAATTATATTTCTGCCAGTTATAACGGGGCGGGGAGATGGAATAGCACTTCTAATACGAAATATCACATCACGGTGCCGCAGTTCCCTTCCACTCTAGCCCGCGGATAGAAGAGTACCGTAGGCCGCGCTCGTGCCGTCCGCTATACTTGTTTCCACATACTTTCGGCTGGGCATTTGTACCGTATGCAAGGAGGAATAGGAGATCCACCACGTAGCCCTGCCGACACGCTGCTGAAACACGAGTGAGAGGACATGAGCCCCAATCATCGCTCTTCATACCCTTCTGTCCCTCCCGTCCTGGATCCTCGGAACTCTTGCACGGGTCACGAAGATTCTCGGGGAAAAAAAATAATTCTAGGGCCCAGAAATGGAAGCGGAATGGAACGGTTACAATGGTACTCGTACAGGTGCTGACGGTGAAGCCCCACTTGCTAAGTGTCAGACGGGAAGCTGTTATACCGGTATTCCACTCAGGTTACGGTAAACTTTAACTCTTATTGGGATTATTATACCCCAAAATGTTATATCAACAAGGGTTATCGGTATTAGGCACCTCTTTCCGGCAACCGGTATGGTATTTTTCTTAGAGGCGATACTGTACCCCTCAGAAACCCGTCGAGATGTGCGATTTGGGGGCTGGGTGACCACACGTATGATGCCTACTGCTCATTCTGTCCTTTGAGGGCATTTCCTCACTCTTTTATACCGGTATAGTACAGGACTTAAAGATAAGTGTGGCAGTGTGTCCTATGGCTTGCAGACTATGGATTTACGTTTGGTTACTCGAAGCGGCAACAATTCCCTCGCCAGCTAGCCAGCCAGCTAGCCGCCGACGAAAGTCCACCACATATATCACAGGTAGGATATCGTCATGCAATTCTTTAAGCCAGAGCCCCAAGGGGGAAAAAAGGAAGGAAAAACGTTGCAAGGACCAACCAATCGTCAAACCCTTCATGCAGGAACCAGGCACAGTCCAACAAAATGGAACAGAGATGAAGAGAGAGGGGAAGCAGTGAGTGGATTAATTCAAACCAACCTAAAACCCCACTCCATCCCGTCACTCGTCGCAGGCGAGAACTATTCGATAATGGGAATTCACGGGGTATATGGCAAAAGATCCGTGCGTACCTCAGCGCCCATACAAATACACGACCCCTGGCATCGAATACTTCATGCCTGCCACGAGTACCGAGTGACCAACAAATCAAGAAGGCAAGTGCCTCTAGAATCCTATTAGGAGGTGCACATTTCTGGAAGACACAGTCAGGGCGGGAGAGAGAGCCAGGTGGCGAAGATTTCAGTCCGATGAATGGATCGCTAAAGTTAATTGAGGGAGTGTCGCCACAAGAAGCCGATTTGTTTCCCCTATCTTGACTGCAAACGAGCAAACTCCTTGATACGCCTATACCTTCATAAGATCTCACTCTTAATACTTTTTCCTACCCCCTAATCCACCAGGAAGTCACAGTTACTCGAGTGGGTCAGCACAACACAAAGAGGGCCCCGATGGCAAACTAACTGCATGGGTAACTCAAAGAATAGTGGTATATAATACCGCAAGAACTCGAATAATTGGATCTAGCTATAGGACATTGATTAGACCTCCCTCTCCCAATAAGGTCTACTGTTTTTCACCCAATTCCAAGAGGAGGAAATTTTAGACTAGTTGGCACAGGCCCATTCATTCCAATTCTCACTATACATGAAGCTAGGAATATCAGAGTAACACTAAAGACCTCAGATGTCTAGGAAAAGGGAGAGGAAAAAAAAAACAGTTAGTTAATCGAAACATGCCTCTTGTAAGATAAATATTCACCGCACCCCTCAGCCCAGCGCAAATACAGCGCGAAGAAAGCCCAAGCTTATCCAGTATAGACTTCAACACCCCCGAAAAAAGAAAAGTACCCAAACACGAGTGACGACCCATGTTTTACCAATGACCCATGGAAACATTCCAACCATCGAAATCATAAACACTATCATACGATACGTCACACACAACCTTCCAAGCGGACGCGTGCAGAGCGTTAACCGCGGGTTCCACACACAATAAAAACAAAAAAAACAGTTTGTCCGGTGACATTAAAATACCGTTTTCGCACGACATCCCACACCAGTCCAAGTAACACCAAGAAGAAGCCAGTCGACCGATTCACCCTCACCAACACTCCAAAGTTCCCCCGGGCATATTAACCTTTTTTCCCCTAAACTCTCTTTTAATCTAGCGTTTGTCGGTCGCAGTACGGATGTACAAGTAACTTAAACATGGACACTGAAATGCCCCGAGCGAGCGGGCGCCGGACCTAACCCCCTCCCTACCTCCTGCCAAAGTCTATTAAACTACAGTATAACTTTGTTAATGCTAATGTCGGCACCGGCGGAAGTCGTCTGGCACAGTACTAACCCTGACCCATATTCTCTCCCCCATCTCGGGTCCCGGCATTCACCTACGCACCTCGGGAAAGCGGGGTATAATACTGTATATACGGAAATCCGCTTTTCTGGAAAACTCGTGGGGAATTGATAGCGTAGAGATGGTGGCTACTCTACAAACGGCTTCTCTTTTTGAAGTAGTAGTGGTTTGATGGGTCAGGAACTCCGTTGGACATGCACAATTGTGGCGTTCGATTGGTTTATAGGCTTCGGTGAGACTTGGGCTTGAAAAGGGAATGTAGAGAGAGCGCAGCACTGTAGGAGGTTTTGTTGGGCCGGATTGGTTATATGAGGACGTATTTATGTTCGTTGGAGGGCTGGTAAAGGTTTATGTCGTGACCTTCATTCGAGTGACGTCCCATGCAGAATCAGCCTCCAGGTCCACAAATGCGAGTGAGCAGTCGTGACACCAGACTAACTTGTACTTCCGTAGTGAGTTAGATTTCACCTTTCGCGTTCCAAGTTCCTTTGGCGTTCCAAGCTAAACTAATACAAGGTCTGATCCACTAACTTACCATCGCCGGCAGCAGAAGGTTGAACAACGGCACAGAAGATGAAGGGTGCAAACCCTAATCCCACAGCTACCATTCGCTTTTCCAAGCAACCCGCCCGCTGGCGATAATTTTCGTAAGCTTCAAGTTACTCAGACGTAGGCATCACAACACCCATTGATATTCTCAACAATCAGCTAACCAGCTATCTTTGCCTAAAACAAAAAAAAAAGACACATTTTATCACCAGAAATCTCATTCCAACCACCAACCATGCCATTCCATCATCACTCGTTTAGTCCGTGTAGGACAAAGAAATATAGGAAAAACCAAAGGCAAGAATGAAAACGAAAAAGTCCCCTATAGCGCACCTCGGCCCGCTTTTTTCATGAACGCCAAGTATATACCAGAAATGAGGATGGACTGAATGAGAAAGAAAAGAGAGGGGAATGATGTAGATATGAGTGAGAAGGAAGAGATGATACTACCATGTTGAAAAAAGAAAAGGAGAAAAAGGAGATGAGAAGGGGTGACTGATAGTAAGGCTTTGTGTGAGGAGTATGAGATTAAGCCTAATAGTCTTAGTACTGTTTTTGGGCAGTATCGCGGAAGGGGAGAAGATGATGCCGGGGAAAAACATACAATATAACGGTACACCTGCCTCTCCCCTTCAGCGCGCTCCATGTATTCCCTTTCCATCAAAGACTCAATCCTCTTCTTTACCATCGCAAGATCAGGGTTAAACCTCGAGCCCATTTGAGTGAGCACCTCATTGACAAGCTCCGCGTGTGATATAAGTTTTCGTTGTTTCATTATCCTCACAAGGGCAGCTTCAATTGTAGCCCCCCTGTATCTCTCAGTCTTCTCATCTGTATCCCTTCTCTCCTGCTCGGTCTCGGCACGGTTGGTGGCTACCACACCGATGCGAATGCGCATGAATTTTGAAGAGAATTCTTCATTAACCGCAAAGACGTCCGTTGGCCGGACATCTCGAGACATTGGTTTCTTGATCAGAACGCGTGTTTTAGGAGCTACTGCGAGAGCCTGGAGATTTCTGACGAGATCTTGCTCTGGGATGGAGGTGATTGTATGGATTTCCTACGAAACGTTAATAGTCATAAAAGGGGTGGAATGGGGGTCATACTTCAAAGGACAGCACATCTCCGGGGTTGAGCTCGCTGAAGGCCATTAAAATGACCATGCCATAGGTTGTAACGCTTAACTCGTGTCTCTTCCCTTTGAAAGTAGCTCTGATGTCCGCCGTCCCCTGTAGGAAGAAGCCACCACAATTAATGTCTCGTAAATTAATTTATACGCCCAGGGAGGGAAAAGAAAGAAAAAAACACACCATGTCAGGACGCCAATCTAGCCTGCGCCCACTATGTCGATCAAGATAGTATTTTGTAAATGAATCCCTGACAGCCCTGATCTCCGGTGGATAGATGCATGGATGGTCATTTTCACCGCCCCCACCCACTGGCCAAAAAGTAGATGTGAGAATCTGGGCGGACAGCTCAACACCCTTCTTGTAGTTGCTATCACTCTCTTGTGGTAGCTTTTTGAACTCGCTCGTCATCTCCTCCGAGATATTCATGTCTTTGAACATGCCCTCAAACTTGCCCGTAAATGCAAATCCGACCTCCATTTTAAATTTCCCAATCATTTGCTTCTCAGCATCGTGGGACACTGAGCGATTCATCAAAAGGCGACGGGAAAGATGTTTCTTATAATATCTTTCAAAAACGTCCTTGTCGGAAATGTATCGGAAGAGGGTTAGCGCTTTATCGAGCACAACATCAACTTCACTCTCGGTCTTGCCCTTCAAACCTTTGCGCAGATTTTCGTCGATGAACAGAGAGATGAATTCTGGTGATCTGTCAAAATCGTTGATAAAATCCGTGAATGCCCTGGTCATGGCAGCCTGTATTCCCTTATCTTTATCAAATGACCGCTCCCAAATGCTTTCATATTTGTCCTTCAGTGCTAAGACCTCGTCGACCCATCTGATAGCAACAAGAGTTATGTTGTTTGCTACTCTTTCTTCGCTCACTACCGCAGCGCTCGACTTGCTTGAATCTCCTGTGCCATCTGCTCCTGAAGTTGTGCTTGTCTGTGGCGTAGATATTGTTCGATTGATCTCTTTACCCATGGTTACCAGCCTTGCGCACATTTTTTTCTTAAGGCTCCTCTTCTCGGAATCCACTCTGCTGATCAACTCATAGACAAGCTTCAAGTCCTCATATCTGTCATTGTCTAGCATAAACCGGAGACCCGAACCTTCCATCTCCATAACATCGTTGATGTTTGCGTCGATCAATTTCTGGTCGACGACTCGCATTATCTTTGGTTCGGTCAGCACGGATAGGGTATCATGGCACCGAGAATATTCCTCCTTGAGACGTTTATCCACTTTTCGCAGGTAGGTTGCAGCATCACAGTCCCGTAGCAATTGCTCCCCTTCCTTTTGGTAGAAGGCTTCGCTGGCTAAGATAAAGTTCTCTATAATCCCCATTGGGTTAGCGTTGAGGGAATGCCTCCTGCAAAAAGCTTAATTTCGGGAAGGCAAACATACTTTCAAAGCTTGTTAGATACACCTTCTGGTTTTCGTGCTCCTCCTCTGTTTCGTATAAACCTTCCAGCATGTATACACAGGCTCTAATCGTAGCACGATTGATGATATCGCCATCGCGCTCCATCCTAATCTGGTCAATGATAACACTGTTCAGGGCATTCCCAATGTTGTACTCTGGATGCCTTAGAATGTGATCACGGAAAAGTCCCATACAAGCAACATATATCGAAGGGATTTTGTGATCAGCGCAAAATACTCGGTCCTATTCCAAAATCAGCAAAAATTGAAACCTAGCTGCGCAAACTCAACCGTCGGGAGCGGGTGACCAACCATGTACATCAGCACTTCCTTCATCATCCCCATACAAAGCTGATGGTCTTCCCAAACAAACTTCAATCTCTCCAAGAATTTCGTCCCAACTGTTCTCCTCTCGGTAGTTGCCGTACCAAATGAAACGTCACCAGTAACAATGGAGCTAGGTAGCAAAGGTTTAACATCTCTAACGGCAACAGTCTGCAAGTGCTCTCCAACCAACTTCTTCACATTCCCGTAGAGACGGTCACCGTGTTTCTTCAAGACAAGTTTATATGCGTTTCTATAGACCTCTTCGAAGGATAGGTGGGAGGCGTTCTTTGCGTAAATTTCTCGCAGCGATTGTGCCAGGACTTCCCAGTATTCGTCAAAATCTACATGATCCGTAGCGAGGCCCTATTCATTGATTTATCCATTTCCCCCCAAACATTAGCTTTCACGAGACGCGATGTGAGATGATAAAGGATGGAGCGGAATAGATAATACCCTACGTGGCGGCCTGATCTTACCGCGAGAGCGATTCATCTTTAATTTAGAAACTCAAAAAGAAGCTAATTCTAGTTTGAAATCCCTAGAAGTTTATCCCTAGAAGCTTCCGTTTCTCGAAGGCACTGAGGGTTTGCTTTGGAAGGGTCGTCTAAAGGACAGAAAACAAAAACAAGACGATTCACCAGGAACGTTAACTAACGCTCGGAGGAGGTCAGGTGAGAAAAGTATGGTGGTGGTGGTGGTGGTGGAGGAAAGCTAAGAAGGTAGACGGGAAGGGGGGAAGGGGGGAAGGAAACAGAATGAAGGACCAAAGAGCGAGATTGAGGGGTGGTGGTGGTGGGGGCGGCAGTGAAAGGTCAGTTACGGTAGTGGGAGTGGTGATGGTAGGTAGGTTGAGGGTTGAATCCAAAAGGCAGTTGTCGTGAAGCACGAAGAGAGAACCATGGAAATGCCAAGGCTAAAAGAAGCGTTGGAAGTAGGTTATTGGCCCCACCACTCCCTATCAAAATTCCCCCGCCAAATGCCCTGTTGCCTCGCTGTACCGTACTCGTACTGCTGCACCTTAACGTGCACCTACAGGGTGCTGAGGGTAAGTTAGGCAAACCTGCCCTCACCGGTACTTGGCCAATGAGAATATCATTGAGTTTTCTTTGATGGTTATTACTCGTAACTTTACTATCGCATTATTTGCCTTTGTCTGCCGAGACCAGTTCTTTCCACAGTTACACTCACCAAATTTTGATCCAATTTCGTCTCACCTATGCTCACCCTAATAAAGCGCAACTGCCATCTCTGTCGGAGGGAAACTCCTGTAAATCCTCCCCACGTTACCCCGACATATCATAGTATCATACTCTTAGAGTAACTTACTGTACCCCAGAGCTATCGTATCGTAGCCCATTATCTGGCGGGGATCGTCGGGCGCTAGTATGATACATTTTTTATTCTCGTTCTGTCTCGCCTTTGCAGCAACGCTCCATAGCCTAACTCTATACAGCTAGGACTAGGCCCCCCACTCCCCGGGGCTCTCACTTTGGGCCAAATAATTATCTTGGGTTTCACCTCCGCCGCTTCCAATTTCAACGCCAGTTTGTCGCTAGATAATGCGGTACGGTATCACACTCCAAGACCAATATATTCGGTGCTGATAGTACCATACGGCTACCGTACTCGAAGACAGGCGGGAGCCCACATGGTTTGAGGAAAGCTGCTTGTAATGGAGCTCCTCTATTTTTTGATTTTTTTTATGATACTAGATTACCTTTTATTGCCAGACCGCATTCAAACCAGGCCTACGGCAAAGATAGTACCGCCTGCACTGTACTGTAGACTACCAGTACTGCAGTGAACCTGGCGGATCGCTGGCTTGCGGCACATTTGGAACCATGCGGTCGGTTCAAATTGATCGTCCGCCACAATGTCACGGTGCTTCACATGCTCTTTCATAGATTAAGTCCAATTGCTAATACCCCAAGCTTAATATAATACAAGCCCTTTCGGCTAATTCCCAGTGAGAAGGGGTTTAACGAGTGACAGCAAAGTGATGATTTGTGCCTCTACACTAAGAGTCATTATAACGCTCTCATTTAAGCTCCTACGGTGCCGTACTCGAGTGCCGGTATGGCACCCTTGGACAATTGAAGGATCGAACGAAAATAATAGCAATTTGGTTGAGCATCCAAGCTATTTAATACATCGGCCTGTTGTAATAATTACAACAATTAATAGTCTAATAATATATTACATACCTCCTACTCGAGTAAAGCTACATCACAGGCTAAAATCGAAAGACTTAAAAGCTTCCTTGAAATCATTCGCATCCTTGACCTCTTGCTCAAAAGTCTGTGCGCAATCCTTCCAATGCACGCTTGTGAGACCCATCACTTTCGCTAGCACTTTTCGCCCTATGCAACCAGTCAGACACCGTTCGGCTCCGACTTAACACACACCACGACTGGGGGGAACAACTTACCAAACTGCAAATCAAAGTACTCCCCCTCTCTGAGACTGACCACTAGGCTCCCATCCATCCCAGATATCCATACCCTGAAATAATCCCCCTCATTACCAGCATCCACCCCTCTCTTTTCAAACTCCCCAATTCGGTCGACCTTAGCCTCGCTCTTGAAGCCTTCTTCCACAGCTGCCAATTTATCATCGGGTACAGGGATTAACTGCCAATGGGAGTGCACACCATTGGCACGGGATATCTCAAAGGTAACCGCGCCGCAGCCGCGGCTTTTGAGCATTTGCTCTATCGCTATACGGTAATTCGTCATTTCCTCGATGGTGGACTTTCGTGAGTCTTCATCGTCGATGGCGGTCAAGGTTGGTGTGTGGATTAGGGGTATCATAAGGACATGAGACGAGAAGGGAAGTGTTGGGGGGTTGACGGTAGGGTTTGTTAATGGGCCTTTGGCGGTGGTTACGTACGCTTCGTTACCGATCGAGACTATCAAGTGCTTTTCGAGTTGTGGGTAGCTCAGGCAGAAGAAACAGGATTCGGCTAGTGATAGGTTAGTTGAGGTTTCGTTGGAAGGGATGAGGATTCACATACGCCCAGGTGGGGGCCTAGCTTCCCGCGCGCCTCTCCCCCCTCTCCCGCGCTTACGGCCTCTATCGCCCTGCTCGTGTCCGCCACTAGTGTGATCTCCCCAGAAAAAGCTCGCTCCACCAATTGAATCCTGTCTTGGTCTTTTCTTGCCCCCATCTTCTTTGTACGGACATGGAGTAGCGGAGGCAGGTATTGGAATATTTGTATCCTTAGGATTAATCGAGAATGCATACAACGCCTTAGCCTTCTTCTCATTCCCCCAATCTGCAATCCCCAGGAACCTCGTGATCTTAGTATCAGATTCTCCCTCACCCGACTTCGCCTTATTCCGATACGGCTCCCTCTCCCAGAAGACCTCTCCACCAGCAGTAAAGTGGTACCTAGGCCTCAGTGCCGCCGCCAATTCCGCGACCACACTCGTACCTTTCACGCCCGGCGATGCGAGCGCAGAACGGGTTCCTATCCCTTCCGGCCACTCATAAGTAAGCAGTAAATCTGCAAGATTAGCTCCCTTCAACCCCTTCGCGTCCTTCTCTGAGTAAAACGGCAACGTTTCTCCCTCGGCACCTCTCGCTTCTCCCGTTGCTAGTCCAGCATCTAGCCTCCCGCCTAATGCAACGATCCGTATACCGTCGGACGTATTCAGCACAGTCTTCTTTCCGAGGAAGAAGAGGTTTTCACAGACTTCGCCGGATGAATTGATCTTTTCGCGGACGGGCACAGGAAGCGAGTACCGTCCGAGGCCGAAGTAGACTGGTAATGGAACGCGGATCTCGCCGTGGAGTAGGCGGTTTATGTTCTCCGTCTCTTCAGAGGTGGTCTGGCTTGGATCCGAGAATAGATCGCCGAGGAGGAGGCTAAGTGAGAAGTTGTTTTTCGCGTGTAGAGCCGTGACTTTCGCAAAGGCTTCGACGAAGCGGCCGTTTGTTGCCCCGATAACTAGGCTGGGAGGCAAGTGTTAGCCAGTATGGAGACCAGATGTGAGAGAATAGCCTTACACCTTCGCCGCCATGAAAAGGTGGTAAAGAAAAATGGTACTATAAATGACGGCAGCCAGGTTACTCGCAGTTTTCAAAAAGCATCCGGATGCCTTGGCGCCAAGAATAGAGAATTTAGGTGTAAAAATTGGACGTCTTGGCGTCCAGCCATCCGGATATGATACTTTTTTACCGTATTTTATTTTATTTTTTTATAAACTTTTTCCATATCTGGCTTTCTATGTTAAAATAAAGCGTCTGTCCTATCTACTCGAGTAAATCCTACAGTACCTAAATCAGATGTTGATGTGAAAAAAACGTATCCGGATACTTTGAAAATCGCGAGTACTCCAAGTAGTAAGGGCGGTCATAAGAAATTGCACAGCTGCTGGACCCTTTTGAAAAGATATCGGTAATTTGCCGGGGCTCACGTGAGAGGCTCTGTCGACCTTTTTTTCTTTTTCTTTTTCTTTCAATCCGAGAACACGACTAGGGTATAGTACTTGGCGGTTCATAAAGTATCCGGATTGCTTGGCGCCAAGATTACGCCCGAATGCTAGAATATCGGCGCCAAGCCATCCGAATACTTTATGAATGCCAAGTATGGTATAGTATCGGTACCGGTATCACTGAGGACGGGTCTGGGAGACTACTAGTACACTCCCGAGTGACACCCGATGCTACATCCGCCAAGCCACGATCGAGTAACCCCGATAATTTCCCTTGACATCTCGCCATCACACAACATCCCGCACACCAACAACATCCTCATCACCAAACACACTACCCGCAACCAATGGCGTTCCGTCTTAGCTCACGGGTAAGCCCATACCATGCGATCAATTACCTCCGGTCTCTTGTCTTAAAGGAAACGAAGAAGAAAAAGCTGACATTCCGGCCAATAGCGCACCGCCGTTATTACACTCACTGCTCTCGGAGCGATGGCCAGTACTATTACTCCTGTGTTTGCCGATGAGGGGCCGGTATGCTTGCTTCTTCTCCCTTCCTCCCTTCCTATTTAGTATAAGTGAGTGGCAACTTGGCAAACAACAATGAACTCATTGATCCGCCACAGGGCAAGAAATCAATCTACGATCTCCCCCCAAGATACTCCCACACTACCACCCCCACATCTCTGGACACAAAACCCACAAGTCTAATCGCCGCAACCCCGACCACCGCTCCAGGGCCCACCGACGAGAAAACCACCCCAACCCCAACCGACCGTCTAGCTGCCGAGATCCGCAGAGCCCGGCTCTTCCTACACGCGCACACCGTCCTCCTACAAAAACACATCGACCTCGCCTTCTCCAAGTACCTCTCCTACGAGCACAGCATAACCACAACCATAAGCTCCCTTGCACCCCCCAAGTCCTCGGAAGAGAAGGTAGTCCCGGGCGTCCTGTACGTCGCCGTCTCGACCATGGCCGGTTCCATCATTGCGCGGAACCGCATGTTGCCCATTCGTGCCTTGACGCCCGTATTCGTTGGTGTAGGCGCGGGATGGTACTTCCTCCCTGAGACTACGCGGAACGTTGCGGATTTGGTATGGGAGTGGGAGAAGACGGTCCCTGAGGTCGCGGAGAAGCATCTGCTCATCCGGCGTGGGATTGAGGAGGTTGTGGAGGTGAGTGAGAAGGCGATTAAGGACGGGAGGAGGGCTGTGGATGAGAATGTATCTCGTGGAAGGAGTATTGTGGAAGGGTGGGTTAAGAAAGGCTGATTGATCCCACACGCCTGTGGAGGGTGGGTGGTGCAAGCAAAAATAAAATAAAAATAGATTTAACTGTTAAAAAATAGTGAAGCAGGAGGAAGCCGGGGATTGTAAGTCTATTATACAATGTATAGCTTACACTACATATACAAACCATTGGTGGATTTTTTTCTCCCCTGTTCCTCTTCTTTTCCCAGCCCTCCTCTCCCGTATTTGCTTTAGCAATGGGTATCCCCAACCCGTTCGTTAGAAAAAAAAAAACAGAAAAAGGAAAGAAGAAAAAAAACCTATCATACCAATCCCTACCCATGTCGTGATATGTACATCCATCCATCCCCGCCATCAAACAGCACAGTACAGAGTAAAAAAGGAAAAACTAGAAATAAGTTCGAATATTTGTATGATGAAAGAGAAGGAAAAAAGCAAAACTCCAGCCCTAGCATCGAACAATCAAAAAAGAAAAAAAGGATAGGAAAAGGAAAAGGGGAAAAAAGGGGGGGAGGAAAAGAGTCCGTCTCAATCCATTTATCCCGTGCTGTGCCAGAGAGACCATGCATAAGAGGCCTAGGAGGGAGCAAGCGGGGAGAGAGAGAGGTGGGGGGAGGAGGAGTGGAAATGAAAGTGGAAGTGGAAGTGGAAGTGGAAGTGGAAGTGGGGGGAGGAGGTAGAGGGGAAAACTCATAAGTTACCCAAGTAATAGTAATCTTCGTGCCGATGTGCTCAGCCGCAGTGGTCATAGCAGTGATAGGTACAACGGGAAAGTGTTAGAAAGGCAGTGGAAAATGACAGGAATGAAGAATGAAGAAGCTAATGATACAGCCCCCCTTTCAGGCAGTTTCTCTCTACGGCATCGCGCCCTTCCTAGCATAAATCAACTCATGAATCTTCCAAGCCAAAGCCCCCACCTCGCGCAGTCTGGCAGCAGCCCCGCTCTTTAATGGTTCCCAATCCCCCTCAACCTCGCCGCTCCAGATACCCTTCAATTCGTCAGCCTTGCGTCTGCCCTCCCCGCCCACGATCTCGCCCTCAGATTCAAGGTTGCTGCTCACAGCATCGCGCACGAACCAATGCAACACGCTCTTGCGACACTGGAGCTGCCAGTCGAGAACCACGCCGAGGCGGCGATAGTAGACGCGGAACCAGTCCACGCTTCTAGAGAGCACAAAGATGTGGCCGTCACTCTTGTCGCCGATGGCCGCTTCAATCCTTTCAAAAGCGAGGAGGAGTGGGAGGGTCACTGTTAGTGCCATCACGACCGTTTCCAAGCCCGAGACGTTGAGTTTGTGCTCTAGGAAGCCTTTGATGCGGATATGTGGGCTTCTGGGTGGAAGATGGAGCTTCATCTCGCGGTCGCCGGAGAAGCTGACCTCTGCCGAGGAGTTTGATTCGGTATCGTACGTGAAGGCGATCCGACCCAGGGAGACGTCCAAGCATGGGAGATTGAATCTCCGGATCACGGCGACGAGGCGGATCAGACGTTCTATCCGGTGGAGCTTCTCGATCAACGGTTCTATTACTGATTCGCCGACGTTGATGTTAAACCTTATTGCATAGCTGCCGGATTGTGGATGAAAGGAGACGTCGCTGTCCGCTGCTGAGATGTTTGTTGAGCCAAGCTGGGTCATTGGTTCTTTAGTCCTGCCAAGGACTGTCACGATACATCTCCCCTCCGCACCGAGCCCTTGGAAGGTTAATCGCAGGACGTCGATGCCCCAGTTTGCGTGGATCAGGCTAGAGAAGCGGATATATAGGTCCGGAATGGTGAGTCTGGGATCGGCTACTTTGCTGGGCTGGAGCTTGTGCTGCACTCCCTTGTCAACTAGTGTTGATTGATTAACGTAGAGGGTTATCATCGCCGATGACATTTTCTCTAGGTTCCCTAGAAAGCTGTATGTAGCGTTGGCTTCGCCGTGCACAGGAATTTCGAGGGCCATGCTCATGGACCATTGGCTGGGAGCCTCGTGTCTGTGTAGGGTTAGGAGTGATGAATCTGACTTGTTTGAGTAAGAAATGCTTACACTTTAGCAACCCACCAAGTTTGCCCTGTATCTGCTAGAACCATAGCAACAACCCATTCCTTGCCCCAACCTTTCCTCCTGAGATATGATATGTACTTGGTACTGTTTGGGAAGAATCCCTTGAGCTCCTCTCTTCGAATATTAAGCACCTTCAAGACCTCCCACCCCATGCTACGAGCCCTGGTCTCAACCTCCTCCTGTGTTAATAAGAATTTCAGCCTTATTATCAGATCCTCGACACTAGTTGGTAAACTATTCATCGAAATTTCGGCCTGCGTCGACACCATGGTAGGTGGGTGCAATGCAAATCGGCCTGTGATGGGCTCAATCAAAAATTTGATTGGCCTTGAAGGTGTCAATTGAAGCTTTAGCGAGGAATTGAATGAGTCCGTTGGATGAGTGGTTAGGACCATGGCTGATAGCGGGAATACTGGCGAATGTGCGAGTCGGCCCCGTATTGACGTGAGTATGTGTTTCGTGTGCATGGCAATCACGGTTTTTATCAGGCTTTCGGCAGACAGAACGGCCACGTCCAGGGGAACTTCCTGATCTTGGACGGTTTTCCCGTCCCGTATCCACCGCACACCGACATGGTTTGGCCTCCCTCCAGTGCCACGCTTAATACCGACTTCAATCCAGCTCTTGGTTGCGCCCTCTGTAACCCTACCGCTCCAGTATTGCACAACCAATGTCCTCTTACGCATGTCGACTACCAGGTTCTCCGTCCATCTGCCCGAGAGCATCATCTGGAACTGCCGGGCAAGTGTGCATATCTTGTCTGTCATGACAAACTCATGTAAATAATCGTAGATTCCTTCCAGCCCCTTCTGCTTCAAGATCATATTGCCTCTTGTTTCGACTTCATCCCTGATGCGGCCGGCTGGAAGGGTTTTGGCTGATGGTTTAAATATAAAGCGGAAATCGACCAGGTATAACTGGGACGTCGGGTCTTCGTCCCCAATACAGAGATCCGCTTCAAACTCATCAGCGACGGTGAAGGTGGCGCGGCCAGATGCGATGGTGTAGTCTCGGAAGTGAGGTGGCAGTTTCTCGTGAAGGGCGAGCCGTAGCGAAAGTAATGTGTTGAGATCTCGTAATATTTTTAACGTTTCCTTGGATGTTAGCTTCTTAGGTGGGACATAGCGCCTCTGCATAAAGCTTGTTAGTAAAACACGATGTGTGAAGTCAAAACTACATACAGTCATCGCAGTATTCGCCCGACCTGTAGACAGCACCCGCACGGCGGTGTCGAGGTCAGGATTAGGAATTCTATAATTGAGATTGTTAGGACCCTCCGTTAAAATCTATTCATCCAATCCAGAGGGGGGTGGGTACCGAGCATAACTCATTTTCCTCCTCACTTCGTAGAGGTTCCAGACCACCTTGTGAAAAATTTCTTGTCGAGTATCCAGAAAAACTTTGAGATCAATTACTTCACTAACTGCCGCCGCATTTTTCGCCCACATGGTCAAAACCAGCAATTTGATAAATTGCTTCCGCCTCTCTAGCATGTGCTCAATTATGCGGGCCTTCTTGTCCCCATCTGACCGTCCCCCTTCCGCCAACAAGCCGATCATCCCTTGTAACCTATTGTGCGAATCCTGCACCAGCCGAGAAACAAGCAATCTTAGCTCGATGAAGCCCTGTGTGATGTGGGGGAGGCGAGGGTTGCGAAGAGCGAGCTCCGTCTGCTTGCCAGGGGCGTCGACCAGATCTCCTGGCGTCATCGCTTGGGGCATGGCTTCTCCCGCCACACCGCGCCGTCGGTTGGTCAGGACACCTCCGTTCGTTTGCCGGAGACAAGCGTTTAGAAATGGGTCTGCTGTTCGTAGTCGGGTGCTTATGTGTGCGACACCAAGATTCTTCGTTGCCCAGCTATAGAAGTGAAGATGCCGGGGTTGGTTGCAAGGGGTGGTCGCGCGTTTTAACGCGGAGAGGAGATTGTTGGCCGGAGAGCTATTGCTCAGGGGTGAAGGCTCGCGTGTCGTGACCTGGAGCTGGAGGTGGAGGTGAAGGGAGGTGAAGGGAGGCGATGAAACCTGGAGGTCGGGAGCACGATGGAGGAGGAGTGTGGAGTGGAAACAAACGTGGGCTGATGATGAGGCTGATGGAATGGGGGATTTTTGGGAGCATGAAGGGGAGACTGGTCTTAGCTTTTCGGAGCTGCTGCTTGGATGCAATCCACGCCGTCAGCAAGGTATATTATGCACAACATTTGCCCTATAGGGTCTCGTCTTATTCAGTCTGTATCGTGTGGATGACGTTTCAGGGATTTCTTATTTTTGGTCTATTTTTTTTTTCCCTCTCTTTGTGTTTCCCTTTGTTTGTGTGCTTGGCTCTGTGATAAAATATCAACGGAAAATCCCTTCTCTTTCTCTCATTCTTTTTCTTTTCCGGCTGCCAATGATATGGCTATTTCCTAAGGGGGCATATGTCATACCGGCACAACGATGGTCTGCCACCTCTCTCTCTCTGCACAACAAAAGGAGGATTGCCACTGGGGATACAGTAAAGGGATTCCTTTTACTACGGCACTCAATCACTTTCTGGCAAGAACCCTGAGATTATATACCCAGTCCCATTACCGGCATCTACCCTACATTACCTCACGTACTTGTATCATAGCTACCAACCGTAGTTGATGACCTTCGACGTATCATAGTATCATATTATTATTATTATTATTAATAGTATAATAGGAACCAACAGGCAGAGGCACCTTCGCCGTCGCTATCCCACCTTCAACGAACACCGTAGTCTACCGACGAAATTCTATGCGCTTTGTCCATTCATATAGCATACCGGTACAGTCCCGTTCGCAAAGTTCGCGTACGGCTAGAGGTACTGTGGCAAAGTCTTGGTGGCAACCGATGTACTGATACAAGAATTTGCCAATATTTGCACCCAATACCTGACAAAACTTTGTACCGATACATCAGTTG
>Ga0307509_10003971_pt1 | contig 21814 bp, 23 predicted proteins | sample 10_EM_MG_FD_202245 | JGI IMG/M metagenome (GOLD analysis project Ga0307509, IMG submission 202245) | Populus trichocarpa ectomycorrhiza microbial communities from riparian zone in the Pacific Northwest, United States - 10_EM | ecosystem: Host-associated > Plants > Roots > Unclassified | place... | reverse complement strand
TCGACACCTCGCAAAGAAGGCGCCGACTCTCACAAGCCCTGCAGAGGGGGCTCAGAGGTGGCAGGGGCTGGGAAATCGTCGTGGGCATGTCCAGAAGCCGTCGACACCTCGCAAAGAAGGCGCCGACCCTCACAAGCCCTGCAGAGGGGGCTCAGAGGTGGCAGGGGCTGGAAAATCGTCGTGGGCATGTCCAGAAGCCGTCAACACCTCGCAAAGAAGGTGCCGACCCTCACAAGCCCTGCAGAGGGGGCTCAGAGGTGGCAGGGGCTGGGAAATCGTCGTGGGCATGATTGAACTTGTCCAGAAGCCATCAACACCTCGCAAAGAAGGTGCCGACCCTCACAAGCCCTGCAGAGGGGGCCCGGAGGTGCTATGGAATTCAAACTTATCCGAGTCGGATGGTTGAGTTCGAGATCCATGTGATCGTTACACCACGATCACATGATCTGAAGTTTTATCCCCAAAGGATTTATAGGTGCGGTTCGCAATATTCAACAATTGAGAGCATTTGAGTACTAGCGGGAGCGGGCCATCGCTGCGCGTGGCAGAAACGAGTCCCTCTATCTACACGGTTTTCGAACTTGACAAGATAATCCTATTCGAAAGCACAGAATGAGCAGGCATCGTTAATCATTAATTGGCCTTCAGGCTTACGACTGCTTCTTGCCCTCGTGCTTGGATAATTTCTGCCTAACCTCTGGTGGAACTAGGTCATGCCATTCCCACTTTCCGGGGATTACCCATCGCTGCCTGAAATGTTCGCAGTTGTGCGACGGTCTGCAAATTCCTGATGGCTTCGATGGCTTCCAACAAGAATTCAGAATCTGGATTCTCTTCTGCAGTTTCATTCTTGACTGCTTCAAGGAGAACTGGGTATTGCAGTAAATGTTCAGAAGGTCGGTTCAAGAAGTTTTTCAGGTCAAAACGGGAGGGATCCGACTGGGAAGATTGCTGCCTTGAACATTGCTATGTTCCAATGTTAGCTGTTGCTGATAGAGATTCAGGACAATCTCGCACCTCCAAAAACTGTCTTAGTCCAATGTTTAATTCCAGCTCCTCCTTTACTCTCTTCTCAGACACGGGAAGATGCCCAATGTACGTCGGATAGGCATATCGGAACTCCGTCGCAGCACTCAGAAACAAATCGCCTACCCGTTGGATGATCGGGCCTTCCTCACGTTGCCGGACATACATAACCTCGAGCAGGTGGCGATTGGTCTCCCGGAGATCGAGAATGTTTCCAAAGATGTCGTCGATGAGGTCGTCGACCTGGTGCGGTGGCATGATCGGAGGATTGGCGTTACATAGAGGTTTGATAAAGGCGGATTCAACAAGGTCCAGATCTTGCAGGTATTGCTCTTCGCGTGATATAAGCTTGTGGATAATGCTGGGGGTGAAGATGTGAGCATTTGGATAACTGATGTTCGAAGATAGATTCATACGTTTGCCTCTTGACCTCCTCTGTAGGTAACGTAGCCAAAACAACGGGATCCAACTGTTTCGACCATTCCTCTGCTGGAGACAGTGACTGGTCCGCTTGCACCGACAGAGCATTCAAAATTTGATTTCCCTACAACGAAGGCAATTTTCAGATCCGCATATTTGTACCAGAGCCACAGAAAAACCACACCTTTCTTGGACAAGTGTACGAATAACACTGAGTTCCTTCCCCACAACTTGCCGAATAACACCTCGTCAACATTGTGATAACTCCCGTTGGTAACTCCTCTCGTTCCACGAAAGCTCCAGATCCACCATCTTGCTCATCCAAAAACATGTATACATCCTCTACGCCGTCCTGCAACGCGCGACTTTCCCTGCCAGAATGAACCTCAAAAAAGAAGAGTTGGCTTTGTAAGCTTCTCGCGACTTGTAGAGAAACGCGACGATCGTTCGTTGAGACGCCGTGTTTTATAGCTAGTTCACGCTGGATTTGGGATTGAATGGCGGACTTGAAGGACATATCAGTAGGTCGATCATCCTGTCAAGAGGCAAAGAAGTGGACATACGACGATATCCTTCCCAGTGAATGCCGACGTATTGGAAGCTATGGAGACTTGCGACTGATAATCCATGGAAGAAACCAATGTTTTGTTACCGTCACTTCCATTGGCGTAGCCTGGTTCGGGCGGTAATCGTCGTCCGCCGTGAGAGTTCCTATCTTCTGTTTTTCGTCTGGCAGATTCGAAGGAAAGGGTCGAGGGATAAGGCCTTAAGGCTTTGCTACTGGCATGTCTGGCGGCTGGAATGGGTGTGGTTCTGGCATGGCCATCGTTGCAAAAGGACTTGAGGAAGTTCCTGGCGTGGGAGGAAGACGTCGTCTCGTGGGTGAGGGTTTGTTGGGAGTTACAGGGATATTATCGGTTTCAACAGGAGGCCGATAAGGACTAGGTTCCCTAGATACTAACAAACCGTGAAACAAGAAGACATCGACGAATTTCGACAACAAACATACCTGGCGGTGGTGGTTGGGGCTGTAGAGTATTACTGCTCGTCGTGGGAGAAGTGTAATCACCGGCATAGCCATTGTAGATGGTCTCCAAATCACGCTCCGAGGACTGAGCAGGCTCTTCCTCTACAAAGCCTTGCCATACTTCATTATAAAGCCTCTGGAGATCTTCCTCAAGAGGCGTCAATGGCCTGGGCCGAGGTAAAGAAGTTGAAGCCATCCTATTAGCATCAACTGTATGACCCAGACCCCGATAAAACACGAATATTCAAATATGTCAAAGTAAGGAGCACAAAAATGACAGATCCAGTTGCCGACCGTCGTTGGATGCAAGACCGTCCGACACGGGAACGAGCAGACCCCACCGGGGCTCTTGGCGGTCGCGTCACCATATTTTTCGTGACCCGCGCCTGCCCTGCCCGATAAGGAAAATGTCCATTAGGGTATGGTTAGAAATTGCCGATTGGGTTTCTAACTAACATTGGGGCTTGAATACCCATTTTTAACACCTGTTACTAACAGATTCTAACATAGCACCACATAGCACTGCATAACAAGGGTCAGAATTACTGATGAACACCGCACATTCCCTAATGAAGAACGACGCAAGGCTGAGTCAGCCATTTGAATACTGCACTCGCATCTGGGCGATATGCGAAGGTTTTAAAAGACATATGGGACATAATACACGCGCTGTGCACATAGAGAAAGAAAAAAATGATTTGTCTCGAGACTCGGATGCGAGCAGCGAAACGTAGTATATACACGTCATACATCACATGATCGTCAGACTATTTCCTTATATACCACATCAATCGGGAGGTTTCCCTGCGGCATATAGACGAGTCATTCCCCTTTCAGGGGGACTCGTAACTAAGTAATTGTTGGTAGAATGTAAAGAGTGACTATAAATGGAAGGCAACTTGAAGTTGTATAGGACTCAAAGAGTAAACAAGTTACGGACGGCCAGTGTAGCTACTGTACCATCTGCCTTCAGAGCGGTTTCCAACAATTTGATAAGACACAGAAAGATATGTAGAGAAGAAATAACTTGTCAGTTCCAAACCCCTTCACCTTCGTCTATTTAGTCAGTGCGTAATTAAATCATCTTCATTAGCTGCAAAATCTCCCAAGATTGGAACCGAGTAAGACAAGTTAGACAACTCAGTCTCCGATTCATAACCATCCAGATAAGTGCTTCCATCGTTATGAGTTGAAGATGATTCTTGGGCAAGATGCGGAGAAGGTGGGAAAGCACCTGGCATAGGAAGATAGTCCGAACTCGAACTTGGTGAGGGGGTGATATTCCTTGGACGAGGGCGCTGTGCCGGAGTTGGTGGTTGGAGTGAATTTTGACTGGTAGATGGACTGCATGTCTGGACGACAGGGTACGAATTACTAGTAGGCAGGAGTTGATGGACTTCGTCATCATCAGAATCAAATATGACAACGATGCGCCGGGTGGCGTAAGTCCATAATTGTCTTCCCTTAAGAGAAGGCGTTTTTTTTTCCTCGCGAGATTCGCACGTTTTGCTTTGCGGCGCTTAAGGTCTATGGGTTGTGCAGGCCCAAAAATTAGCCCACCCTTCGCGTTCTGTGGAAAGGAAGAGTAGGTAGTTGATGGGGTTGATTTGCGGGAGTGGGTGGTGGCGCATGCCGCCCTTCGTCGCATTCATAGGTCTCCCTTGGCAAGTACGGAAGTTCACCTTGGGCCGGATCTTCTGGCAAATCGCAGGAATACGTGTTGGGGGAGGCAGGAGGTGTCGATTCTGGCGTCGTCAGCGGAGAAAGGCTGAAAAGGTCATCAGCGAGCCAACTGTCCTCTTGACGTTCCAGTTCGGCACCGACGGCGGTGGCGAAGTCAAAATCAGCGTTGAGCTCTGTGATTTCAATATGCCGTCCGTTCCATCCAGGCGGCCAGTTGAGAGTCTACTCCGGGTGAGTATCGTGTTAGCAGGGAGTGGTTAGGCGACTTACATATTCTGTGGTGACACCGCCAGCTGTCCTAACTTCCTGTAATGTATGGGTTAGTTTATTAACGAAGGGCGGAACAAAGGTTGAAAAAAGGGGAGTCAATTTGCTACACGCGCTCAGTGCCCGTCCGGGTTCGAACAGCCCTCAGCAGAAAAACAAGGAAAACAAGGAAAAAAAGGAAGCCGAGTAACACACCTCTTTATGCGCTTTCGAGGACATATTGGTGGGCATATTGGTGGGCGGTGAAGCCTTTGGCTGATGTTGTAAATTAAAGTTCGTGGGTGCATCATGTGATCGCCTGCTTGAATCAAAATCCATGTCTTCCCGCCCGACTAAACGCCAACGACAATCGACAGGCGGCAGAGGGTGGTGCACGCCATGATTTTGTTCCCTTCGCATCAGATGACCTCCGCAACGTCTGCGCTCATGAGGGTCGGTTAACAAGGTTGGGGGCCAACTTGGCCGTGCCAGCAGAACGACTCACTCAAAAATCGGAAGAACAGTGGCAAACCGCCACATCGTGGATAACTTTGGACGATCCCGAATTTGCACTGGACCCAGATGACGCTTGGTGCGATGAAGCTGTTGAGGGAGATGTTATGGTGGAAGCAGTTCATACAACCTCGACCTCGAAAAAGAAGTCAAAGAGCAAAAGTTTCAGTGAGTTATATTCCTTTTATTTGGATTCGGCTCTTATATTAAATGATATATCGTGGTAGAAATGGCCTCATGTCGTATATTGATCAATGTACCTCGACGAGATTTTGCGCCTAGATGGGCGTGCAGAATTCAGACACGCTACCATTTGCCCAGACTGCATTACGCACTCTGCGGCTTCGCCGGGTTCTGCAGAATTACGTTGCGTCGAATGCCTCACGCCAGATCTCACCTGTATTCCTTGTTGCATCCGCCGCCATCGCATGCAGCCGCTTCACAGGGTTGAGGTACTATATTTCGCTTTTTCCCCTCTCATTCCGCTGACGGTTATTTTAGAAATGGACTGGGACCCATTTCATCCCGACAACGTTGAGAGAACTGTGCCTTAAAGTCCAACTGAACCATTCTGCCGGCTTCTGCGAAAACCCCTTCCTCAACATGGCTGTTCTCCACACAAATGGGCTTCACCAAGTTGTGTTTCAGCTCTGTGGCTGCAGCCGTGCCGTCCCCCAACATATTCAGCTCTTTCGTCGACACTTTTATCCAGCTTCGCAATTTATCATCAAGACGTGCGCATTGTTTGAGCTCCTAAATCTCCTACACAAGCTTGCACTTACAACTAAGGCTTCCACTTACGACTTTTACTGCGCACTAGAGAAGCTCACAAAGAATGACGGGGTTGGGGTACCCAAATCAAGATATCGGGTGCTTTTTAGAATGATAATGTGTAAATTGAATTTAAATAAATTGGCCCACAGGCATGGGTAGAGAGCCGAAATGTTCAGATGTCGGGCCTTGCCCATGTTCAGCCACCAGAAAGAACGGTTCAAATGGGAGCTATGGAAGTATTGCACAAGTACAGGAACGAAGCTACAGAGACAGGAATCCAACATAAAGTCGGTTGTGGAATCCAATCAGGACACCATTCTTGAAGAAGGCACCATCCTTCCATCGGGACCTGCAAATCATCAGTAAAAGCTGCAGCTGGTTGTAGCTAGATCTGACCGAAATGAAACCCCAGGTTGTCACCTGCAATGGTTTGCGAAGGAGCTGTTTGACCATAAGTTTGGGGAGACTGACCATAGGTTGAGGGGGGTTGACCATAGGTCACAGAAGGCTGACCATAGGTCGAGGAGGGCTGACCATAGGTCACGGAAGGCTGACCATAGGTCGCAGAACTTGAAGGCTGACCAAGGGTTGAGGAAGGCTGACCATAGGTCGCAGAAAGCTGACCATAGGTCGCGGAAGGCTGACCATAGGTCGAGGAAGGCTGACCATAGGTCGAGGAAGGCTGACCATAGGTCGAGGAAGGCTGACCATAGGTCGAGGAAGGCTGACCATAGGTCGAGGAAGGCTGACCATAGGTTGGGGGAGACTGACCAGTGGTTGAGGAAGGCTGACCATAGGTTGGGGGAGACTGACCAACGGTCGAGAAAGGCTGACCAACGGTTGAGGAAGGCTGACCAAGAGGCTGATCAAAGGCTGTGGGAGGCTGTCCAAAGGTCAGAGGGGGCTGATCGAAGGTCGGGTGACCAGAGGTGGGAATTGACTGGCCAAGAAGGTCGAGGATGGTTTGCAGTTTTCGGTCAATTGTTGTCCTCCACTCATTGTCCTGAGTTAACTTCGCTGTCCATCGGTCGTCACATTCTTGCCATAACTGGACATGCCGCTTAACGAGAGTGTCAAGTTCCTCATACTTCGCCGAGAGACGGTCAAGAGAGCCATCGTCCTGGCTCATCTTGCGGTTCGGTAGTTCAGCTGCATATTGACTGCCAGATTTGTGATAAAGAGAATATCGAGGAAACTTCTGCCTGCGCATAGGTTCGCTGTATGATTCCTCTCCGGTGTTGGTACACGGTGCATCGCGCCTTAAACCAGTGCCAGATGTTTCGCCTGATGGAACAATTCCTTCTGTGACAGCCGGTAGTGGACTCAGATGAGGTCTGTCACCAGGGGTTGGAAACTGGTAAGAAGTTATTTCTAACAAAAGTTCCAGGAATTAGTCACTCACGTTTCGCAACCCAGCATCGCTCCGCATGTACTCCCTCTGTTTTGAATGGTCAGTGTTGTTAATTTGAATGTGCTTGTTAGCGCACCGTCTGTCGTGTGGAAAAATCACCGACTGAACCAGACCCGTAACTGGATTCACTGTGAGGAGCAGGTGACTCGGATGGAGTCGATAGAAGGGAGACATGACTTGGAGAGGGAACGATGTTTGTGGCCATACTAGTAGTTTTCGTTTGTTCCCACTGGCGAATTTGACTGGAAAGCGACTCTTTCAGCCGATCAGCGTTCAGGTTCTTATTGAGGGCTTCCTGCAGAACCTGCAACGTATCCAAAATCAGCGGCTGACCAATGAAGGTCGAGTAACGAAGTTCCTCAGGCACGCCATCAAGAATCCCGGGCTATACACACATAAATCAGTGAGATAAAAGAGATGAAGTGTACACACTGCAATTTTGATTGCTGAATTCAGCGTTTCGTTGTTTTGGTAGACAAGCGCACCTGTCAGGCCTGAGAGCCACGTTCTATAGTGATCCATACTGTCAGTTCAAACCTCATTGAAAAGCGTATACATACCAGCGGTCTTATATATTGTTTCGGTAGTGGTATGGCACTTCAGATATCAACGATCACATGATTTGTTGCACAATCTGTTATTATCTCGCTTAGTCGCTATTCAAAACCTCCTGTCCCATTTGAACAACTGACCTTGGCTTTCTGGAAAACCGACCTTGCCGCTTTCCGAGTTCCTGGACAAATTTTGCCTCCCTGCCAGATGGCCGTCGACTTTTCGTTTTGGAGAACATCGATCTGTTTTCATGGATCGTGATAAATGATCTCCCATCAGAGATCCTAACAGATGACCTTTTGGACACCCTCAGTGACCTTTGACAATATATACCACGAAAGGTATCTTAGCGAGGGCCAAGCGTCCAGGTTTCGGTGCAAGGGTTTCCATTTCTCTGTCCAAACGTGTTTCTCCGTCACCATCCGCAGTGTCCATGGAAATCTCTACCCCTGCTACTTCTTCTGCTCCCGACCCAGTAGCATAACGACAGTTCAAAAGTGTCTCCACTGAACTCAGTTTTGTTTGAGGTGCTGTTGAGCATCTGGAGGAACAACAACGTAGTGAAATTAACTACAGTGTGTAATCAGTCAACAGGAAATAGATGCCTTTTGTCGTCACAGATTCGATATTCAGCAAAGAAATGCCTGGGGTCGGGAGTGAAGTTGCCTGGCGGGCTGCGTCAGAATTCTCGTCAGAGACAGATGTCGATGACCCCAGTGCAGAAGCAGCTCTAGTGGCCATCCGAAACGTACATTGGATACGAGTTGTGCGGGAGCGGAAGGATCAGGGAGAGAAGGCCAGCGCCGGTGGTGAAACTACCAGGTTTCAGACAACTCGGAGGCACCATCTGCTATCGAAGATCCGACATCGTAGATTTTCTATAATGTCAGCAGAGATCCGGACTGGCCATTTCTGACCAGATGGTGCCAGTGATCAATCAGATCTCAGATTGTAGATTCAACGCTCAATGCCGAGCATCCAGTTTGCCGGAGTGATCTTAACCCTTATCCTGGATTTTGGCCTTGATTTATCAATCAACCATGCCAGAAGACAGCAGAAGACTCGGTGATTGTCAACGTCTTGATGGAAATCTTGCCACCACAAGGTGGAACGTCGACTGGATGCAGATGGGGTGTGGCCATCCTCAAGCTGCTTTCCGGCGGAAATGAGATGTTGGTCATGGACTTTACCTGATTAAGAACTTGAATCCGTTCGCTCATGCAGATTCGCTTCGCAGAGCCCGTTCCATCTGGCCAAGCCTAAACTGCAATTCCACAAGGACTTGCTCTTTCAGTGCGTGCGACTAACAAACATCTCAATACTTATGAGGGACAGATACGTCAAACGTGTTCTTTGCGATCATCATAGAATAAAAGGACAACAGTTTCCCACGGGGCTGGAAATCCAGACTGATGGCGGGTCCAAATTTTTGCCGCCGACGACCGTCGTCCTCTATCTCTGTTTGGCGCAGGGCTCCACGCCCTATTTCCCCCCGACATCAATATATTCAATCTGCAGAATCCAGGGGATGAGCCAGATTTCTGTCTCATCAGTCTTTTGGAGAACATTTGTGCCCTGGATATGACGCCTGCAGCTGCTGGGATGATTATTTCTGGGTCTTGGGACAAGTTGAGTGAGGTTGCTTGAAATTGAAACAATTGAACTGATAAACTTCACCGCAGAACCGTGAAAGTCTGGAAAGACTATGCTATCGTTCATGATCTTAAAGGCCACCAACAGTCTGCCTGGGCTGTCCTGGCATCGACAAGAACCAGTACCTTACAGGTCAGTGTCCATTCCTTCCAGAGGACTACTCACTCTATTCCCGTTCTGAAACACGCCCATTGTAGGATCGGCGGACAACACAATAAAGCTGTGGCAGGAGCATAAGCACATGCATACATTCAGAGGTCATCAACAGGCAGTGAGAGGTCTGGTGATCATCCCGAACATCGGATTTGCGAGCTGCTCAAACGATAGGTAAGCTTTGCGCATTCACAGTTCATGTGTTTTCTATTGATCACTGGTTTTCCCACTAAAAAGCGAAATTTGCGTCTGGACCCTGTGGTCTACACTCCATCTGGACATACTTCCTTCGTGTACCGTCTTTCCGCCCTACCCAGTGGCAACATAGTTTCTGCTGGCGAAGATCGTACCGTCCGTATATGGAAAGGTTGGTTTGTGATGCCTTCATCTCGATTTTGGACTATCTAACGTGTTCTGCGAACCCCTCCAGACAACGAATGCTCGCAAACCATCGTCCACCCTGCCACCTCTGTCTAGAGTGTCTCGACAATGCCAAACGGGGACATTGTCAGTGGATGCAGCGATGACATTGTGCGTATATTCAGCAAAGGTGGGCTTTAGCGGAAGGGTTGAAAGAGTACGACAAGAGTGTGGCAAGTCAAGCCTTGCCGAGCCAGCAACTCGGGGATCTGAACAAGGAGCAAGATGTGGATGGGTTAGCTGCTCCAGGTACGGTCACGTCTAAGATGCCTTTGTCACTGTTCTCCTAACTTTGTGTCAAGGGAAAAAAGATGGCGAGGTTAAAATAACTCTAAAGTGGAAGTGTATACCGTAAGCAACTGCTCTGATCTGTAATGATTCTATTTTAGCTTATAAACTACTCTGTAGTGGGACAGCATGACTAGCAAATGGCAAAAAGTCAGCGAAGTTGTGGAAGCCGTTGGTTCGAATTCGCAAACAGCTGTACCAGGGAAAGGAGTACGACTATATATTCCGAGTCGATGTCGATATCCAGGATGGAGTGCCCATTGAAGTTACCTTATAATACATCCGTATGTTTCATTTGATGTCTTTGAACATTACTCTGACGGTGGTGTGGGCAGAAAATCCGTATGCTGCGGCACAGAGGTTCTTGCAGAGTAACGACATGTCACCGAACTATGTTGACCGAGTTGTCCAGTTCATAGAGAACTGGAGTGAAACTTGGAGGAAAGCCAGAAGACTTCGTTGATTCTTTCACAGGTGTGTTCTATGCTCTCTCGGAGTGTTAGAAGGTTGGTGGGCTTATGGCTGTTGTATTGAGGTGCATCGAGATACCGGGTGACTCAACCGACCTCAGCTGCTGGAGCTGCAGTACACGAACCCTTTCACAGGTGCTTCTCGGTATGTTGCCTCGGGGTCCGCCTGCCCATACTATGCCACTTGCCATGCTGATGGTGATTTCCTACTGCATGCCCTTCCTTCTGTTGAAAATTTGGGCGCCATATGGGACTGATGCTTCCACCCACTCCTGTTAGTCCAGAACAACCTCCCTCGACCAGGAACAGCAGGAAGCGAGACTAGACTTAGTATCCAAGAACATTGGATGCTGGAGTTCATTTTACTATTTCTTTTTCACAGCATTTTCATACTATACATTTTTACCCAGAATTTGTACACCCTATCCTAGCGAAGAATTCTATTCTTCCCGTGCAACGCACGGGCCTGTAATTCAGAATGCGTATACCGATGTAAAAGGTTGGAATAAGACAAACGAGGCAGCACCGTGCGCTGTGCTGTGCAGATCAACGGCCCGCCACGGAGTCGAGGCCGTCAGGATCTCCGAAAGTGAATCAGGATCTTGGGGCCAGGCTTTCGGAAAGGAGCTGAAGGAGTCCAAAATCTAGATGAGTTTTGTCTTGTAGAGGTTGACTAGTTAGCGGAAATGGTAGTATCTACCCTGCTTTATATGCGGTGACTATTATTATCAGGGCAAAGGGCGTAACAAATCATGTGATCATAGTTTACGAAACCTTGATATAAGATCACCCCCTTTTCATTCCAAGTCAAGTCTGAACTATGGACCAGTATAGAACGTGGCTCTCGGGCTTGAAAAGAGCGCTACTGTACCGAGATGATCAAACCTTGAATTCAACCATCAACATTGCGGTGTGTATCCTCAGTCTCATTTATTCCAGTCAATTGATCTACGAGTATAGCCCACGATTCTTAGTGGCATACCTGAAGGAGTTCGTGGTTCGACCTTCTTTGGTCATCCAGGGCTGCTGAAATCACTGTTTAACCTCCAGAGAGCCCTTGGGTCTGGCCAGAACGCTGATGAGCTGAAAACCACACTTTCCCATCACATTCTGCTATGGGAACAAACGAAATCTATCCCAGTTCCCGCCGTCTCCCTTACATCAAGTCCATTACCTCCCGCCAATGATTGTGAGCCATCTAACTTTGCTGCCGAGATGAAGAAATACAATGGTATGTTTATCACGTCTGGCTGGTATTTTACTAATTCCAGCACACAGCTGATTGGCACAACCCTAGGATGGGCCAGGAAGATGGCCACCTTACACAGACTTTCACCAACCAGCAACTCCTCGCGACGAAGTATCAGGGGCTTGACATGCTCGTTGATTTATTGCAGGAATGTGACGACAAGTGGTCAAGGAAGTTAGCTCAAGATGCTAGTTGGGGGGTTGCAATTGACGGGAAATTGCAAACTATCCTTGACCTTCTCGGCCGCTCACCGCAAATTGGGCATTCACAAACCGTTGCAGATGACAAGAGGGGGTCTTATTTCGGTCGGTATCTGATTACAACGCAGCTGTGGCTTTTACTGATGATTTGCAGGTCCCGACACAGGAAGGCTGGCATTTTCTTCAAGGGGGGCGTCCTGATGGGATTCAATCAGGACCACATCAAAAATCTGATTCATGTGTCTACAGCTTCGTTCTTGTACTTTAGCAATATTTCCTCACATTAAGACCATGCATAGTAGCAATATTTTGAAATAAAACACTCCTGTCCTTCATCAAAACTAGTGAGCGGAGGATGCAAACATTGTAGACTGCACAACTTGGACACCCTCACAATACAAGGACATAGCACACGATGGCAGCCATAGTGAGAAAATGGAGACATAAGAAAAGAAAGCGCAGAGCATTTCGGTGTTCGCCTCGATATTTATGTAAATCGTCACCTTGATCAGATTCTTTCCTGTAGTTTATAAAGGATCCGATCGCAAACTTTGGCTCCCTTCGGAATCCCAGTAGCTGGTGTATTGCAGGAATCATATGACATTTCGCCTTGCCAAAATCCCATGCCAAATTACACACTGCACCAGTATTGGCGTGAGTATGCCAGTGCGTCTCACATAAACAAAATCGGTAATTAAATGAAAAACCCGACTCAGTGGAAAGCCGCTCTGCTGAGCCAGATGAAGAACCCAGTCGAAGTTGATGAAAGCATACTTCCGTACAACTTGGCGGATATCCCCTATGACAAGTGAAGCCGAGTCTGAATAAAACTGCTCAGTGTAACAAATTGTAACGAGATCTCAAATGTTATGACTCTCGTCGACTTGTCAGAATACTTAAGATAAGAAACTAGAAAAAGGTAGCTGCTCGCGAGCGGCCTGCTGGTCAACAAGATAAGAAACAAAAAATCTGACAAACGAGATCAAGCCAATCTTCCGCTGCGTTGAAACGAGATTGCTCACAAAGCACACGATATGGAAGTAGATCCAAATTTAGCACAGATGAGATCTTTTCGTAAGACCAATTGAGGATGCTGATCTGTCCACAATTGGACCAATTTCTGTTTGCTATTTTCCGATGCAGACGGTGATCAATCAGATCCGAGTCTCAGATTGTAGATTCAACGCTCAATGCTACAAGCACTGCTGCCACGGCACACGCTCACTCAGGCCTCATGGACTGGGAAACATTACCAAGGGTGGGAGAAGACTCAGGTGTTGCAGTCATGGATGCCAGCAGTGATTCCCGGCAGTCGTCAGAGTAGAATCATTCCTCATGCATAAGGGCTTCTGGCAACAGGTTGTGGAAATCCACATAGGTTTGTACGACTAACAAGGGAAAGTCAATAACAATTTTTGTTGAAAAAATAAAATACAAGTTTGCACCTGCTAAGTCCTGAATGGATCAGGTCTCCGCATGCACATCGAAAAGCAAGGGGAAGGCCCTCCGTCAGGTCCCGGAAACGTTTCAGGCCTCCCTGTATAACGGACATGAAGCTGTCATAAAGCACGATGATGACACACCTTTGTGATCAAGAGTACAGACTTGAGCAATGAAAGAAAAAAAAGATTGGACATTTCAGTCGTGATGTGGCAATTTGCAAACGAAAAACTTAATGCAGAAAATCAACAAAAAGAGCTTAAATAGATTTTATATATTTCAGACAAATTGGCTTGATCAGACCAAGAAGATATATTATACGGGTACACATCACAGACATGGTAATTTAATCGCGAGAGCAATGAAAAATGTGACGGCAAAGGACACTACCAGTGAAGTACTTCTTGCAAACCCCACACTGCTCAAGTAAGTCCTGGAATTCATAAGAGGATATACCGGTACCCCGTCGAATTTTGGAAAGGATGGCAGTTTCACGTGAGTTGGGTGAGAACCGAGCGGTTGAAAATGACACATCAGCTGGCATGCCTGCTGATGTCGATGTAATCAAAGGCCTTGCCACAGGGGCAGAGCCCACTATCAAGGGCGCTGCAATGGAGCTAGAAGTGGGTGTAGGTAAGATAGAAACAGCAGGGAACCGTTTCTTGATACGCGTAACAGCGGAAGACTTGGTGCGCTTCTCCTGTCGGACGGCATCAGCATAGAAAGAATGTGCAGACGCTTCCATATCCATAGCAGCCCGGGCGACATATGCACGAATCTCATTGCGGTCAAAATCTCGCCCAAGAGTGGCTAAAATGTCATAAGTTAGTGACTCAGATGGTTGTAGTGGAATGCACGTACACAGGTGTTGGAATGAACCAGCCCTCTGCTCGACCCCTGGATGTTGGGAGACGTGTTCACCAAAATATCCTTCAAAGTAGGGGCAATCCTTAGGAGCGCCACTGATGTTGAATGTGTCAAGAAGGTTGTCCATCTCGGGCAATCTTCCAGATGCTATATGGTGGTTAACATCAGTCTCTGAATCAGGGACCAGAGTGATTACACTACCAGTGGTGGGGAGGTGTCTATATTCCGACGTGAGGAAGGCTGAAAGATAAACTGAGCTCAAATCGACTGGGCTTAAAGTCAGCAGAGTATTTGCGAAGATAAGTAAATACACACGAAGAAAGCCACATCTGGAAGGGAAGTCCCTGCAGAACGCTTTAACTGAGCCATTTCTGTTGACAATCTGGCACGAAGCAGAAACCCCAGTCGCAAGGGAGCAAAAGCAGGCCAGATGTAAGCTGCGATTTCGGAGCCATTCACAGATCTGGTGGGGCAGGATACGGACACCATTCCTTGTCGGCCTGAACGAAGTGAGCGATTGTGAAAAGGATAGAAGTAGTGTGGACTTACCAAGCGACTACAACACATTGACCTGTCAAAGGGCAAAAAACAACGAGCTCGGTGTTAGAGCGCTGAAGCACAAGGCACGGAAGATAGAAGTCAGACATAGGCCGGGAGTGGAAAGGGAAGAGATTTTGTACGAACCTCCTGTCCAACCAGCTCATCCATAAAACCAGCAGCGGCTTTCCCGCTTGTCGAGAGAGGATACAGACTGTGCATTTCCCCAGTGAGCTTCAGATCTGATCGCTGCAAAAAATGTGAAATCGTTCGGTCAGATGTAGATCGTCTATCTGGAATTTCCAATTCTGGAACTGAACAATCGGAAGATCAACCTCTCCAATTTTATTCAGGAACGCAAACCACAGGGCTGAATAGAGGGTTCGTTGGTGGCCGTGCAGCTTTCCGAGTTTCATCCAACCGTGTTTCTCAGTAATTAAATGTCACCCACGGAAAGTCGCTCAGCCTCAATCTCTGCTGCTTCCTCTGGTGATCAGTCCTCTGCTATGACTCCTCAGCCAGAGCGTCCTGAACAGGGCAAATTCAGCAAGGACGAGACGACCTTCCTTAAAACACACTTGCCCGCCTATGAAGCTTTATGCCACCAGCTTGCAGAAAAAGCAGCAGGACCTAAGGGTACATGCTTAGTTAAAGGCTGCAAAAAAGCCTGGGTTCTTTCGAAGGTGTTTCCTGAATTCATCAAGCAATTTTCGAGCGACCAGAATGGCGGCCCTCGACTACAGTCACTCCAAACCGTAGGTTATTCTATTGCGGCATGCTCTTGTTGCTGAATGGTAGTAGAAAATGTTGCGATGGTTTACAAACCACTCGCCTCATCGAAGTGTTGACTCGGGTTCAACACCATTAACCACAGTCACTTCTAGAGCGACTTCCAAACGTCCACGTGCCACCAATGGTCCTGGTGTTTTTGCTGAAGAGCAGAAGAGGACGATCACAGAGCTTATGGCAGAGCAGCAGCAGCAGGAGGGTGGCGTTCCAAAACATGTCAACCTCACACGATACCGCACAATCAAACAGGAGCTCTATGATCAACTAACGGACAAAGAGCGGCGTGCATACGAGGCGAAGGCAGCCGAGCAAAATAAGGCGGCTAAGGCACTGCCAGACAGATCTGAGAATTTTAAGTATGTGGACTAATGTTCATTTTCAGGAAAAAAGGTAACTTACTATCACGCCACAGAAATCAAGAAGATATCGTCAGCGGAGTCGTGAAAGCACTCAGCAGCCTTATCGGGTGGGACTGGGGCCAATGTGGTGATGCCGCCTTCTTTGTTCAAGCCGCCTTCCGGGATGCAGACAATGACCTAAAAATGTTCAAGTGGGTTACTCTGGTCTTAACATAAAGTACGAGTGCTTACTAGTGATAACAGTGCATCAATTACTCCGAATGCGAAGGTTACCAGTTTTTCCTCAATGCTTCCTGATTACAAAAATGTCCTGCGTGCGCCATTTCGCGAATGGGCAAAAGAGGCCTTGCCGGGTGAGCATGACAAAGATAACCACGGTTCATTGGCGTTCCTAAACTGAATTTCCAGTCCATTCACCACATTTGGAGGGATTCCCTGATATTGGCGACCAAGAATATGTGATCGAGTTACATAAAGACGGTCTTCCACGCCTCCCCGTTTTCGATCTTGACCATGTTGCGCTAAAAGATGCGCGGTTGATGCTGAAGACCTATATTGAGTTTACGTGGAGTGAGTACCTCATGCTGAGCTAACCAATGTTTCACTTACCAAAGCAATGTGCAGAGTTTGCCGTCAACCAATCCGTCGTTCAGGACGATGTCACTGTTCCTTGGGATTTGCTGGATAAAGCAGCACTCCGCGAAAAGTTGCTTGTAAACTCCGAAACCTTCTCACATATGAAAACACTGGACCCCATGCGAATGACCCCTCGCGATGTATACGAGGTCCTTGATCTTCTTTTAAAGGGCCAGACTTCTGGAGTTCAACCGTTGGAATTCTCGACGGGGGACAATTTTGATTCCAATGCTAACCTACAGGATGACGACATTAGTGAGCTACCTGATCCACCGACTCTACCAAAATCGCGTACTGCTTCATCAGGGGAATCGGGTATCGACAATGCAACCTCTGAACTGGACAACGATATCAGTGGCCTATATACTGAACGGCACCCTGCTTCACCGAGGAACGTAGGCATCGGCTGTACGATCGTTGAGCTAGACAATGATGTCAGTTATACTTCTTGGGCGATACGCACAGTTGAAGGCGAACCACGCACAGCATCCTCAAGGAACATTGGCATCGACGGTGCAACCGAAACAGACAATGGTACCAGTAGCCTACGTGGTTCCTCAATTCAATCTCAATCGAAAGGGGCTGACGGTACTGAACCACATAATACTTCTGCAATGGCGGAAATAGTCAGTGATCATTCGGTTCGATTTTGGGCGGAACGCAATACCGAGAGTGACCCTCATACTGCTATTGGCCCACACTTGCAAGACTCTCTACCCCCATTGTCGGCACCTGTTGCTGCATCTCCTGTGGTTGGCCTACCCTTCAAGTCACCCCCACCTTCATCCGAGTCCGTGATCGAAGTTGCGATTCAAAACGTCGCCCGTGCAGGTTATCTTAGCATCACTCATGCAACCGCCATCAATGCAGATCAAACCCCGTCCCAGCAGGGAGTAAAAGTAACGAGCACTAATTCCAAATGCAAGAAACGAACGCACGAGGAAGCGGAACAAGAGGACCGTGGCAAGCAAACGAAAAAGCGTGCCAAGATCACTATTCCGGCACGTGAACAGAGTTTACGGTATACGCATCAATTATTATTGTCTCACAGCTTTGCTGATGACTTAATTGTAGTATCAAAGATTCCAACTACAAGAACAAGCATGTGACTGTGCGCCTGCGTTAGATTCCATATTAAACCAGTAGGATGCGGATCGGATACATCTAGGATGAGGTATATTTGATAGGATAGGATTGGAATAGTATGATATACCAGTGATTTATCAATAAGATAGGGTAGTTAGTAGATGTGACGGTCGATGACAAGGAGTCGACGGAACGGAAAATATTGTCGAGACAAGTGTTCAGTTGCAGCGCGGGGCAATGGTAATCAGCCACGAAAGCGAGCCGTGGAGTCTTGTCTGTTGGAGATGCAATTTTCCATTGCGCGGTGATGTCTGGTTGGTCGTTTAAGACGGCAAGAACTTGCTCCAGAAGGTCTGGGCGGGCCATATCACGCAGTCCGCCAGCTAGCGAGACTGTTACAAAGTCGAACGTCTTGCTGGTGCCAGTGCGTGATGCCTGTAGTTATGTCGAGATCCGGAGGGTCATGAATTAGCCGGCGAAGGTCTTCAGCTGCAGAGTTGCTTGTTTCATGACGCAAGCCTGGAGAGTCATTTCAGAAATCTGAGACATCGGCCGGGTAAAGGGGCGTTCATAACCGTGGGGTTCAGAAAATAAGTTAATCAAGAACAGGCAAGGTATAATTTCCATGTAATTCTGTGTGATGTTGCCCTCTAGATCCTCAAATCCAATGTTGCCAGTAAAACAATGAGTTGATTCTGCTACAGTAACTTATCTTAATGAAGAAAATTTGACTGAATATGCGGGCACTTCATTTGCTCCCTTAGGCTTCCCTCCACCACTAGTCTCCATCCCTGCTTTACTGATTGCGTCTGCCGGAGATGAAGGACTCTCCAACACACTGCAAAGAATGGGGTCAGTCACATGTTTAAATGAAGATTGGAGGGACTCACGATAGATCATGTTCGGACGACACGGCGACATGTATGTAAGTCGCACCACGGCCTTGGAATTCTACGCCGAGCATAGAGGAAACGACTCGACAGATGTACGCCGAACCGCAACCCACAGAATCTACATGGACATCCAAAAATAGTTATCAATCGAGATATTCTGAGCGCCCATATCGTGGATTCGCGTCCCGTTCGAAGGCGTGCTATAGAGGAAGAAGGCATTGCTGAGCCTGGCAACGTTGGATTCGAGGATCTAGAGGGCAACATCACGCAGAATTGCTTCTTCTAGCATATTCAGAATGCTCGAAAGGAGCACAAAAAAGAGGGAAAGACTCTGACTCCGTAAAAGCATTTACTAGTTCTTCACCCCAGATTTCGGAGGTGCTATGGAATTCAAACTTATCGGATCGAGATCCATGTGATCGTTACACCACAATCACATGATCTGAAGTTTATCCCCAAAGGATTTATAGGTGCGGTTCGCAATATTCAACAATTGTATAGGACTCAAAGAGTAAACAAGTTACGGACGGCCAGTGTAGCTACTGTATCATCTGCCTTCAGAGCGGTTTCCAACAATTTGATAAGACACAGAAAGATATGTAGAGAAGAAATAACTTGTCAGTTCCAAACCCCTTCACCTTCGTCTCTTTAGTCAGTGCGTAAATAAACCATCTTCATTAGCTGCAAAATCTCCCAAGATTGGAACCGAGTAAGACAAGTTAGACAACTCAGTCTCCGATTCATAACCATCCAGATAAGTGCTTCCATCGTTATGAGTTGAAGATGATTCTTGGGCAAGATGCGGAGAAGGTGGGAAAGCACCTGGCATAGGAAGATAGTCCGAACTCGAACTTGGTGAGGGGGTGATATTCCTTGGACGAGGGCGCTGTGCCGGAGTTGGTGGTTGGAGTGAATTTTGACTGGTAGATGGACTGCATGTCTGGACGACAGGGTACGAATTACTAGTAGGCAGGAGTTGATGGACTTCGTCATCATCAGAATCAAATATGACAACGATGCGCCGGGGAGTTCCTAATGGAATTGTAGCCAAACCATCCTGGGTGGGAAGTATATTGCTACTACCACAAGAATGTACACCATTGTCTGAATCGTCTTCAGACTCGGATGAAATTTCGATGATAGGGATTGGGCGAACAGCCGAATTAACAACTGCAGGTGTTTGGACCTCGGGTGATGTTTGAACAGACCTAGAGGTATAGTTCAACACATGTTGATCTGGAGTGCCAGATATTGAACTAGATGGCGAATGAACCAACGGGTTGTTGGGAGGATTAGCGGGCAACCCACTTGGGGAGATTGTTGCTGTTGGTGTTCGAAGCGATTTGAAGGCCTTCTGAATGGCCTGGTAGCGACTAAATGCTGCAGAGTTGAGAGGAGGTTGGATGTTCGAACCTTGAGCTGTTCATACGAGGTCAATGACGAAATACAACGCAGACTGAATGATCATACCGCCGTTTCTGCGTGTTGTTGACGACGAGTTGACGAGCACATGCGGCATTTTGAATGGTATAGGTGATGTTCCACAGGTATTTAAAGCTTCGTGCGATCCAGGCTAAGATTTGGAAGAGAAAATAGATTGGCTGTCAGATCAGACAAATCAACCAAAAGCAAGTAAATCGGTGGCACTACAAGATCACCGGTTCACAGGTTTCCCTCAGAGTCACAGGATTAAGGACCTTCTCATTGACTCAAAACCCGTAGAGCCAAAAAAGGACAGTACGCCGTTGAAATGTTTAAATTGCAGACCGACAGCAACTAGTCAAATGCCGAACCGTAATCATTGTGATTTTGATATTAATTATTAAGCAAATCAAACGATTACAAGAGAGAAAATGACGGTTAAGAGGATTGCGAGATTGTATGAACGATAGACCAGGTCGTTGCATGGATGACTGAAGGGTCACTCAACAAAAGAGGCTTGGCGGAATCGTGCAGCCAGAAAATCTACTCAAAGCCACCAGATCTTCGATCTGATCTCTGATCTCCAATCTCCAATCTGATCCCTGATCTCCAATCTCCAATCTCTCAGAGGCAAGGTCCCCACAAGGGCATACTCGTGGACACCGTAGTGCAGATCTTGTCCGGATTGTCACCCAGCCGAGCGAAAGTCCTACCTGTAAGATTTGTCCGGACAGTCAGATCTAGCCCTATCTCTCGGACAATGAATTTTCGAAGCGCCGTCGGTCTTCATCATTAAACCCACAGAAACGCTGCAGAAACGTAGTAATTGCAGTAATTGCAGTAAAATGAGCGTACAATAGCATGCCATCATTAATCATCCTCCTCTCCTGCAACTACCCCCCACTTTCTCCAGTCTGCAGACAATGACAGACACCAACCGAAAAGTTATTGTCTCATAAAAATTTCCATGGGCCGAAATCGAACCCAGGACCAATTACGAAATATCCAACATTTGACCACTGCAACTCTTGTCTGGACATGGGATCTGGGGATTGGCCCCCAGCCTTTTTGGGTCAAACTCGTCCGGATAAAGATGCCCCAATAATCGAGGGTCCTCGTCTCAGACGCAAAATCTCGGAAGAGTAGTTTCCTCCCCGCTAAAATTTAGTGTCATAGTACCCCATAGGCATACTGGTCGTATTTATGTTACTTGCTAAACATTGGCGCACATGAGAAAATTCTCAAAGTGCCTACCATTTTGCGTGTATCTTACAGTAATTAAACGCGCCCCCTTTGCTGGAGCAAAACCAAACACGTCACGTGCAGTTCCCACGAGCACGACGCGTCGTTAATTAGGTTGAGCAAATTTCGTCGCGAAGACTTGACGACCGATGTTTCACGCGTTTTTGCATAACTTATGTACCCAGGAACGGAATTCAAATTTGATTCCCCAGCTGGGTGGCAATTGTGCCGCCAGATTCTTAAGGAACGGCTTCCTTTCAGCCCTCATGACTATCAGCTTGAGGGTGTGACAGCGATCCTCGATAGACGGGACTTCATTGGCGTTTCGGCGACCGGTTCTGGCAAGTCGGCTTATGCCTACATGGTCCTACATATCATACAAGGTCTTCAAGCTCAGCCAACCCTTTGTCCATCAGTCAAATTTCCACATGATGCTGCAATTCTGATGATTTACCCAA
>Ga0307509_10003970_pt1 | contig 21816 bp, 11 predicted proteins | sample 10_EM_MG_FD_202245 | JGI IMG/M metagenome (GOLD analysis project Ga0307509, IMG submission 202245) | Populus trichocarpa ectomycorrhiza microbial communities from riparian zone in the Pacific Northwest, United States - 10_EM | ecosystem: Host-associated > Plants > Roots > Unclassified | place... | reverse complement strand
CTGGTGATGGCGAGGGATAATATTTAACAATATAAGTATTATAACCCGTACCAAGAGCAAGGACAGAGCCTTCTCCAGCAAAAACAAAGACGAAAGTGGAGACAAATTCAGCCAAAGCGGCTCTCATGGAGTCGGGGTGGGTGGCCTCATCAGCCCTCCCAAATGCATGTCTGCGAGGCATGGTGTCTTTATTACTTGGGTGCAATTGCTCTTCTTCTTGTATTTTCTTCCCCTCCCTTTTAGGACTCCTCCGTAATATATGTTGTTAAAGCTCAGGGGCCAGCATGCGTCCAAGAAAAGCCCACAAGCTAGCTAGCTAAATTAAGTGCTAGCACTGAAGGCGGTATCAATATGGTCTCTGATCTTGGCTAGAGACGAGAAGGGAAGAGTGGTAGAGAGTGGCTAGCTAGCTAGGCAGATGGGTTGATGCATGGATGAGAAGTGGGGGTGTTGTAGCTTAAATCAGCCAAAGCGGAGTTGGAGCCATATGTACACTTGGGGAATGGCAATGAGTCCATGTTGACACGTAGGGTTATATGTGCTGCCTCTTCACTCCAAGTGGAGCGGTTTCCTTCTTTCTGATAATACCTATATCACTTCTCTTGTGACAATACTTGCTTTCTAAGTTCTTGTCTTCATATCACATACATGTATATCCTCTTCAATTCCATCCTTCAGAAATGAAGTTGTTTGGGTATAGGTGCAAGCTTCCACCTTGTCTAAATTAAACCATCATTGTAATTGGTTATCCTCAGTGCGTCCAGGCCAATCCTGGAATACTATACCGCTACTGCTTGCATATGGTCGTGGGCTCACTGCCATGGTCAGCTATGTGCTAGATCTTGTCGATGATACTGGGTGGACTTGGGCTTTCTTGACATATTCTTGGGCTGCTCATTGCTTCAATTTCCATGTTCATCTTTGTTGGTCCGATTCCACACCAAACTGGCTAGCCAACAATTTCGGAGAGATGATTCTTTGCTTGCATTAGGCCCCTGTGCTTTCTTTCCCAATTTTCTACAGCATCTATGCGCGACTTAATCCAACATTTATGATACATTAATTGTTGGGATCATATGACAAAGGCAATGAAACAATTGGGAATTCATTAATTGTGTTCTGCAGAGTTTAAACCGATACATTAGAAGATCACAACCAATATTCAACACAAAAATGTCAGTTTGAATAAATCAATCTGATTACACTTGATCTTGTAGTGTGCTTAAAGTTGAAACGTAGAGCACTGTATATTTCTACCAACCAATCCTGCCGTTAGTCATCCTCCCTGCCGCATGGTTAGCTTAAGTTGAAATCAGCTCCAAGTCATGACATTGCAAGCATGGGCATCCTTTCCTTGCGATGGTCACACCATGTAAGGCCCAGTTATCGCCAGAATGGGGAATTAGCAGAGCTTCAACATATTCTCTTTCTAGTCATTTCCTCGGTTTGTTCTATCAATCTCCTCTATCCTTATCAATACTTCACTCATCTTAGGCCGTTTTTCTGGTGCCATATCTGTACACTGCAGAGCTATCTCTGTCAGCTTCATCATCTCATTATGCCCCTCTCTTGAAGCCAAGATCTCTACATCTAATATGTCTGTTGACCAATCATTATTCACTACCATTCTAACCCAATCAGAAAGATCATCTGCTTTTTCATAGTTTCCTTCTGGTGAAGTCCCTCCTGGAATCTTCCCTGTTATGACTTCTAATAGGATAATGCCAAAACAGTATACATCAGCTTTGTGTGTTAGCTTCTTTCCTTGACAGAATTCCGGTGACCTGCCAACAGCTAGCCTTTCGGATAATTTCCGAGAAGGCAGCAGAGGCAAGAAGCCATAGTTTGTCAGCTTAGTGTGGTAGCTGAGGCGATCTCTGCGGATTAGTACATTAGATGATTTGAGGTTGGCATGTGGGACCTTGTGAGAAGGTAAGGACTGGTGAAGGAAAGCCATACCCTTGGCTATGTCTTTGATTATCGAAAATCTTGCAGCCCAGTTCAGAGGGATTCTTCCAACTCCTCTATTCTCTAGCAGCCACAGGTATAATTTGTCAGAAGACAAAGTTGTTATAGCTACGTAGTTCCTTATCATATTAATGGCATATATGAATTTGGAGGATCATAAATTAACACACATATAATTAAGATGATGGAAAGGGAGAGGACTTGAACTAACCATGCAACAGCTCAAATAAACTTCCACCAGGTACGAACTCATAGACAATCAGCTTTTCCTCCTTGGAATAGTAAAAGGAGATTATCTGCACAAGGTTTTCATGCCTCATCTTTCCCAGAAGCTGCATCTGCTGAATAAATTCCTTCTTGCTCAAGCTGTCCATGTACTCTACTCTCTTAACGGAAATGACAGCACCTGATTCCAGGTTTGCTTTGTATGTGGTGCCAAGTTTCCCCTTTCCTAACACTTCCGCAGATGCCCTTAGTAAATCATCTAAGTCAAAAACAGGTATATTCTTGTCAAAAAATTGTAACTCTACGCTTCTTTCAGGATCCTCAGCACTTCGGGAATACGCCGTTTTTTTGTCTGTCCACTCTGAAGAACCATCTTCCCCTATTTGAATTTGAAACAATAATACAAAAAAGGAATTTAAAAACCTATGCTGTAAAAGAATGGAAACATATAGTCAATCATGAAGCAAATTCAGGATAATTAGTATATAATATACCTGCCTGATGTTCTTTTGGTGTTTCCTTTTCTTGTGCCTTCTTATAACAACACAAGAAAACAAACATGACCATCAATGCAACAAGGGTTGATACAACCGCAACCAAAACAACGATCCAAATTGGAAGCTTCCTTTTCTTGCTCTGCGGTGGACTTATGGGAGGAGATGGAGGCGGTATAAGCTGAGCAAGAGGCAGAACTGGGCATGGTTCCAACGGAATTCCACAGAGATTTGAGTTATGATCATAGGAGCTCTCTGAGAACCTCTGAAGGACATCAGTATCAGGAATGGAGCCTTGAAGATGATTATAGGACACATTGAAAAGGGTCAATGTCGGTTGATCAAAAGGTGGTATCTCCCCCTCTAAATAATTCTGTTGCAACTCCAATTGTTCCAAGTTTGGCAATTCAATGTACTCGGATGGAATTGGACCAGTGAAGCGGTTGTATGAAAAAAAGACAGATTCCAAAAGCACAAGATTGCTGAGATTAGGAAGAGGTCCATAGATTGAGTTGTTTCTGAAACTAAGATAAGCCAAGAAAGTAATGTTCTGTAAAAATGTAGGTGGGAGAGAACCTGTGAGCTGGATTCCTTCAAGCACAAGGCCAACCACATGCCAATTTGAACAGATAATGCCTGCCCATCTGCCCGAATTTTGGTTACAAGGCGGTCCAGTCCAATTTCCATGCAAATCTAACGTAGAACTGACAGAATCTCGTATCTGCATCAATGCATCTCTTTCTTCAGGAAAGAACACCTTGGTTTGATACAAGGAATGAACAGGCATGGTGCTTGACAAGCCAAAGATCAAATTGAAGACAACAAATGTCGTTACAACAAATATGTTGCTAACAGCTAAATCCATGATATCAAGTCTTTTGAAATTGGAGAAAGGAGAAAGACATGGGAATAATTGGTGATTGAAAATGGGACTTGAAAGATTTTAAAACTTGGGGTGGAAGCATTAATTAATTCCACAAATTAAGCCATACCTTTTCTTTCTTTAATGTTAGACGAGCACTACAGTTTGACGATGTGGGCAAGGCAAGGTTTGCAAAGATTCCAGAGTTTTTCTTAGACACAAAAGCGGAAACAGCAAATAATTTTTTTAAATGTATATAATAACAATGTGACAGCTGCTTGCTTGGTATAATTGTTTAGGGTTCATTTTTACTCCTCATTGTTTTTTATTTTAAGATTAACGATAATGGTAGCTTGCGCGTACCTCAATGTTCCTGTTCATGAATAAAAATGAGATTTTAATATATAGTACCGTTGTTATATTTATACATGTAAGAAGATACTGCTGTAATTGACTAATTGTTTTTAAATGCCGAGGAATTAGGCAAAGGAATGTCAAATAAGACTCAAGAGCATGGCATGGCAGGTGCACCAGCTGGATATTGTCCTATATAATGCCAATGAAGCTAGCTAGACCGTATATATTTGCATTTGTACATATAATTAATATATAAAGCTTGGTTTTATGGAGATGGGAAAAAAAAACAAAAAAAAGAAGAAGAAGGAAAGTTGGGCTAAGGGCCCTTGCTGTCAGTCAAGAATATGGGCCGAAGGCCCAACCACAAGACCGGACAACTTGTTGTTATTGGACCAAAGACCCATCTAAATGAAAAAAAAACCATGAAAAGATAAGATCTCACTAAGACAAATTCAACGAAGGCCGGAAAGAAGACACAAGCACCGTCACAAGGTGCCGGACTGATCCACACTCTAGTGCGTGTATCACAGGCATAGGCAAAGCCGAATATGCAAGATCCCTAACAAGCCCATCGGGTGCTTTGAAATGCTCAAATTCAAGATGCTAAGCCGAGAGTACCACAGAGCAAGATGAGCATTTCCCAACACGGACAAGAAGGAATAACTGTTGGAGAAACTATCACAAAATGACAGAGGAAGGGTTTGGTTATTATTCACAATTCTGCTACAACACTTATATATTTTGATGGAATACAATACATTAAGTAATAGTATTTTCACACCTTTTATTTCCAGAATCCATACAATATATATATATATATATATATATATATCTTTTACAATCTCCAAATTCTTAATTAACATTTGACTCTTTAATAGTAATACTAAATTTACAGTATTTCTAATTTTCATGTATATTTATTATAGCATTAACTTCAATATACTTAATTTTAGTAAACAAATTTAGTAACTAACATTCTCCACTCTTAAACTAATGCATCAGTCTTTAATGATTTTGTAAAAATATCAGCAATTTAATCATAAGTTTTGACATGAACTAACTCCACATCTCTTTCTTTTATATGTCCTTTAATGAAGTGAAATCGAGTAACAATATGTTTTAAACATTTATAATGAACTGGATTCTTTGCAAGTACTATAGTAAACTTGTTATAAACAAAAAATTCTTGTAGCTTCGTTCTGTTTCTACTGCAAATTTTCCATTAGTTTCCTTAACCATATTACATGATACTAGGGGTGAACATTTCCGGTTCGGTCCGGTTTTGGACCAAAATAATTAACCAAACCGAAATTATTTTTTTTCAAGTTTTTGAACCGAACCGAACTGAAAACCGGTTCGAACCGACCATATTCGATTCAGTTCGGTTCGGTTTTTTTCCCTTCCAAACCAATTTAAACCAAAATTATTTCAATTGAGTTTTTATTCTGAGCTTTTTCACTGACCATATTTTTTCAGGAATTCTATCTTCGTCTTGTTCTTAATTTCACAGATCTGTTCTTATTTTCACAGATCTGTGCTTTCTCAACATGGCTTTTTCTTAAAATGGTTGGGCATGTATGACAAACAAAAGAAAAGAACAGAGGTCATTTGACTAGAAAAAAAAACAAAGGGAAGATCAAAAGATAGTTTACATAGATCATCATCTGCTCATCATCCATCGAGTGCCAAACTTGATTTTGAATTTTTGTTTTCACAATACCAACATCAAGGAGAGCACAGAAAAGCCTTTTACTGGTTCAACATGATAATCTTATTTGGTTACATGTGCATGAAAAATTATACAATAATTACAGGATTATGTGAGAAATAGAAAGAAGAAGGATAAAAAAATTAAAAGCAAAAATAAAGAGGGATATGTCTCCTATAGGAGGAATAAAACAATTAAAAGTAAAATTGCAAAAGTGAAGATGGTGGCGTGCCTTTCAAATAGGAGGAGCATGGAGCAGAGCTTAACAAATAAAGGAGCATGAAGGAGAATAAAAAAGTAAAGATGCAGGGAGCAAATGGAAAAGAGAGATGGAGAGATGCTGAGAGTAAGGGAGGGGGCGGCTAGGTTTGTTTTTAGAGGAAAGTTAATTTAGGTTTAGGGTTAGGAAAACATGCTATTTATACCCGTTTATTTTTTTAAGTGCTGGCTTGGTTGAACCGGTTCGATTCGGTTCGGTTTAATCGGTTTGACTTTAGAAACCGAAACCAAACCGAATCAGAATTTTTTTGTAATTTTTTAATTAGTTAATTCAGTTTTTTTTTTCGGTTCGGTTTTTTTGGTTATTTTTTTTTTGGTTTTCTCGATTTTCTCGGTTGTTCGGTTTTTTTGCTCACCCCTACATGATACACACAAGAAGTAGCAACAATGTATTTTACTTCATGTGTGGATAATGCAACAATATATTATTTCTTTGATGTCCAAGTAAAAGTTGTTTCTCTCATAAAGAATACAAATTCAATTGTGCTTTTTCTATCTTTTAAAATTCATGCCCAGTCACTGTCATTATATCCTATAATTTCAAGACTCTGGAAGATGAATAATACAATTCATAACTTGTTGTTCCTTTAACAAAACATAGGATCCTCTTTGCTACTTTTAAATATAAACTTCTTAGCTTTTTCATATACCTGCCAATCAAGTCATCTCTAAACAATATGTCTGGTCTGGTGCATGTTAGATAACGCAAGCATCCACAATACTTTTGTATTATGTAGGATTAACTAAATCTCATTTTCCTTTTTTAGTTAATTTGGTTCCATATTCAACTGGATTGTCTGCAGGATAACAATCTTCCATAGCAAATTTTTTCAAAATTTTTGTTACATGCTTGGCTTGTGAAATGAAGATTCCATCACTATACTATTTCACTTCTATTCCCAAAAAGCCCATGAGATCTAAGTCTGTCATTTCAAATTTCTTCACCATGGATTGCTTGAAATCTTAAATCATAGTAGGATCATCTCCCATGAAGATTATATCATCAACATATAAACAAACAAGCATTCCTCAGCCTTGTAAAATTTTCTACTTCGACTTTTCGGTTTCACCTATGTCTCGCTACTGGATTCCGAAGCCGCCGGTAAGGGATGAAGATTCAAAATAGGCGGTACAGCTTACAGTGTTTAGTATTCGTCTGCATCAAATGTTCATAAGGAAATCTTATAAATCCTTTCTATGAAAGATAACCATCAATTCTGTAATTTCATGCTCTTGGTGCTTGTTTAAGCTCATAAAGAGCTTTCTTCAATCTGCAAGCCTTCTCTTCTTCTTCTTTTTTACCACAAATCCAGTTGGTTGTTCTACATAGACTTTTTCTTTAAGGCTATCATTCAAGAATGCTGACTTGACATCTATCTGAAATATCTTCTATCTTTTCTAAGCTGCTGAAGAGATCATCAATCTCATTGTTTTCATCCTTGCTACTGGAGCAAAGACATCTTCATAATCAACTCCACATTATTGCTTGTACCCCTTTGCTACTAGTTTGACTTTATGTTTTTTAATTTCATCCTTTGCATTCCTCTTTGTCTTGGAGATCCATTTCACTCCTATTGCATTGTGTCCTGTAAATGTTGTCAATTTTCATGTATTATTTTTTATAATAGAATTGCTCTCCTCTTTTATTGCTTGCTTTCATCTATCTTTTTGGTATGCTTCTTGAAATATAATACGAACATTTTTCGAAAACAAGCAAAATATATTAAAATTATCAAGATTGATTTTATATATTACATCATAAATTTCTTATATGCTCTTTGTCTTCCTTGTCGAACTTGAAGGACCACTGTTAGTTAGAGTTGATGGAGATAGAGCTTACATGATTCCAATTATCAATGCAGATCTTTTTGGAATATGATCATTCAAGCTTATTTTTATCCTATAATCTTCCTATATATAAAGATCTTGGGAGATTAAATTATTAGTGTGTTTAGTGTTTTTAACAATTAACATCAGAGCATGGTTAAATACTTAATTGGTATCAGAGCATATGTGTTGCTGCTGCTACGCGTGTTTTTCTAATGTTGTGGAAGGGAGAACTCTGTTGACGTGATTGAGGGCTGCTGTCGGAGATGCTACTGCTGCGCTCGTGTTTTTTCTTTGCACGGGAAAGATCTGATTCTTCAATAGAGGCTGCTGTGATTTTCTCTGTTGTGAAGAGAGTTGCTTCTAGGGATTGCAACTGCGTTTGTGGAGGTCTATAGCTGCTGTGTTTTTGTTCTCCTAATCTACCTAAGCTATGGTGCCGCATACATGTTAGAAAACTTAGCACAAACAATTTTGAACATCCCTGCTCTTCAATAACATATGCAGATGGTTGAGGGTTGTCGTGTTATTCTTTTCTCCCGACAAAGATATTTTTAGGCAAATCAGATAATAAACTAATTTTGGCACTCCTTTCACCTTGTCGAACAAACGCAGCAGAAGGATTCCTTTAATAAGTTGGCATTCCTTTTGACAAATCAATTAATTCAATTATATGAAATCAACTTCATTAATTAGTACTATCAAAGATTTGGTTCATACATACCTATAATTAATGAATTTGATGAGGAAAGAATGGGGGATATGCTGTAATATATTGTATATAGTAGTAGTCAGAGACCATAGGTAGCTACTTACATGTAAGAAAAAGAAATAATTACAGGTTAGGAAAAATACATATCATGCTGAACAAAATTATACATAAATAAATGAAATTTCACTCCAAACAATTATTACAACGATTCTGAGTCGAGATGATGGCGGCTTGTCAAACGAATTTGGAAACCATTAACCAAGCGAGCTGATGGAAAGAAGGACATCCTGTCTTCCTTGAGCTGCGTCCATCTGTTCATCCCTCCATTTCAAAGTTGTAGACACAAATACCAATTGTAATTAAGTTCAATGACATTTTTTTTTTTATGGTAAGATTAATTTCAAAAAAAGAGGGAGGAATCACGTACGTAAATGTAGTAACAAAGTAGTGAAGAAAGATAGCAATTTGGAGACGAGACAACTCTGCTCCTGGACAAAACCGAGCACCTCCTCCAAAGGGACAGTAGAATGGGCTACTTCTCCAATTTCTCTTTTCCTTTTTAATTAATTAATTGTTCAATGTCGAAGAGATCAAGTAATTAATCAAAAACAACGTTTTCAGTAGTAATTATGCTACTACTGATGTGAAATGAAGATAAACATATGCAAGTAAAAAATAATAATGAAGTAGTACTTGATTTTCAGGCTCCATCCATCTCCAAGGATTGAAAGTGCTAGCTCCCTTGTACAAATTTTCATCCAAGTGAACCGCTGAAAGAAATGGAACCACAAAGCACCCTTTCGGAATTACATAATCTGCAATCAAATTGCAACACATTAATTAATGACATTCCAGTCCAGTAGTACTGTGTGTTTTGTGGTAGCTTTTTGCTTTTGCGGTTTGAGAAAAGCTAGTTTTAAAAAAACTGTCTTTTTAAACCCAAGTTTTTACCATAATTTGTATGAGATGAAAACCAAAATAACTTTTAAAGTAATGGTAGAGCTTAGTATATGTACCTTGGTATACCACATCTTGCTTGGCCTCCCTCATTAGCCATATTGCAATCCCCCCGAGTCGAAGCGTTTCATCAATAACCTATTTAATTTGTGCCAGCGACAGAATAATCCAATAAATAAATAGATCTGATACAGTTTATCAGACCCAACTGCATGTGACTGGTGGGAAGAAATTAATTAGGTAGGATAGCAGGGGATTAATTAAGGACAATTACCATACGCATCACTTACACACTGAGTAAAAGACATTGCTTTGTAATCTTGCCATGTTAGCATTCCGTCTCCACTAGAATTACTCCTTATACTATCTTGTTCATCCTGTTTATAAAATTAAGTAACAACAAATTTATCCTACCAGATGAAGATGATGGATGATATAAATGACGTAGTATAATATTGGATACAATTAATGAACAATTGCTTGAAGGAGGTGTGGAGATTAATACTAATAATTAGGCAGAAAATTAATTAATATATAGCTAAGTAGGTAGTACCAGTAGTTGCTGCATTGCTTTTGGACACCGAGTGAGGAAATAAACAGCAAAAAGCATGGTTTTAGCTGTTGTTTCATTCCCAGCAAAAAGGAGATTGATAATAAAGTCTGCTACTGCATTATCAGGCAAACTTTCTTCCTCTAAAAGCCTTCCAAGCACCCCATTACTACCTTCTGATGACTCTTCTTGCCCGTGCTTCTCTATTGTCTTGTTTATCTTTCTTATAATTTTCTCCCTTGCCTACCAAGCCATGACATGTACTCTCTACATCACTAACAATATACATATATTATATAATATGATACTCCATAAACTCAACATTTCAGAGTTTACCTTCATGGCAGTGTGGTAGGCAAAACCAGGAATATTTATGGGAAGAGATAGACAACCATCGACAAAGTCAGAGAAGAAGTGAGCCATCTCGTTAATTTCTGTCTCACTTGATGCCCCAAGTAGTTGATTCACCATCAGATTAATAGCTACCTGAACAATAATAAATCATTAACCAAGTATCAATATTGATACAACATGTAATTAATCCAATGATCATGATGGCCTAAATTTTCCTTAATTCTAATAGTCAAGTGTTGCTATATATATAGAGAGAGTACTAGAGCACTACTCGCCTTTCTGCAAACATCTTGGAGAAGAATGACTTGGTTGTTGTCAAGTTTGTTCAAAGTTTGAAGCATAATCAATTGAATATTATCCAAGAAATGGAACTTGAGCTTCTCTAGACGCATCATATTAGATGCAATTCCATGAAGTTTTCGTTGTTGCTCTCCGTGGACTGTGATCACCCCATTTTTCCCAACCAAATCTCTAAAAGATTTTGGATAACTTGATTGAAACAATTTGCCTTCATTTTGCATTATAAACCGGTTAAAGGTCGGGTCTGCTGATACCACAGCCCATTTTCCGAACAAACTGCATGAGAATATCTTACCAAACCTGTTCATGTCAACTATATTTCATGAGCATGCCTTCATAATTAATGTAAAACAAGGAGTAAAGTTTCTCTAAATGATAATCGATATATGGTAATTAAGAATAGAAGATTGTACCTATTGACTTGTTGGTGAACAAATTGAGGGGGATGAGAACCAGCAACAGCATTGAACCAGTTGAAGCTATCACCAATCAATGGCCAGCCTCTTCTACCTGGTGGCAATTTGTACGATGTCTTTTCCTTGCTCTTCTTCTTGCACACAAGCAATTGTACAAGAAAAACAATGAATAAGATGGACGAGATCATAAGTGTTGCCGAATAAATTTCTCTCATTTTCTGTGAAGGTTGTTATGGAATTTCCTTGAAGAAGAGGGAGGGAGGGAGGGAGAGGGTCTCTGAAACCTGCCAGAGTAATCCAAATACCAGTTATATTTCTAGTAATTAAGGTAATTAAAGTTGATAATCGCTTCTTATAAAGATTCGTTGACCTTAGTTTTGAAGACATGGTGTAGCCACGTTGGTTGAGTAAACATAACGTTGTTGCATGTAATAAACTATGATATAAGCAATTCTGTTGTTAGCTCGTTACCATTATATTTTTAATATATATATGCTTAGGACACAATTGTCGAGTAGCAAACTTTCATTCTCCAGCTACAACTTACAACGTCCCCTGGAGAAAGAGACGAGGGATTATTGATTCAAGTGGGGAGAAAAAGGAAAACATTGCTTCATCCAGTACTATAGTAGTCAGGTGGGTGCATTTAAAGCTCTACACATGTGCTGTGCTCAGCTGCAAAAGCAGAACCCTAAATGAGTGACCTTCAAGTTGATGATGAAGATACATGCTAATTAATCCAGTCAATGACCTTAATTTAAATTACAACTTAATTAATAATTACCTCTCAAACTTTGACCTGCTGCATTAATTATTGTTTATTAGGTGGGAAAAGGGTAAACTCAATCATGTAATTAGTAGTGTCTGTTAATTACCATCATGAGTGAAATAGGGAGAGCCACTTTGTCAAGTTGAGAGCTCGAGATATATAATAATTAAACAGCTCGAGCATTGTACCACAGGTCTCGAGACTACTTTCAACCTTTTATGTTGCTGCAACTTGGTTTGTGTTTTAACACAGAAAGAAAAAAAAAAAAAAATATATATATATATATATATATATTTTTGTTAAAAAATCAAGGATAAACACATATAATAATTTTTTTTAAGGATTTGTTTGTTAAAAAAAAAGTGATTTTTTTTAAAATTTATTTGTATTTATTTACTATTAAATAAGTTGGTCAATAAAAAATATTTTCCAATCAAATGAAAATTTGATTCTAAAAAATATTGTTATTTGTTAATTATATCAGATTTGATCCTTAATCGTTTGATTGTTTTATATTTTGTTTTGATTTTTTTTAATTTCATCCCTTAAAATTTGATTTTCATACAAATTTTGGTCTTCATTCTTTTTATTTTTATTATTATTTATTTTTCTCTTATTATTTATTATTTTTTTAATTGAGATTTTTATCTATCAGATTTGATTTTTATTTTTTTATGACATAACTAAATTCGGAAAAATATTTTCTAACTAATTTTTCATGATATTGTTAAATATTAAAAATAATTTATTTTTTTTAAAAAAAATATTTTCAAGCGGGGGAGTGTATAGAAAGAATTTTTAACACGGGCATTATCCGTCAGCAAGAAATAAAGTTGTGATGGGCAATAATTAACAGGTTGCTTTAGTAAGGATATTATTATGGAGCCACAAAACCAGTCAAATTATAAGATGCAAAGACAGTTGAACGGTTGGAATTGATGGAATCCTGTCCTGTCCAAGAATCAAGCCCCTGATTTTCTGCCGCATTGTTTAACAAAATGTGTGTGTGTGTGTAAGTGTATATATATATTCAATATTATTCAAGCAAGCTAGGGTTAATGTGGTTTTTATTATATGCCAGCAAAAACCAGCTAGCTTTAAGTGATTTACAAGCCCACCGACCCCCCCATCCAACAACTATGCTCACGGGATGGATTAGTTTATGTCATTTATAAGGTTTCCCTTGAAATATTTTATTAAGAACATTCCTCGCTACAAAGAGAAAATAGGATGGGAAAATCAAATGGCTTTTTGAAATACATAATAAGATTATAAATTTCTTAGATAGGAAGTTTTTCTTTGCGTCTGGATGCTTGGTAAATCTATGTTACTTTGAATTTAAGTTATTATCTTCTCCAAGTTTTTTGGGTCTGACATATTCAATAAATGCATATTACCTCGAGCTTGGTTAACTATCAAGCCTAAACATTTTGGGTCTCGCGTGTTTGACAAATCCTTTTTATTTAAGAATTTTTTTACATAAATAAAAATCTTAATAAAAAATTAACTCATAAGTTGCCTCTCAAAGCTTTTAATATATAATCTTGCATTAAAGACTTGAGAAATTTTGAGAGAGACACTCAGTCAGAAGACATCTTATCTTTTTTTTTTTTTAGAAGAGACGATAGGACTTTGTAGATCTAAAATGATTTCTAGAGAAAGGAAAAAGAATTTTGGGAATATCACCCGACAACGCAAAATAAATATTGCATGCTATTGGTTTTCCTAGGCCCTTTTCCATTATATATTTATTTTTAGAATTTCTCTCTAAAATATCATTGTATCTTCTCTAAAAAATATATTTATTTAAATGTTAAAGAATTTTTAAACTCAAAAAAGTACCAACTATCAATCATTTTAACGTGAGAAAATAAATTTAATTACTAGAATCAAGAGATTAATCGATTATTTAAGATAAAACTTATTCTCATGCCACTTGAAATTTTTGGTACATCTTCAATTTTAACATACACTCCTTTTTTTTACTAATAATTTATTCTCTAATTTGTTAACATACAAAACATCCTTATAAACTACTTCTTTTATATATTTAAAGATTACTCCCGTAAAAACTCTTCATTATTTTTTAGCCGTAGATCAAATACAACGTCCTAAATTGTAAATAACGAAAAATGAACCCTTAATCTTCATCCAAAACATAAAGACATCACGAATTGAAAAATCTCAAAATCTCAGCGGCAACCCAAAGACAACAATGCAACACGATTCATTCTCTTGTAATATTGTCATTGATTTTGATATTTTTTTTACTAGCAAAAGATCCCTTTGTTTTGATTTAATTTTAACCGAGTTTAGCTTTTTATGTTTCAATATTTTATACTTTTCTTGTTGAGCCTTTTCAAGAAATTATAAATGAACTTGGCTTTATATCTTTCTTAAATTTCATATATATTCCATATTCTTTTTTCATGCATTTTCAACTGAAATAACTTTCAAGAACAATCTTTTGATATATTTTTAAAATTAATCATGTCAAAAAATTAATGGAAATGATTGATCCTTTTGGAAGGAAATTGAAACTCAAATATTAATAATAACAAGAAAGAAATTTTTGTTAATTTTGCTGAGGAAGGCAGTCAGAAGGAGCCGATTGACAAATGAATGAAACATGAAGGGGTCAATCAGTAAACAACAAAATTTAGTGAAGAAATTGATAGATGAAGGACAAAGATGAAAATGATAATGAAATTAAGACATCAAACAGTGGAGGAGTACGCAGAAGAAATAAGAATTTTGGAGTTTCAAGACATCAACTCATCTTATACTACTTCGATTCGTATAAATTTCAGTATATGATCATTAACTTTACAATCTATTTGATTAGTTAAAATATACACAAATTAGTCTAAACATTAACATTAATTAAAAAAAAAAAGACAAGAGAAAGGAAAGTGCCTGCTCAAAAAAATGGCTGTCTCCGTCTCTGTTAACATGGTAAGAACTTTTCCCCTAAACCACTTCTTCTTCTATGTGGTTCGTTATATATGAAAATATATAGAACTAATAACTCTGATTGATTGTATTGTCTGAAATGAAGGGAAACATACACATACAGTGGAGTACTTTGCAGAAGCTAAGAAGAGAAACCCAGTTCCCATCATGGCTGAATACAAGTAGCAGAAAAAAATAATAAGCATTAAAGTTTCTTGTCTTTTCAACCCACCAATGAACCCCTCCTCAAAGATGCTCTCAAGTCTCAAGGTACTTGCTACTTTGTCTTCTACTTCATTTCCTCCTGCTTTTCATTCAAGTAATTTTTTTTTATGGGATTGTTCTGGGACTTGCTTTCCTTCAATGGTTTTTCACTTTCACATTTTATGGCGTTATTTTGAGGTCTGCTTGAAGGGTTCTTGAATTGGGTACCCTTCAGCAGATTATTGAAACGCGAAAAAGAGAAGATGTTAGAGAAGCAATTAATTTTTGTGTTAAAGAAAAAGAGTAGGAAAGAAGCTTACTTTTTGTCTGCAGATATGTTTTCTTGGAAATAGTGAATGTCCAATTAGAAATTTAGAATCCGTCCATTGTTTTAGAGCGTAGTGATAGATAAGAAGGCAAACAAAGAGGGGTCCCTTTTTCTAAGCGTTTACACCTGTATTTGTTATGTAACAGTGAAAATATAGTGTTTGGTTATGAAATCAATCGTAATTTTTGTACGTGAACCCCACCATTAACTGCGTTCAAAACATTGTTTTGTTGAAGCAGAAATTATTTGCTTCTCGCGTTGCGTTCCTGCCTGAAAGACTGCATGCGCACATCCTGCTAATTAATTAGCAGCATGCTGCACTGTTCGCGTGCTGCATTATTCCTGCCGAACCGATTCCAGTCTAAAATTTAAAATGTATTTAAACAGGTTTGATCTAGTAAAATAAAAAATAAAAATTATTTTTAATTTTTTTAATTATATTTTATTCAAAAAGCTAGTGTTTAATATTATTCAATGAAACTACATAAATTAAAAAAAGATCGCTTGATGACGTAGCATTTGCAGAATTTGATCGCAATTCCAATTTTGTTTCTGATTATATTTTACTTGATGTTGTTACATGCTTAAGAAACCAAAAAAACTGTAGTACTTGTCAGATGTATTTCATACGTGATGGAATTGTATATATTATAATGGAACAATAAAAAATATTTTATATAAAGTATTATTTATTTTATGATATAATAGCAATAGTTAAATCTATAACATTTAAATTAAAAACCATCAATATTAATATATAATTTTTTAAATTATTTTATAACCTCAATTCTAAAAGCATTCTTAACCAAACACATTAAACTACTTTTTGTTCAACCTCAATTCCAACCACAGTTTTAACCAAACACCTATTTTTTCAAACTAACCTCAACTAAAAGTACTTTTTATAAAACAACTTTTTTCAAACCACAACCGCAACAGCTACCGCAATACCAAACACACACGAGATGAAAGGGTGATAGATGCTTTTTGCCGTATGGTATGAGGTTATTTATGTATTGTTACTAAATATTAAACACGCATATAAAATTATAAAATAAAATTATTTTGAAATTTTTAGGATTTTATTAGATAGATCCAGAGTTGTGTAAAAATTTATTATTTAAAGATTTGATCTTCTTTAATTTTGAATAATCCTTTAAAGGTTAGGTTGTTATAAATCATAGACCATCTAATTATCCGGTGTTCGGTCTCTAATGATAATCCACAAGAACCCGTAAAAAATCTTCTAAATCTCTATTTTTGGAGAGAGAAATTGTTATGCTAGCTTTAATATTGTATTTTTAAATAGTTTTTTCTGTCTAATAAACAACCACACTTTATATAAGAGATATAACTTATTTGTAGGGGAATCTGAAAAATCATATAAATTGACAAAATAACAATTTGCCTCTTGAATAATATTCATATATTAATTCAGAACAAGTTTATAAATTAACTCAATAAAGTCCTTAGTCAATTTTTCTAGGTCTAGAAATATAATCCCTATATTAATTATATTCTAGTTCTTAATTTCTAAAATATTTTTAATCAAGTCATACTTAATTAAATCATTCCTAGTTAATTTATTTCCAACCAATGGTTCTTAATGTGTATGACTCATTAGGTTCCTAATATGTTGGCTGAAATATAAATTATAATTCTAATTAAATAAATTAATTTAATATCAATTCAATAATTAATTAATTTATATTTGAAGATCAGATGCATCGTTTAGCAACGTGTCATGATTCTTCAAATATTAGAAAAATAATTAGTAGTTTGACTTAACCTTTCAATGACCGGTTTTTTAGTATAATTAATATTTTTTCATTAATAATATTTCAATTTAATATTAAAATATAAAATATATCTGTCCCTAAATCATGTTTTTTCTGTACATCTCTATGGTGATTCTGAGCAGAATAATAACAGAAGAAGATATATAGTAGAACAACGAAAGTACCTTTATTTTTCTCCTAGTCAGCGCAGAAGCGAAATATAATTCCAGAGTTAAGTTGGCTTTTAAAATGAACTGCTGCAGACATTAAGCTAGCTTTGGGAGATTGCTGGTGTAATTCTCACTATTGTTGCGTCTTCTTTTGTAGTTGGTAGCATTGTGGAACCCATATATTAGCTATGTGTACATTTAGAGTGTAATAGATAGACAGGCAAAGGAGACTAGGAGGGATTTTGTGGGGGCATAATTTATAATTCCCCCATTAATTAGAAACTCTGGATTTCTCTGTATACATAACTATGCAAATGGAAACTATATACAAGCTCAACCACAGTGCATGATCATGCATTTGCGGATGCTATATTAGCAATGCATATTGGAAGGTGAAGGACCAAGCCATTTTTTTATTGATTACTAGCATATGCCAGTTTGACTGCTTGAGAAACCTTCTCCTGAAGCTTGACACCAAAGGACAAGTCTAACTATGCAAACCTCTTCTACAACAGATCATACTTGGATGACACCCACTGCCCTTTTTTGTACATTTTATTAATTGAGAATCATAGTCCAATGAGTCTGATGACTTTGTGTCGTTCTCTAGGCACTTCCTTTGTGATGTGGAATTGGCAGTCCATAACAAGACATGAGGTTTTAATTATAACTTTTAAGGAACACAAAAAAAACATATCCCTTTTTTTTTTTTTTTTGAGAAGAAAAATAGCAGAAGAAGACCTAGTATGAAAGCTTCAAAAGAAAACAAAGAATGGAAGGCAAACAAACCCGATGTCGAGAATTGAAGTGGCCTAATGCAACTTCCGCGAATTGTTCAAATGGTGGAAATTCAAAATCCATATCAGGAAGGTCTAGCGAACTCGATCCCACTAACCATGCATTTTGATAAAAAAAAAATCTATATATTTTAATTTTTTAAAAATGAAATAAGAGTGTTTGGATTTCTATGTGAAAAGAAATATTATTTCTAAAGAAACTTGGAAATCGATGGTAGTATAAAAATAAATAAATAAACAGGCTAGGTACTCAAAGCGTGTTTATATGGCATCATGTGTTTTTTTTTTTTAATTATTATTAAAGAAATAATTAAAAAAAAGAAACGGAGAAAAAAATAACCTGGAAAATGGGCTGCCAGTACTCTCACCACCATCTCCGGTTGATTGGTCCATAATTCTTAAAAATATATAGTTGATGTAGAGCAACAAAAGTAAAATAGATGGTCAAACAAGATCGAAACTAGCTAGTAGTAATTGTTATTATACGTGTTTTTTCAAATGCATTTACTTAACTCAAAGAAATCCATAATGTATATTTTCCTTTTATCCATGGTTTCAAATAAATAAAATTCATTAATATATAATATATTATCACACGAATTCATTAATTTATATGAACTCGAAAACTGATTACCCGATCCCACGTCCTTTTTAATATTATTCTCACTTCATCATGTATCGTAGCTAGAGACTAAAATAATTTTAATATTTAAGGTGTTTTTCTTGTATTTTTATGAAATCTTTCAAGAGTAGATTATGCCTATAAATATACTTAATGAAAAGAAAAAAACAAATTATTACATTAATTTCAAGTAAAGTATTTTTAAAATTTTTTTTCTTACAAACTTAAAGTCGAGTTGGTTTGATATTTCAAATTTAAGTATATGTTTTATGAGTAAGTAATTTAACGAATCATAACCCATTCAAATGAAAACCAAAAATCTATATACCATAAATCATTAATTATTATGAATATTTTTGTATTAATACATGTTGCAAATACTTTATTATTAAGCGTATGTGTTAAAAACTCCAAGAGTATATATATAGGAATAATGATATCAATCTCCAGTTGGCAAATTAAATTCTTATATTTGTTCATTAAGCTGATGGCGTTTCAAGAACCTATTAGTATACGCAAAATCTAGGTTATTGCAAGCAAACAAAACCATAAATGGAGAAGTATAAGAGGTTCTTACAAATATTATATAAAAGAAAAGAAAGAAGATCAAACCTGGAACAGATCGTTCTATATATATAGCGGTGGTTTAGTGTGCCACTAAAAACAGATAATAAAAAGATAATGGACTACTTCTGATGATGAAAACCTAAAGGAGGGGAGGATTAAAAACAAGTTCTTCATTGCTTTTGCATGGGTGCGAATATGCACGACTGTTATGATCGAATATAAATGACTTCGAGAAGAATAAAACAAGTTTTTCATTACTTATGCATGCATGGGCTCCGTATACACGACTGTTTTATTTTTTTGAAATGTGATTTTTTACCCATCCAGGGAGCAGCATAGTTTTAAAACCCGATTTCATGGTATGGGATAGGATCCGGGTTTCATCGGATCATTGCTTTTCTCTTCTAGACATATTCTCAAGTAGAAGAAATTTAACCTGGAGAAGCGAGAGCAAAAGGTAGGTACTGAACGAGGGAGCATAAGCAGCAGGGAACGCTGCTGCGTGTTTCCAAGTGCCTTTGCCTTGATCATCTTCTCTTGAATCATCCTGTCCTTCTACTTTAACAGCAACTACGGAGGCTGCTTCTTCTTCGTCAATGATATATTTTCTCTGCTAAGTTCCATTTTTTATGCAGCCTCGTGGTGTTCCAGTGGAGCAAGTAACAAACACTACAACAAGTGAGGAGTCCATTTGATAATGAAATAAATGGATGGATTTTTTCTTACTTTCTTGTATAAAGAAAAGAATGATCAAAGTCATTGAAAATTGAATGTTTGAAGAACATTTTGAGCAATTTGAAAATCGTTCCTTTCAACCGTGAGAGATGACGCCGTTTTAGTGGGAATCCGCCGTAATAAAATGACGTCGTTCCTATATTAAGAAGCCCCGGTCCCGTACCTTTTCCTTCTGTTTACATGGCAAGACTCGATTGGCTCGTAAGCCGGGCCTAAATATAAGTATGAATTGTTTTTTTAAAAAAAACAACAAAAAGCCCACCCCTAAAAACCCAGCAAAATCTCTCTCTCTGCCCCCTTCTTCTTCAAGCTTCACCTAGTCAGTGTCGACGGCAGTTCCCCATTCGTGAAAAATCAAGCAATTCTCTCTCAATTTGTTTCTTACTGGCTTAGGTAACTTCGTGGGACGATTTCGTTGAGCGATCCGTGCAGCCGATTCCAATTCTGTACGGTACTTTCTCCCTACTTTTTTTTTTCTTTAAATTGCCTTCTGTTTGGTTGCGTAGAAGAAAATTAGAGGAAACAGAGCCAATTTCTATTCCTATTTCATGATTTCCCTCTTGGGCTTGACGTATTAGTAACGCATCGTAGTAGTGTAGTCGAGGAAGAAGACGTTTTGTTTTTTATTATTATTATTTTCCTAGGACCGAGTTATTTAATTCTATTTTCTCCTTTATTTAACAAATTTTTCGCATTTTCTGTAACATATCCGTTCTTTATATTCTTAAAAAAAACAAGATAATTGTTTGGGAGTTATAACAACTATTATGAATTGATTTGATTTCAGGTTTTTGTAAAATCACATCTTTTTTAGTTTTCGTCTCTTCACATGTTAAGCCTTAAATAATGTTTTCTAATGCTGAAAGGAAAGAAGGAATATAAGTTTTTTTTTTTTTTTTTCAAGTAAGAGGCCATTTACTATGCTGCATATAATTTGTACAGTTAATATCCGTCTTGAATATATTGGATCAAATCAATACCTTTAGTTTTAGTTTCAATAAAGGGATTGATTTGATTCAATTTACATAGAGGATTTGATATCAAATGTAAAAATAGAAGGATCTTGCTTGATTTTTGGTTTGCCTGTGCATGATTGTGGGATCTCACTGTATCCAATGTTGTGGGTGCATTGAAAAGATCACACATATTTTTTCAACTGTAAGAACAAAATATTATTGGTACTTAGTAATGTTAAAAATGATCTCATACATCTTTAATCTAAGTTTCATACTTGTATTGTTGGTACTTCCAGATTCACATATATTAAGTGCATGTCACCAGTGATTTCACTTGAAAATGCATCAAAATGATTTTTTTTTCATTTTTGATATCAGCTAGTCAAAATCACGAAAAACATTAAAAAGAAAAGCATCAATTTGATGTTTTCTCAAAGTAAACACACTTTTAAAAAGCACCCAAAAGTAGTGGTTGCCGCACTCCCAAACGGGTTCTCAAACTTGAATTGAAAAAAAGATGTAATTTAGAACGGAAATGCCAATAATTTTGTCCCCTTCAAGTAAGATAGTACTATACTGTTAGTGAATTCGCACTCACATGACTATACAGCCAATGCATAATTTGAGCAAAGTTGGTCTAATATAGAAGGGAATATTCCATGAAGGTTTTAAATCATAGGTTAATTCATGAAAATAAATTTTTTATAATTTTTTTTAAATGTAAAAGAATGGGTAAGCCATGATAAATAAAAATTTTATACATGACTAAATAAAGTTGTTCAATACTAATATAAATAAGTTCTGTTGGGTCACAATACTTTTATTTTTTTAAGTAAATAAAGCTATTTTAGAATAAATTTAAAATTTAGCTATATATGTGGGTGTCAAATATTGAAGTAAACTAATTTTATTTATTTTACTAGTTGGTC